>Ga0172379_10007975_pt1 | contig 13528 bp, 19 predicted proteins | sample GrowelOW334metaG_FD_119756 | JGI IMG/M metagenome (GOLD analysis project Ga0172379, IMG submission 119756) | Groundwater microbial communities from an aquifer near a municipal landfill in Southern Ontario, Canada - Groundwater well OW334 metaG | ecosystem: Environmental > Aquatic > Deep... | reverse complement strand
TACTGTCTCTCTTCCGCCTAAACCCTGCTTACCGTAACATTGCGGCATCTGGTTCCGTCACAAGAATTAGGACAACCATGAATTATTCTCATTTCCGGAGCATCAAACCACAAACAAACATGACTCACTTTAACTGCTGACTCACCTAATTTTCCCTGTCTAATCTCCGGCTCTCTCCCATCCGCTTTTCTGCCCATCCCTAAAGCGTCCATAAGTGATGCATGACTAAACATTCCTTCTGCCATATTTTTTTAAATATATAACTTTGTATATTCTACTGCTTAGCTTCTTTCTGAGGTTTGGTTACTTTTCTTAATACACACACCGTTCCATCACACCCCTCGCCGCATTCTGCCAACTCTCTCATTTCAGGTATTCCCACAATTGGACAAATATTTGTAACAGTCGAAGCAAAATCTGTTTGCACTATTTGTTCAGTCATATATGTATCTATTATAACACTTTTCTTACGTTTTTATTACACATTCCCGTCTCAATAAAACTGTTTTTACCAAATAGGGTACTACCAAGTAAAATAAACCATGCGCTATCAATTAGATAACCTTAATCTGGACCAATTGAGCCCCGAGCAACTCGGAGAGCTCTTAATTGAAGCCAAAAAGGCTTATTACACCACCGGTAAGCCAATAATGGACGACCATACTTACGACACTCTTGAAGCTGTCTTGCGCCAAATTAATCCTTATCACCGTCTTTTTTCCCTGGTAGGTACCCCTAATTTTGCCACCGGTTTTCCCAAGGTTAAACACCTGTTGCCCATGTATTCCCAAAACAAGGTTAATACCCCCGCCGATTTAGAAAAATATTTTTGTCTTAAAAAAATCTCTCCCGATACTCAGTTTGTAATCCAACCCAAATGCGACGGTTTATCTTTAGAATTAATTTATAAAAATGGAGTACTTTCTCAAGCCATCACCCGAGGCGATGGTAGAGTAGGGGATTTGGTCACCCAAAATGTAGTCAAAATGAATTACTTCAAAAATAATCTGGGCGGTTTCACCGGCTCTATTCGCGCCGAAATTGTCGTCACCAGCGCCGATTTTCCCCGCCTCAATAAAGTTTCCGCGGAGCCATACAGCAATCCTCGTAATGCCGCCTCGGGTTTAACTCAGCGTCTTGATGGTCTTTACTCCGAGTATTGTTCTTTGGTTGTTGTCGATTTAGTTTCTCAAAATTACCCCTTAACCTCGGAGCTTCAAAAAGTCGAATTAGCTCAAAAACTTGGATTAACCACGGTGGAAACTAATTTGGTCAATAATCTATCCGAAATTGAAGCAATATATAACAAATATTTTGAAAACCGGTCCCGCCATCCCTTTGAAATTGACGGCTTAGTTATCAAAATTAATGACCTGGAACTTCAAACTAAACTTGGGGTCCTTGATAACCGCCCCAAAGGTCAGGTTGCCTACAAATTTCCCGCCGAGAATAACCAGTCCCGCATTTTGGCCGTCACCTGGCAAGTCGGCCCCCTGGGAAATATCACCCCGGTGGCCCAAATCGAACCGGTTACTGTCTCGGGGGCAGTTATCACCAACATTTCCCTCTCAAATGTAACGCTAGTTGAAGAAAAAGATCTTAATATTGGTGATATTGTTCAAATTAGTCGCCGGGGAGATGTTATTCCTCACGTTGAAGAAGTAATCCAAAAAGTAACCAACGGGCACGTTACTCCACCTGCCACTTGCCCCGTCTGCCACACCCCACTTGTTTTTGAACACAAATTTCTTAAGTGTCCTAACTTAATTTCCTGTCCCGCTCAGGTTCTGGGAATTCTGCGTCTCTTTTGTCAAACGCTCGATATAAAAGGGATTTCCGACAAAACTATAATCAAACTCCATGATGTTGATCTTTTAAATCTACCCGGAGATTTCTATGATTTAAAAATCGCTGATTTTGTTAATCTTGAGGGGCTGGGGCTTAAGTCAGGCACCAATATCGTTTCCCAAATCCAAGCCAAGCGCCGCCTTACCCTCTCCGAAGTCTTTGACGCCTCAAATATCCCTCACTTCAGCCGCAAACGGATCGATTTGTTAATAACCGCCGGTTACAACACTCCCCAAAAATTACTCAGCTTAACTGTCCCCCAAATTGCCTCGGTTTTTGGCTTTAAGGAAGTTATTGCCCAAAAAATCGTCACGGGTGTCCAGGTTCGGACCCCGGTCATTAACTCAATTTTAGCCAAAGTTAAGTTGATCCAACCCCCATCCACCGGTCAAAAACTACTCGGTCTTAAATTCGCCATCACTGGTTCTTTGTCTCAATCGCGTGCCAACATCGAAAAGTTAATCGTCTCTGAAGGAGGCGAAGTTCAATCCCAAGTTAGTTCTTCCACCAATTATCTAATAACCAATGAAACTGAGTCCACTTCAACCAAGTTTGTGGCAGCCAAAAAGCTGGGAATCAAAATAATTAGCGAAGATGGTTTCACTACACTCTTAAACCAAAAGTAGTTAGTTAGCAATCAAAGCGCGTGAGTGCTAACAATAATTAGAAATTAATTAATGCCTGTAATATCGCAATAAATCTATCTATTACATGCTATATCTTTATATATCCCTATATTTCTTTAGTAGACATACTACATCTTTTAGTTTAAGTTACAATAAACTATGAAATTAATTATTGGTCTAGGGAATCCTGGCGCCAAATACGAACATACCCGCCATAACGTAGGTAAAAATACTGTTTTCGAGTTAGCCAAGCGCTTAAATTTATCTTTTTCCCTAAAAAAAAGTTTGGGCGCGTATATTGCCCAAATAGGGCAGGGAAGTGGAGCTACCCTTTTGGCCTACCCCGACTCCTACATGAATTTATCCGGGTTTTCAATTCAAAAACTGGTTAATTTTTACAAAATTCCTCCCGCCAATCTCTACGTTATTCACGATGATCTGGATCTTGGGGTAGGGGAGTGGAAGTTACAGTTTAACCGGGGTCCCGCAGGGCACCACGGCGTTGAGTCAACCATTGAGCAGCTCGGTACTCAGGAATTCTGGCGCTACCGCATCGGTATTGGCCGCAATCCCACCATCCCCGTCGAGTCCTATGTTTTACAACCGTTTTCTCCCACCGAAAAAGAGATAATTTACGCAAATATTGATAAAATAATAAGTGAATTATCTATCAACATACTTAATGGTCACCATTCTTAATCAAAGCCAAATTCTTAATCAACTTTCTTCTAACCGAGATTATATTCGCCAGCTTGGCATAAACCGCATTGGTCTTTTTGGCTCCTATGCTCGCGGTAATCAATTGTCCAACAGTGACATTGACCTCCTAATTGATTTTCTACCTCAAAAAAAAAGCGTCCGGAGTATTGTCAATTTTATTGATTATTTTGAAAAGCTTTTTAACAGAGCCGTCGACGTCACTACATTTGATGGAGCCCAAAAACGCCTCTACAAGTTTATAAAAAACGAAATAAAATATGCCCAAATCTGATCAATTGTTTTTAGAAGACATTATTGAAGAAGTTAATTTTCTTCTCGATCAAACAGCGATTGTTTCCGAACCTGACTTTTCCAAAAACCCCGTTTTGCAAAGAGCTTTTTGTCGTAGCTTTGAAGTAATTGGTGAAGCGGTCAAACAATTATCAGCCGATTTTACGAACAAACATCATCAAGTCGAATGGTCTTTAATGGCAAAAACCAGGGATAAAATAATTCATCATTATTCCGATATTGACTATTCACTTTTGTATTTAACTGCTAAAAATGACCTCCCGTCAATTAAGCTTGAGCTAGATAAAATCTACGAGTTACTACCCAACAAAATTGTATAGTTGGTTTACATCATCACTTTTGTCCTCCTGATCCCTCTGTCATCCTACTTCGCCCGGCCGAAGCGACGCCAAGGAGGATCAAGGCTTGTCCTGAGTATTCCCGAAGGAGAAAAGGTGGGGTTAAGGTTTCGTTTTGTCAAATTGTTTACCCGACTTTGGTGGGTCGGTATATTTTCTTGTTACAATAAGTCGTTCACATCGGGCCTGTAGTTAAACGGTATAACGTACCCTTCGCATGGGTATATTGGGGGTTCAATTCCCCCCAGGTCCACCCCGTATTTTTCTATTTAACTTTAGGCACTATCCGATAACCCACGTTGTACCACCTCTTAGTTTTTTTATCGATCTGCACCGGTAGCTTAGTTCTTTGTACCCGTTGCCATGGTTCTTCATTAAAAATATCTCCGGATATGTCTAAATAACCAAAAGCTTTAAGAACAACCAAATTGTACCTATTCAATGTAACTAGATTAAACAACCCATTAATTGGGCTCAATTCAACCGAATAATCATAGGGTGCCTCGTTCCACATAGGTCAATTATATCTCATCTTTCCAGACTTTTGTATCATAAATTCCACCGCGCGCCTTCAAGGGTCGCCGATGTAATTCGGGGAGCTTCGGAATAAAGCAAAGTAATACCCGCCTCATTACACTGGTCTAAATACCTTGAAATTGTCTCTTCCCTGTCTCCAATTATACTAAAATGAACCCTCCTTCCAAAACCTAAGTGTCGGTGTATTTGAGCGTAACAGCCCGGTAAGTCCTCAATTTTTCTAAATCTGGGCATAATTGGCACCACCCACTTTACTCCCGGTTGGCTAGCTACAAATTCCATTCGTTGTTGGTGGGGCACATACGGCCGGTTAGGTCCTTTTCTAGCCCGCACTACCTCGTCTCCACCTACCAACACAAACAAATCCCCCCACGCGGTTGTCGCCCGGACTGATTCAGCTAATGCCAGTTCGTGCCCCTTAGTCCCTATATCAAAATGGCCAAATGCCACCGTCACCCTAAGCCCATTATTTCGTACTTGTCTCATAGTCTCCAAAGCATGCTCATAAGTCACAATCTCTCCCGTTTCCGTAGAAACCCGGTCAAGTAAATCTTTGTTCATTCTTTCTTTACCCATTTGTTCCACGTATCTTATTTCTGCGGGCACAATAATTCCTCGTGCTTTGATCTGCGCTAAGTAATCCTCGCCTCTAGTGTGTCTGCCATCACCACCGTTGGCCGCAATTTCCATTAACGCCTCTCTTCTCATCTCAAGCATTTGGTTAATCGCTAACCCCCGGTCAAATAATTCTTGTGTGTTCACCCCCCAATTCTACCAAACCCCCTCCTAGTTCTTGTTTTGTCATTTTCTCCCCTTGCCCTTCTTCAAGGGAAAGGGCAGGGTAAGGGTTTAATTATTAATCCAAAATCTAAGATCTGTCATCCAATATCTATCCCCGGTTGGGTTTTTACTTCCACACCTTCCCGTAGCAATTTGTTCCTTTTGCGTATCCTGCCGCTCTGGCCTCTGCCTCAGAGCAGTACCAATCTTCCCCCAACTCTCTTTCCACCACTGTTCTCTCGTATTCACTACACCCCGGAAAGAAATAAAACATTCGGGATTTTTGGCCGGGTTGGTTTTCCTTCTCTACGTTTCCCTTAATTAAACAGTCTGGCTTAGTAGTTTGCCGGCATTTGCCCCAAATTCCACTCTTATTCTGCTGAGCCAAATCGGAAAATTTCTCCATATTTGGCCCCATCCGGCTTTTGGTCCTGTCCCACCTGCCCCAACCACTTTTAATTAGCACCTCGTTTACATTTTTCCCTTCACTAACTACTAGTGCCAATACCCGCCCCATATAATCAGCTCTAACTTCCTCCAGTATTATTTTTTTACCTAACACACTCTTTTCCAGTAGTTCCTTAGCCTCAGTTCCTCCGCAAAATTCCAATTCCGGTGCGTCCACCGCCAACAATCGCACCCTTTGTCCGTTGGCCATTCTAAAAGTGTCCCCGTCAATCACCTCAGTTACCGTATTCCACGGCTGGTTGGCCGCTAGTGCCAATACCCCAGCCAATATAATTCCACTAATTCCCACCCACTTCTTGCTCATTTTCACACTTGATTCTAACACCCGTCCATTGGCTATTATTTATAATTTTGTCTATGCGGTTTCTTTTAATCCTCCTGCCTCTCCTAGCTCTAGTTCTTTTACCCCAGCTCACTTCCTCCCGTTCTGCCCCAGCCCCTATTATTTCCCAACCAACAAGTCCCTTACCAACCCCCACTCTTTCCCTTTATCCTCCGGTATCCGACATGAAATCCCGCATCACCAAAAAGAATTTCGGTACCTATGTAACTCCCCAAAACTCTCCAGTTTCTCCTGAAGTCTTCACCGGTTACCACACCGCCCTCGATATTGAGTTTGGAGATATTGTGGGAGATGTTCCCGTCCACGCCATAACCCACGGTACCGTCGCATACTCGGGTTGGGTCTCCGGTTACGGTGGTCTTACCATTATCAAACATTCCATTGACAATGCTCAATATAACGTAGTTTATGGTCATTTACGTACGGCAAATCTGTTGCCTCTAAATACAGTTGTTACTCCAAACCAAATTATTGGATATCTTGGGGATGGTTACAGTCGCGACACCGACAACGAACGCAAACATCTTCATTTTGGCGTACCCCTAGGAGATGATTTGGAGTTTTTAGGCTATGTTCCCACCCAGAGCGAATTATCAGGTTGGGTTAACCCGCTCACTTGGTACTAAAATAGATTATGCGCAAAGACACTCCTCAGCCCATCGCTCTGACACTTTTGAAATTCAAAGATACTTTAGCCAAGCGCAAAAAATATATTAAAAATGAGTACCAGGCCTACGGCCTCCAGCTAGCCGGAGAACTAAATGATTGGGAGCACCGCCCCCTCTACATCCGTCTGGCCAAAAGTCAGCCGCGCCTCGTACTCGAAACCGCCCGCCTGTTTGTCAGCGATCAAACCCAAGGTACGGTCAAATCTAGGGCCAAATTGTTCATGTGGAAATTAAAACAGCTCCGAAATGTTGACAAATGACGCTAAATAGCGGACAATTACAGGCTAATTTATGTCCAAAAAACTCTTCATTTTCATTTCAATTCTGGCGTTAGGCGTTGTCACCTTTTTCTATATCCGCCAAACGCGTCAGGTCAGCGCCACCTCCTATAATCCTCAAACTGACCAGCTGGTTACCCCCAAATATCAGCCCATTGCTCAAACCTTACGTCTGGCCGGTTCGGTCGACGCCCTCTCCAAAGCCAATCTGCGCTTTACTGCTCCCGGACTCTTATCTTGGGTTGGGGTCAAAGTCGGGGATAGAGTCAAACGTTACCAGGCCCTCGCCACTCTCGACCGCCGTCAGCTCCAAAAACAACTCGAGCGCGAAGCCAACAACTATCGCTCCTCTCTAAGCACGTTTCTGGACACGGAGGCCAATTATCAAGAAACCAAAGACAAATATTTGTTAACCGACGAAATTAAGCGCATTTTAGAGCGCAATCAAAATACTCTCAATAACGCCGTTATTGGCTATGAGTTAACCGAGTTAAGCAAACAATTAGCCGTAATTTCATCACCCATTGCCGGCATCGTTACTCAAGTCGACCAGCCTTTTGGGGGTGTAAACGTCAGCCCCACCGATACCTTCCAGGTAGTTGACCCTGGGTCTGTTTATTTCCGCTCCGAGTTAGACCAAGAAGACCTAAGTCAGGTCAGCGTCGGCTTGCCTGCCACCATTTCTATTGACAGCTACCCCGATGATTCCATCCCCGCCACCCTCGATTACGTCTCATTTTCTCCCATTGCCGGTGTCAGTAACATTGTCTACGAAGTCCGTTTTGCTTTAAGTGAACTTAAAAACGACAATTTAAAATACCGTCTGGGGCTAACCGGGGACGCTACTATTACTTTAGCCACCAACCAAAAGGCCCTAACTGTCCCCCTAACAGCACTCATTGTTGAAAATGATGCCAATTTTGTCTGGACCACCGATTCCTCCCGTAAGCTTACCAAAACCCCGGTTACTCTCGGGCTCGAGACCGACGAGCGCGTTGAGATAACCGAGGGGCTCACCGTCAATGACCAAGTTGTCATCCGTCAATCAGAGTAAACTCCCGGCTATCTTGGAGTTACGCCACATTACCAAAACCTACGGTAATAATGGCAATGAGTTTTACGCTCTAAAGGACGTCAACCTCAAAATAAATCAACAAGACTTTGTCTCCATCACTGGTCCCTCAGGTTCCGGCAAGTCCACGCTAATGCACTTAGTCGGTCTTTTAGATAATCCCACCAGCGGTGAAATCCTGCTGGAAGGTGCTGACATATCTTCGCTCAAAGAACACGAGTTAGCTCAGTTAAGAAACCAAACTTTAGGCTTTGTCTTCCAGCAATTTAATCTCCTCCCCAAAACCAGCGCCCTGGAAAATGTCATTTTGCCCCTGCTTTATTCCGATGTTCCTAAAACCGAGTGGACCAATTTAGCAGTAACCATGCTTACTAAAGTCGGCCTAGCCGATAAACTTAAAAACACTCCCGGCCAACTCTCAGGTGGCCAACAGCAACGTGTTGCCATCGCCCGGGCCCTGGTTAATAATCCCAAAATTATTTTGGCCGACGAACCGACCGGTAACCTCGACAGTAAATCAGGAATTGAAATCATGGATATTTTTCGTTATTTACACGACAAGGAAAAGCGGACTATCGTTTTTGTCACCCACGATCAAGACCTCGCCCGCCAAGCCAAAAAAATAATTGTTATTAAAGACGGTCAAATTCAATGAATAACCCGCTCCATTTCAAACCCAGTCTTGAAGATCTTCTCAAAAGCAGCATCCGCTCCATTTTCAAAAATAAAAGCCGGACCTTCTTAACCTCGCTTGGTGTCATTATTGGCGTCACCTCCGTCATTCTTTTAGTCTCCATCGGTAATGGTTTAAAAGCCTATGTCGTTAGCCAATTCGAGTCACTCGGATCAAACATTTTGTTTGTGGCCCCGGGCCAGGTATTCAATCGCAATGGCGGTTTTAATAATAATGGTGGAGCCAGTTTCTTGGCCACCAGTTTCACCGTCTCTGATTGGAACCGCCTCAAACGGGATCTTAAAACAACCGCCGGCTACATTATCCCCGTCAGTCAATCACCAACCACCATCAAATACCTAAAAAACTCGGTAGATACCAACATTTTAGGCACTAGTGCTGATTACGCCGTCGCCCGCAACCAAACTCCAGCTGCTGGTAATGGCCGCTGGTTTACTTCCCAGGAAAATGATAAAGCCAGCAATGTGGCTGTGATCGGTCACCAACTAAAACTTGACTTGTTTGGAGCCGCTCCGGCCTTAAATCGTAAACTCATTGTCGGCGGCCGCACCATGAAAGTAATTGGCGTACTTAATAAAATCGGTGGGGGATTCGGTGGGCCCAATTTTGATTCTTTCATCTACATTCCTCTAATTACCTCCCAGCGTCTAACTGGCCGTGAAGCCATTCAGTCCTTTCAAATCAAAATCAACAGCACTACTGACCTTGAGGCCGGTAAAAAAATGATTGAAACCAGTTTGTCCAAACGGTTTAAAGACGAAGACTCCTTTTCTGTTTTCGACCAAAGTCAAATCATTGGCTCCATTAATTCCATTCTAAATATTCTAACCGCCGGTTTATCCGGCATTGCCGCCATTTCACTTTTGGTAGGCGGTATCGGCATCATGAATATCATGTTGGTTACCGTTACCGAGCGTACCCGGGAAATCGGTTTGCGCAAGGCCATTGGAGCCTACCCTCGGGCCATCCTCTTACAATTTTTGTTTGAAGCCATCATTCTTTCCGGAATTGGAGGCATTATCGGCATAATTCTTGGGTCTCTGGGTACTCTGGCTATTAGTCCTTTCTTTCCGGCCCGCGTTTCACTTAATTCGATTATTCTGGCATTCGGTGTTTCCTTTATTGTCGGGGTTGTCTTTGGTGTTGCCCCCGCCCGCCGCGCCTCCAAACTCTCACCCATCGAAGCCCTCCGCTACGAATAACCCCCCGGTCTGTCATCTTGAGTCCGAAAGTTTTCGGGCGAAGGATCTCCTTCCCTTAACCCAGATACTTCGTTTCACTCAGGATGACTACAGTCAATATTCTCAAGTTTATCCATAACCTTGATACCTGCTAATATTTAAATGTGGTTCTAATTTCGAAAAACTATTTAAAGGTTTTGCTGCCCCTTCTGGTAGCCTCCACCTTACTTTTAGTTCTCCGCCAACGTCCTTGGTTTACCTTTCCCTTCATTACCCTCGGTTTCATACTAGGGGTTTTAATTCCAGATGTCGATCATCTCATTTATTGGTTGGTCCGTGCTCCCGCTCAGTCAGTTTCCCAGCAAGCCCTTGAGTTTTGGAACCAACGCCGGTTTAAAAACTTATTACATCTAATCCGGGTCCACGGTCCTACACACGACAATTTAATTTTTCACCATTTTTTTGGCCATACCGTCATAACCATTTTGTCCTTTTTCATTTTTTCCTCCACCTCAAACCTGTTTGTTCAAAGTTTAACTCTGGCTATTAACCTCCATCTGTTTTTGGATGTTTATGAGGATTGGAAGTTCCGCCCCGCCCACCTTCAAGCCTGGCTATTTGCCCGGGAGCCCAAACAACTGCCTCTTACTCATTTAAAATATTACGTAATCATCTTTTTTGCTTGCAATTTACTCTATTTGGGTCTATTTTTTCTTAATTTATGACGCTCGATTTCACCCTTCTTCGGAGTGCCAAGCACTATCTTTCCCCCCAGCAAGACCTCCTTATTGCTGACATTGAAATCATTTTTTCCCGCCTTAAAACCATCGACAAGATCAGTGACTTTTCCTTTATTGTTGCCCCAGCGGCCAAAGCCTATGAGGGCTTTTTAAAGGAGTTCTTTTTCCGGGTCGGCCTAATCGATAAATACACCTACCAGTCCGACCGTTTCCGGGTCGGCAAAACCCTCAATCCTTCCCTGCGTTATAAGCGTTTTTCCATTTTTCAAAAACTGGCCGAAATTGACCCAGAAGGGGAAGAATTGGCTGAAAACCTTTGGAATGCTTGGAAATACGGTCGCAATGAAATCTTTCATTATTTTCCCAATATTTCCCAAAACATAACTTATGCCGAGTCCCTCGAGCGTATCCACCTAATTCTTAAGGCCATCATCGCCTCCGGTAAGTTTTTAGATAAAAACATCGACTCCACTGTCAATTAATTTTTTTGTCATTCTGAGGACCCCGAAAGCTTTCGGGAGACGAAGAATCTCCCTCTTTTGCTAAACTTGACCATGAAACTAATTGTAATTGGTGCCTCTCTTACCGGTAAAACCACCTTAATTAAGTATTTACGCTCCTCATCTACCCACCCCATTAGTGAAATGGACGAAGAACTCACAGCACTAAATAATGGCCAATATCCCACCAACACAAAATACAAACACCAGGTCTTAGCTCCAAAAATTATTAATCAAGTTTTATTAAATCCCAACATAATCTTTTTTACTAACACTGACTACTTCACATTAAATGATTTACAACAAGCCAAAATAAACGGTTTCAAGATTGTTCAATTAAATCTTTCACTCTCCGAACTTCAAAAAAGAAACGAAAACAGGGCAAAAAATGAGGGTTATACCGATTTAAGTCAATGGTTACCAGGCATGATGGAGTACCAAACAAAAGTTTTCAACGCTAATCTGGTAGATAAGGTAATTGATGCTTCCGAACCTACCTCCGAAATAGCCCAAAAACTATTAACCATTTAGTTTTCCACTCCACTCGCGAAAACAGGGTAGGGGATAGGACAACATTACTCAATCTTTCCCACAGTATTAATTAGCAGTGTTTTTACTTTTTCGGAATTTTCTTTCATCCTCTTTAGTATTAGCTCAAAAGTTACTGATTCTTCGTTCTCTCGCCAACAATCATAATCAGTCACCATGGCAATCGATTGATAGGGGATTTGAACTTCGCGCGCCAGCACCACCTCCGGCACCGTCGACATATTTATCAAATCCGCTCCCCATTTCTGGTACATCAATGATTCGGCTTTAGTTGAAAACCGTGGTCCCTCAATTGTCACCATGGTGCCTTTTGGGTGGTAAGGAAACCCCAACTCCTTTGCTGTTTCAATTAACACCTGCCTCAACCCCTCATCAAACGGATTGGCCATAGGAGTGTGAACTACTTTGTCTTCAAAAAAAGTACTTTTTCGCTGTTTGGTAAAGTCAATAAATTGGTCAATAAAAACTAGCTCCCCAGGTCGCATCTCCTCCTTCAAAGAACCGCAGGCGGTAGTGGCCATTATCTGGCTACATCCCACTGATTTTAGGGCCCAAATATTAGCTCTGTATGGCACTAGCATTGGTGGAACACCGTGCTCTCTGCCGTGCCTCGAAAGAATTACCACCTTTTTCCCTCCAATTTCCCCGGTTTTTAGTTTAGACGACGGGCTGCCGTATGGAGTTTCAATTTCAACTTCCTCTTGTTTCGTTAAAATATTGGGGTCGTCCAACCCACTCCCCCCAATAATCCCAATCACGCTCTTATTCAGACTCATAGCTAACTAAACTATTTAACTTATATCTCCCAAGCTTTTTACTCCCGCCCAAAAACGGTAAATCAATAATAAATGTCATGCCCGCAATTTCTCCTCCCAGTTCTTCCACCATACTTGCCGCTGCCTCCACCGTCCCTCCGGTTGCCAGCAAATCATCAACCATAAGCACTTTTTCACCCGGTTTAATCGTGTCCGCGTGCATGGTCATTACGTCGGGACCATATTCCTTTTGGTAACTTTTTTCGATTGTAGTGTAGGGCAACTTACCCTTTTTTCTCACCAAACACACCCCACAACCCAAATTATAAGCAATCGGAGTTGCCAACAAAAATCCCCGAGCGTCAATGGCTACAATTTTGTCAATCTGCTTCCCCAAAAACGGTTCTATCATCTTATCAATCACGTATTTAAAAACTTCCGGGTTTTGAAGAATGGTGGTAATGTCTTTGAAATTTACTCCAGTTATCGGCCAATTAGGAACTTCACGAATATATTTTTTTAAATTCATTTTTTCACTTAACCATATCACGCCCGATTCTGTTTTTCTATCAATTTATTTCCCACTACCCGCCGCAATTCTTCTTATCATTTCTAATATCCTTTCTTGACCCGTACTAGAATCCGATAATCCCAAAGCATTTGGGTTAAGTGCCGGGCTGTTATTTGCTTCTAAAAATTTACATGATCCCGACTTGTCTTGAATCCAGTCAACACCTGTGTAGGGGTAACTAGCCCGAACCAACCTCCCCACTTCAGCCGATTTTTCAAGTACGTAAGTCGGAGGTTCTGGATTGTTTGGGTCAATACCATGGTCACTTAACACCTGTCTATTAATTTTTTCTTCCACCGGTTTCCCATCTAGCAATATTCTTTCTCCGCCCCTGGCTATATTTGACACAATTTCTACACTGTCAAGAAATAATGGACTTCGGGGGTGAACCAATAAAGTGCCATAATCATCTCCCACTAGACTGTATTCAAATAAAGGTAAGCGATCATCATATTCCCAAGCCTGAATTTTCTTAGCACCTCTTCTTTCTTGCGAACGATGAACTTGGGCGTAATGAATGTTTCCGTAACCGTCAGCCACCACTCGGTAAGAAGTATTAAAATCACCTG
>Ga0172379_10007974_pt1 | contig 13529 bp, 11 predicted proteins | sample GrowelOW334metaG_FD_119756 | JGI IMG/M metagenome (GOLD analysis project Ga0172379, IMG submission 119756) | Groundwater microbial communities from an aquifer near a municipal landfill in Southern Ontario, Canada - Groundwater well OW334 metaG | ecosystem: Environmental > Aquatic > Deep... | reverse complement strand
GGACTCCCGGCGGGACGAATACTTTTCCGGTGGATAGGTCGGTCAGGGCCGTGTGAGGGACGGCGAAGGTTCCGTCTTTCCGACGTTCGCGATCGCGGCCGTTTTGCCCGTCGCTCCGCGCGTACACGCCGCTGCCGGCTCTTGCTTCGACCCAACCCTCTTTTTCAAGGATGCGGTAAGCGGAAACCGCGGTTGCCGGGTTCACGCCGACTCCGTCGGCAAGATGTCTGATGGAGGGAAGCCGTTCCCCGTCGGGATATTCTCCGGACCTGATTGAGCGGCGCAACGCGTCCGCTAGTTGGAGATAGAGCGGTGTTTCGGAATCGATTGATAATTGTATCGCATTTGTACGCATAAATCCAACTGTATCGCAACTGTATTGACTATCTGTATCGCAAACCGTATTGTGTAACTATACCTCGTCGGAACGCCGTCGTAAAGGAGTCGTAATATGGAAGATCGATTCACGCTCAATAGGGATCTCGCCCGGATGCTTAAGGGCGGCGTCATCATGGATGTCGTGGACGCCGAACAGGCGCGTATCGCGGAAGCGGCGGGCGCTGTGGCCGTCATGGCCCTGGAACGCGTGCCCTCGGATATCCGCAAACAAGGCGGCGTCGCGCGCATGAGCGACCCGAAAATGATCAAGGAAATCAAAGCCGCCGTTTCCATCCCCGTTATGGCCAAAGCCCGGATCGGCCATATCGTGGAAGCCAGGATCCTCGAAGCCATCGGCATCGATTATATCGATGAGAGTGAGGTTCTGACCCCCGCCGACGAAGCCTTCCATATCGACAAGCGCGCGTTCCGCATTCCTTTCGTGTGCGGCGCCCGCGACCTGGGCGAAGCCCTCCGCCGTATCGGCGAAGGCGCGGCGATGATGCGCACCAAGGGCGAGGCCGGCACCGGCAACATCGTTGAAGCTGTCCGCCACCTGCGCACCATAAACGACGCTATTCGCCGGATCGCGGCTCTACCCCGTGAAGAGCTTATGACCGAGGCCAAGAACCTCGGCGCTCCCTACGATCTCGTTCTCTTCGTCGCCCAGAACGGGAAACTGCCGGTCGTCAACTTTTCCGCCGGCGGCGTCGCAACTCCGGCCGACGCGGCGCTCATGATGGTGCTCGGCGCCGAAGGCGTATTCGTCGGGTCCGGCATCTTCAAGTCGAGCGATCCCGCCCGCAGAGCCGCCGCGATCGTGAAGGCCGTCACCTATTGGGAAGACGCCGACGTGATCGCTCAAGTTTCCGAAGGTTTGGGTGAAGCGATGAGCGGCATCGATCTCCGAGAACTGGCCCCCGAAGAACGCATGGCGACGCGCGGCTGGTGAGGGCTTAGCGTGATGGATAGGCGTCTGACGATCGGGGTCCTTTCGCTCCAGGGCGGCGTGGTCGAACATATCACCGCGCTGCGGCGTTTGGACGCGGCGGAACGGGAAACGGGCGGTCTCGGCATCGAAGCGCGGAGCGTAAAAACGCGTGCCGACCTTGTCGGTTTGGACGGCATCATTCTTCCCGGCGGCGAAAGCAGCGCGGTAGGAAAAATGTTGGGCGATCACGGTATGCTGGTTCCGCTCCGCGATGCGATAACCGCGGGTCTTCCCGCGTGGGGAACCTGTATGGGCGCCATCCTTCTTGCGAAGGAACTGGAAAACGACGATAGACGACATTTGGGTCTGATGGATATCAATGTGCGGCGGAACGCCTACGGCGGACAGCTAGACAGTTTTATTGAGCGCGCGGAGATTCCCGCCATATCCGGCGGTTTCGGGCATGGTCTTGCGTCAGGGACCGCTTCCGGTACACCCTTTCCGATGATGTTCATACGGGCTCCGATCATCGCGGAAGTCGGCGCGGGCGTGACGGTTCTTGCGCGGGTCCGAGGAGAAATCGTCGCGTGCAGACAAAACCATCTTCTGGCCACGACCTTTCATCCCGAATTGACCGAAGACCTTCGGTTCCACGCGTATTTCGCGGGGATGATACGGGAAAGAGTTGAAACGCCTGAGACCCCGCGCAAAGTCTAGTATTCTTGACGCAGTCGGGCTACATTTATCAAAACGATTCCGGCACTATCAACATCCTGTTGGCGGCGGGAGTGAAAAACAATGGAAAATGTGTTGAACGATCCGGCAATACCCTGGAAAGGGATTTCGGAACTCATCGAACAGGCCGGTTCGAGCCGGAATAAACGCGATTTTTTGAAACGGCTGCTTGAAGGACTTGAAACGCTGATTCCCTGCGATACCGGCAGCGGGTTGCTTCGCTCTGACGGACAATACATAGCCTGTTGTGGTTTTGATCTGAAAACAGTTCAGGACTACAACACGTATTATGTGAATAAATGGGATTTTCTTCCGCTCCCGCTCAACCAAGCCATCATCGGCGGATCGCGTTATGACTTACTGCCGGTCAATTGGACCTTATACCCCAATACCGAATTCGTCGCCGACTTCTGCCGCCCGCTGCATATCGATTCTTCTCTGACCTTTTTCCAACCTGGAAGTGCAATATCCATCACCCTGCACAGAAAAGAAAAGACAATACTTTTCAACGATACCGAAAAAACCACCTTGCGGATTCTTAACGCCCATATGAATAATTATCTCAGACTCTATGAAAAACTGGACGATGCAGCGCCGCAAATACCAGCGCCGAGCGAAATCAGGAGCCGTTTCCCGAAATTGAGCGCGCGCGAAAACGAGGTGGTTCACCAATCCTGTATCGGCTTCAGCGCCGCGCTCATCGCCAAGCGCTCGGGCGTCAGCCGCCGTACGGTGGAATCCCAACTGCTCAGCGCCTACCAAAAACTCGACGTGGACACGAAAAAGGAAATGATTGGAAAGGTTGTCGATTTTTCTTCAGGAAAATCGGAAAACGGAGCATCGGCCGACTCGGAAATATACATACTCTAGAATCAGCTCCGATATTGAACCCCGCGTCATAACGCATCCGTAATTTCTTACGGATGACAACGATCAGGCCCGCTTTTACTCTTTTAACTTAGGGATTTCTCTCACGGCCGCACGATGACGGCAGAATGAAAATCTTGAGGAGTGAAAAATGCGGCGGATGATTCGCGGACTTGTTATCGTACTTATCGGGCTTGTTATGCTTGCTTGTCCCAGCCCACTTGAGAATACATCCAAGAGCACAAACGCCGATTTAAGCGGTATCACGTTGAGCATCGGAACATTGAGTCCGGCCTTCGCGGCGGCGACTACCGCGTACACGGTGAGCGTTGCGAATACGGTGACCTCGATAACGATAACAGGCACTAAAGCCGATACGAGCGCCTCGGTGTCCGCTCCCGTTACGCTCAACGCTTTGGCTGAGGGTGTCGCGCAAACCGCGACGATTACGGTAACGGCGGAAAGCGGAACGACAAAGGTGTATACGGTGGCGGTGACGCGGGCGGCATCCGGCGCGCTGAATTCTGCTATGGCGATCACAGCGTTCAATTTTACAAGCCCTGCGGCAACTGGAATCATTACAGAAGAAACACATTCGATCGCTATCACCGTTCCGAATGGAACGGTAGTAACGGCATTGGTTCCATCAATAACGCATACAGGATCGACAATCAGCCCCTCATCCGGCGTTGCGAGGGACTTCACTAGTGCTCAAACATACACGGTAACAGCAGCAGATAGTTCGACACAGGCCTACACCGTGACAGTGACTGTCGCATCGAGTAGCGCCAAAGCGATTACCGCGTTCAATTTCACCAGCCCTGCAGCAACTGGAATCATTACAGAAGCAACACATTCGATCGCTATCACCGTTCCGAACGGAACAATAGTAACGGCGCTGGTTCCGTCAATAACGCATACAGGATCGACTATCAGCCCCTCATCCGGTGTTGCGAGGGACTTCACCAGCGCTCAAACATACACGGTAACGGCAGCAGATAGTTCGACACAGGCGTATACGGTAACGGTTAACAAACTTGCCGCTGTAACAACAACTGAAATTGCCTACAATCTTACTTTCACGGTAGATATTGCCGGTACATCCGCTAAAGGCGGAGGAGAAGTAACAAATCAGGGATCATCAGCAGTAACCGAACGGGGGGTATGCTGGGGTACCTCAGCTAATCCTACAATAAGCGGCTCACATGCAGCGGACGGTTCTGGAACAGGAATATTTAGCAATGCTTCAATGACCGGGCTTACTGTATGTACAACATATCATGTAAGAGCATATGTCACTAATAGTCAGGGAACAGTATACGGGAATGAAATTGCATTTTACTCAGGATATGCTTTTGGGTTTGATAAGTCGGATGGCTATGTATTCTATAACAACGGCAGCGCAGGCGGACTGGTAGCGGCGAAAACTGATCAGAGTACATCTCAGGTTTGGATAGCGGGTGGTTCGACACAAACTACATTAAACGGGAATACTCATACGGGAATCTGGGAAGGAGATAATAATACATGGTATATTTGGAATCAAACAGATCATACAGGAAGCGCCGCAGCGGTTTGTAATGCCTATTCTGTGGGTGGTAGCGGCTGGTTTTTGCCATCTCGAGATGAGTTGAACTTAATGTTTTTAAAACTTAAGGTTAACGGCATTGGCGGTTTCGCTGATAACTACTATTGGAGTTCGTCTGAGTACAATTATGGCGGCGCGTGGACTCAGTATTTCTACGATGGCTACCAGACACACCCGGTTAAGGACAGCACACTCTATGTCCGTGCTATCCGTGCTTTTTGACCATTTTGTGATGTAACAATTGAACTGAGCGTGCAAGGGGGCATTTTGCCCCCTTTTTCGTTTTATATTATTGGCCGAATGGTTTTTGTCCGTCGAAAATAAATCCTGATACTTCACGTTTCTGGCATTTCTCACACTATCAAATTCTTAACAAATGATAACTTCCGTCATATTACCTGACGGAAGTCATCATTATGGATAGTTACGTTTCTGTCTCCTATCGCCACGAAGCCGTCGCGGCACGGAAGGACTGGGAGATGGAACCGGCGATAGGTTGAGTTCCCTACGCCGATCTTCTCCGCGAAAAATTGAGCGCCGCGAAAGCGGCCGTGCAGGCCAGACATAAGCCGAAGTCCACCAGGAAGCCAACCCGCATCGTCGACGCCTGTATCACGACGCCGATGATGAAGGGACCCGCCGACTGACCGATATCCATGATGGAACTCAGGGCCCCCAAGGATGCGCCGAGATTTTCCTCCGAAGCTACATCGGCTACGTAGGTGCTCGTCGCGACCGTGGAGAACGAGAGTCCAAGGCCGAACACGATTCCTACCGCTGTAGCCGTCGCTATCCCCGCGACGACGGGGATGAGCGCGAACGACCCGCCCAGGATAAGAATGCCGGCGAGGATTTGGAAGCGGCGATCGATACGGTCGGACAGCCGGCCGAAAAGCGGTTTGGTGAGAGCTATCGCCAGGATTTGAATCGAAAAGATGAGTCCGATTTGGTAAGGCGGCAAGCCTTGGCTCTGCAGATACAGAGGCAGATACGTCTCAAAGGCTCCGTAGGTGAAAAAAATCACCATTTCGATCAGAGCCGTGCCGAGGAGCCTGCGGTTTGTCACGAAAGCCGAGAGGCTTTTGCCGAAATCCGCGAGTGTCACTTTCTTGACTCCCGAATCAGCAGCGCCCAATTTGGGCTCGCCCGATCCGGGTGACGAATCGTCGGGCATCCTGAACGAAAGGATGTATACCGGAATAGCGAGAATGAACGCCGCGATGTAGACCAGTCGATAATTCCACGTAGTTGAAAAAGACGCGAAGAAGGATATGATCGCCCCTCCCAGAATCGGCGCGAGGGTGCGGCCGACAAGAGTCGCGGAGGAATAAATGCCGATTTTTTCGCCCTTCGTTTCTTTATACGCGCTCAAGATAAGCGCCGCCGAGACGGGACCCAGGATAGCCGTGGCAATGCCGTGAAAGAAGCGGACGGGGATAAGCCACCAGGGGTTTTGAACGAAAATATAAAAAAGCGGGCTGACGAGGAAAACGAACGCGGAAATGAGCAGCAGCTTTTTCTTCCCGAGCCGATCCGCGAGCAGACCCACCGGAAAACTGAACACAATTCCCGCCAACGGCGATATCGCGGAGATCAGCCCGATGACGTCCGTTCCCGCTTCCATGGATTTGAGAAAAAGCGGAAGAACGGGGTTCTTCGATATCGTCGTAGAAAAAATGCCGAAAAAACCGATCATTGAAAGAAGGGAAATAACAGTCGCTTGCGTTTTCTCTTTCATGTAATCAGCTCCTTAGGTCCCTTCAACGGCGGATGAATATGCGCTTGTTGATATTGATGGCGATTCCCGGCCCCGAATCGGCCAATGGCGGCAGAAATGAAAATGATATGATTCCTTCCGATGCCAAAGCGATGGTTCCCCGCGTGAGCCGCTCCGATTCGCGCCGTATTCTTTCGGCGTCGGTTTTGCTTGGAAAAACGTATTGGATACAAGAGAAAGCTCCGTCATCGGTAATTGAGATGAACGGATCCCCGCAGCCGTAGAGATTCGATGCCAGGAGTTCCGTGATGCAGAGGGCTGTCATCACGGAAGCCTGGGGCGGTAGGAAGCGCGATTTACCGTCGAATATCGGAGAGCGGTTCAAAGTAGGATTCGGATCCGAATTTTGAAGGGCACCCGGGTGTTCCGTCGCCGAATCAACGACGGCTCTTACGATATCGAGCAGTTCCGCTCCTTCGGCGTTCTGATCGGACAGGACCACGTCGTTCACGGCGGATAAAGCCCTGATCCTTCTCCTGATTTTAGAATCCGACCCTGCGGCTTCCTTTGGTTCTAGGTCCATGAGGCTAAGGATAAGCTGCATATTGTTGTTGACGCGGTGATGGAGTTCCTTTAGCAAGCGTTCCTTGACTTCTAGGGCGTCCGTGAGTTTGTCCCGCATCTTTCTTGATTCCGCAAGTTGGGCCGCCAAGTCGTCTGAAAGGGTTATGCGTTCCGATATCGATCGTTCCAGACCGCCTTGTATCCGGTGAATGACGAGGGAGATAGTCACGCAGACGACCAGGAGATTGGTTCCGACAATAGATAGTATCGCGGGAGTCATTCCGCGGCCATCAAGTCCGAATCCCAGTGAGATTCCGTAAGCCGCAAGCGCGATGGCTGAAAAAAAGAAGGCTGCCACGGTTATGCTGGATCGTCCGAAAAGAGAGGACAGTACGATTCCCGCGACTAACCAGATGTATCCCGCTCCGTACACACCCGTTGAGAAGAGAACGGAAATACCAATTATCAAGCAGACCAAGACGACGGTCCAGAGCTTTGCGATATAGCGGAAACCCGGGATGAAAGCGACGGCGAGGATGGCGCCGTACCCAATCGTGTCGATGACGACAAGTAGATACAAACCCGTCACGAACGAATAATAGACGCTCGGAATGAAGGCTATAATGCCCCCCACCGCCATGCTGGTCATGAGACCGGAAAGAATCTTGTTTTTTTCGTCTTCGTGGGAAAGCACCTTTTAATCTTAATCGATTCAGGAGCCGATACAAATAAATTCGACGACAAGGCTCGTTCGGCGTTCTATTTCAAGCGACAACCGTCCCGAACGGCGGCGCCCGCTCCAAAACCGCGGCTATGACACGATGATCATTCTCTAGGAGTCCGGGGTCGCTTTTCAAAATGGCAAAGGCGTCCACACGGGCCTGGGCGAGTATCGCCGAATCGCGTACCGGGTCCGCGATGCCTAGGGCGAGGTAGCCCGATTGTTCGATGCCGGCGATTTGTCCCGGACCGCGAAGTTTCAAGTCTTCTTCCGCGATGACGAAGCCGTCGGAGTTTTCAAGCATGACTTTAAGGCGGGCTTTTCCGTCTTCGGTCAATTCTTTTGAATAAACGAGGAAACAGTAGCTCTGTCCCTCTCCGCGGCCAACCCGTCCGCGGAGCTGATGCAAGGCTGATAGTCCGAAACGCTCGGCATGTTCTATGACCATGCAGGAGGCGTTCGGTACGTCGACGCCGACTTCCACGACGCTGGTCGCGACGAGCACGTCGATTTCCGCCTTTCTGAACGCTTCCATCGTTTCGCGCTTTTCGTCTTCTTTCCGTTTTGAGTGAACAAGCGCGACTTTTCGTTCCGGGAAGATTTTGTTCCGGAGGCGGGTTTCCCAGGTTTCCGCGTCTTTAAGGTCGCTCGCGCTGCTTGAATCGATGAGCGGGTACACAAAATACGCCTGCCGGCCCGCCGAAAGTTCTTTTCGCACGAATTCGTAGACTTTTTGCTCATTGCCCTGCTGCGCAAGGTGCGTCTTGATCGGTTTGCGCCCCGGCGGGAGTTCCTTGATCACGGACACGTCCAAATCGCCGAATACGGTCAACGCGAGCGTGCGCGGAATCGGCGTGGCGCTCATCATCAGGAGGTCGGGGATGTCACCCTTCGCCATGATGGCCGCGCGCTGAACCACGCCGAAACGGTGCTGTTCATCCACTACCACCAGCCGTAGCGCGTGATATGTAACATCTTTTGAGAAGAGCGCGTGGGTTCCTACGACGATATCGATCCGTCCTTCCGCAAGCGCGCCAAGGAGTTGCGCGCGCCCTGCCGCCTTTACGTTTCCCGTCAGAAACGCGAGGTTTACCCCCAGCGGTTCGAGGAGGCGGGCCGCGTTTTCAGCGTGCTGGCGCGCAAGAAGTTCCGTCGGCGCCAGTATCGCCGCTTGCCCGCCCAAGTCGACGGCACGTAACGCGGCGAAAAATGCTACCAAGGTTTTTCCCGAACCGACATCGCCTTGCAGCAGTCGCGCCATCGGATACTCGCTCGACATGTCCCGATCGATTTCAGCGATCGCGGAGGTCTGAGCGTCGGTGAGCTTGAAGGGTAGGCGCTCAATTAAACGGCTCTGCAGTGGGGACAGACCTTCGGAGATAGGCCCGTCAGGGGCTTGCGTTCTTTTCTTCGTCCGTCTTTCCAGCGCGCGTTTTCCGACGAGCGTTTCCAGGTAGAACAATTCCTCGTAGATCAAAGTCCGTTTCGCGGTCTCAAGTTCTTCCAAAGAGGCGGGGAAATGAATCGCTGATATCGCTTTCGCTTTGGTCGGAAAACCTTCGCGCTCTCTGAGCAAACGGGGAAGTTCATCTTCCACCCTGAGCGCGTAATCAGCGATAGCGCGCTTAACTAGGCGCCGGAGCGTCCCCTGCGTAAGTCCGGCGCTCAAAGAATAGATCGGGAGAATGACGCCGAACGCGGTCGGCGGCGCGTCGGTTTCCGTGGCCTCTCGTATCGGTTCAAGTTCGAACGCGGTCGACTGTATTTCACCGTACTTAAAAAAGAAACGTCCCCACAATCTGAAACGGCCGCCGACGGGTGCCTGGTTTTCCAGGAAGGGCCGGTTGAAGCAAATAAGCACCGCGCGGCTTGTATCGTCTTCAATGTGGATTTTCAGCGTTTTCATCCGGCCGAAGCCGAACCAGTCGTGCGCAAGAACCGTGACGATAGTATTGACTTCGCCGCCGCGCGCAAAATCACGCAGGGGGGTTTCGACCGACCGATCTTCCCAGTCGCGCGGGTAGCGCGAAAGCAATTGCCCGACGTTCGTGACGCCGAGATTCGCGAGCGTTCGCGCGACGGAAGGTCCCGCGCCTTTTATATGGGTGACCGGCGCGTCGAGTTCCCTTAGGAACATTTAAAAAGGGAGTTGGACGAGCAGACCGGAAACGACGTGGACTAGGAGGCCCCCGGCGATATTCGCGCCGATCAGAATGATGATCGATGTTCCGATGCCCCGCTGATAACTGACCAAGCGGTCCCGGTACACTAGACGATTGATCCGGTACAGAATCGGCCGTGAAATCGCGTCCACCGCTTGCCAAAGAGGCAGGTACGAATTTTTTTTGTAAGTCAAAGAAACGAAACGGAGTATGAAAACGGCGATAAAAAAGAAGAGGAGAAACGAAACCGCCGACCAGGCGCCTGAAAACACGAGCGAAAGGAAAATGCCGACCGTGATTTTCCCGTAGAAGCCTATCGTGACGAACACGTTGTTCGTCAACGCGAGCGCGGTCAGAGCCGCGACGGGTGAAAAATCAAACGACTCGGTCCGTAACACCGGAAAACGCCGGAACCAGTTAAGGAAAGGGTCCGTCGCTTTGATCAAGATCTCGTAAGGACGTCCAAACGAAGCTCCGTCGAACCAGGTGAGCATGATGCGTACGAAACACGCGAGCATGTAGATCGATGTGAATGCGCCGAGAATACGGAAGATTGTAGCCATACTGGTTACCTCCGGGTCGCGAGATAATCGGGCCGGAACGCCGCGCCCAAATAAAAGATACTCTATTAGCCCATAATAATCGAGCTTCTTTCACAGAACCTCGATGGTTCGATTCCGCCCTCTAGTCGTAATGACTCCTAGTAATGTTATAGTGCCGTCAAGATTGAAGAAAGTATGAGGCCAAGATGCTGAAGATTCTCCATTTAGACCGGAGTGCGCTGTTTCGCAAGGTCATACGCGAACTGGTCGCCCGGTGCGGCCATGCGGCCGAAAGCGTTTCTACTAGAGCCGAGGCTTCCGCCGCCCTCGCCGCGGGCGATATCGACCTTATCGTTACCGGGCTTGAATTGGATGACGGTTCGGGCGAAGATTTTATCCGGGACCTCAATGCGTCCCCCCTGAAGGATACGCCGGTCATCGTCGTCACTTCAACCGATTCAATAGAGATGCGCGAACGCTTATTCGCCCTTGGCGTTGTCGATTATATGCTCAAGGGCGAACTCAACGAGGATTCTCTCAGGCGATATTTTGACGCTTTGGCCGCCGAAGACGAGTTGTCCCGGTTTATGCGTTCCCTGCGCGTCGCCGTTATCGATGATTCCGCTGTGATTCTAAAAATCGTTGCAGGAATTTTGTCCCTACACGGTTTTTCATCGGTGAAATTCTTTGCCGATCCCGCCGTTCTTTTTGAGGCGGAAGAAGCCTTCGATTTGTATATTTGCGATATCGTGCTGCCGGGAATGTCCGGCGAACAAGTGGTGACCCGCATTCGCCGTTCCGGCAGCGACGCGATCATCCTTTGCATCTCCCGCTTCACCAGCGAGAAGCCCCTTTCCAATATCCTCTTGGCGGGGGCGAATGACTATATTTCCAAACCCTTTGACGCGGCGGGGCTGATCTCTCGGCTCAAGATCAACGTTCGGTCCTATCAATTAAAGAAGCGATTGGAACATCTGGCCGTTACGGACGGTTTGACCGGGCTGTACAACCATCGGTATTCGTACGAACGGGTTGAAGAAGAAATGAGCAAGGCCCGCCGTTATGACCGTCCGCTTTCGGCCATCATGATCGATATCGATGATTTTAAGAAAATCAACGATACGCGAGGGCACCGCATCGGTGACGAGGTGCTCAAAGGCGTCGCTGAAGCGATAAAATCAGCTCTCCGTTCAGTGGACATTGTCGGCCGTTACGGCGGCGAGGAATTCATCGCGATTCTCCCTGAAACGCCGCACCCCGCGTCCTGCGTCGCCGCGGAGAAAATACGCAGCGCAATTGCCGAAGCCTTTTTCGCCGACGGCACTGTCCGCGCCACCGTCTCGTTGGGTGTAGCGGAGCTTGAACCGGATGAGACTCTCGCTTCCTTCATTGGGAGGTCGGACGCGTTGCTCTATCAAGCGAAAAAAGCGGGTAAAAACCGGGTGGAGAGCTAAAGTTCCGATTTTAAAGGATGTCTACAAATCTGTTTTCAAAACTTTCAAGTTTTGAAAACGCACCCCTGCGCGATGCAGTATTTCTTCCTGAAATACTGCAAGATGCTTTTCCGAAACTAACCGAGTTTCGGAAAAGCATCACTTGACGAACGGCCGGATCGGGCTGAAACTGGGAATACAGCCTGAATTCCGGAGGATATTTTGAGAATTCGCTTGTTCACGGTCCCCATTGTATTCGCGGCCGCAGCGTTTGTGTTTGCTTCTTGTGCGGGAGCTCCTCCCGCGGCACCTCCTCCCGTTGTTTCACCTCCTGTCGTTTCATCCTCTGCGCCGGAAGCTCAAATGGCCAAAGTTAAAGAAAGGCGCGCATTCGTAAAAGAGAACGGACTTGACGCGTACGCGCCCGAATCGTTCAAGCAAGCCGAAGCGCGTTTCGCGTCGGCGGAAAAAACGTACGGTTCCGATAACGAGGCCTCCAAAAAAGACCTTGAGGCCGCGTTGCCCCTCTACGAAAAGACCGTTGCCGACGGTTTTGCGGCAAAAATCGCCGAAAAACGCGCCACCGCTCAAGCGGAGCGCGAAAAAGCGGACGCCGAAAAGGCAAGAGTCGCCGCCAAAACCGCGTACGCCGCAGGCGATGCCGCTTTCACTAAAGCTGGTTCGGACGCGGAGGCGAAAAAGTATGTTGAAGCGGTTTCCGGCTATGAAGAATCGACAAAACGCTTCAGGGAGGCCGCCGCGACCGCCGCTGAAAGGCGCGCGCGAGCGCGGACCGCATTGGACAGCGCGGGAACGACGATAAAAACCACCGAAGATCGTCTGAAAGCGATCGATGAAGAAATGAAGACGGAAGAAGGGGGCGAAAAATGAGACCCCTCGTAAAAGCTTTCGCGCCGGTATTGGCGCTGATTTTTGCCCTTATTCCCGCGGCGGAGGCGCTTGCCCAGAATACGCTGTTGGACAATCCGAACCACCGAAAGTCGTTGGATCTGAAGCGCATGGCCGAAAAAGCCTACGAAGAAGGGGATTTCGAAAAATCGCTTGAGTATTCGACAAAGGCGGAAGAACTTTCCAAGACCGCCCTGTCGGAAGCGGAAACGGAGCGCATGCGTTTTGTTTCGTACAGTTTTTTGCGGAGAGCGACAAAACGGGTGGAGTTCTGCGAACATGAAGATGCCGCGACCCGTTATCCCGACATTTGGCCGCTTGCGCAAACGAGTTACGCCGCCGCGAAGACCGCTTTTGACTCCAAGGAATACGAGAGCTCAATAGAGGCCAGCAAAAAAGTAATTGAAATCCTATCAGCCGTTATGCCGAAAGATAGGACTTTTGTCGCCAAGAGCGAGCCGCCTAAGCCCGCTCCACCCAAGGTCGAACCGGCTGCCGCTCCGATCCTGCCCGCATCCTATACGGTGCGGCTCATTCTGCCGCTCCGTGATTGTCTGTGGCGCATTGCCGCCTATCCTTTCGTATACGGCGATCCCCTCAAGTGGAAAGTCCTATACGACGCGAACAAGGACAAACTTCCCGTCGCGGCAAACCCCGACCTCATTTTGCCCGGCATCGTGCTGACTATCCCAAGCATCAACGGTGAGAAGCGCGACGGCGAGTGGAAAGAGTAAAATAGGGTCTGCACGAATATTTGGTGTTGGGGGTGGCAGAAAAAAATCGGGCTGAACGGATCCCGCAGGACCTACTGGTCCGAGGACTAGAGAAGCTCGATTTTTTTCTGACAGGCCCCCCACAAAGAGTATATTGGCGCAGAATCTGCTTGAAAATTGATTCTACTCCTTCCACGCTTCGGCGACTCCTTCGCACATGCCTATCGCCTCAAGCACCCATTCGTCGGGGTTCGCGGTGATTTGGTTGG
>Ga0172379_10007973_pt1 | contig 13532 bp, 11 predicted proteins | sample GrowelOW334metaG_FD_119756 | JGI IMG/M metagenome (GOLD analysis project Ga0172379, IMG submission 119756) | Groundwater microbial communities from an aquifer near a municipal landfill in Southern Ontario, Canada - Groundwater well OW334 metaG | ecosystem: Environmental > Aquatic > Deep... | reverse complement strand
CTGCGCGGCCGAGGATCCACCCCGGCGCCAGCCCTTCACGCGCTGCTCGATTAGGCTTGTCGACCTCGATGTCGACACGCTGCGCGGGTGAGCGCTTGGCCTTAGGCTTGGCAGCAGCGGATGCCTTGCCGCGCGCTGGCGCCGGCGGGCGCGCTGAACGTGCGGCCTTTGGCTTCGCCTTCACGCCTGGTCCTCGTCAGGATCGCTCACCGCGCGCTGCATGAATGCCTGGAATCCATGATCGCTGCGTGCGACCCGGCTCTCGAGCTCGCTGATCTCGTGCATAAACGTCTCTCGGGCGCCCTCGGCCCACGTTGCCTGCTCGTCGACCATGCGCGCGATCGCCTTTTTTGTCCGGATGTCGTAGGCGAGTTGTTCCTCTGGCGTGTAATAGACGTGAACCCGGATGATCATTCCGCTCGTGGTGGCGCGGCATTTCCTGCCATCAGCATTGACGAATCGTGACGCTGTCTTTCGCTGCCCGGGATCGCCAGGGAATTGCCCGGGTTTGATCAGGCCCGCCGCAATGAGCTCGGGCCGGTAACCTGCATGGATCCGGTATTGCGAGCCGTCCCAACTCACCACCTGGCGCGGCGAGTCCTCGACGATCGGATTCGCGTACTTGCCCATGGCTCACCCCTCGCGGACCGCTTTGTCCGCCTGTGACAGCAATTCGCTCGCAGCCCAGGCCAGATTATTCAGCGTCTCATCGTTCAATCCGGATGGGTCACCAGACACGCGGCCCCCTAGTTCTACGTTCAGCACCTCGATGCAAGCGCTAGCCTGGGCAATGCGCGCAAGCGCGATGTCCTGCGTCTTATCCATGGTTTACCCCCGCCGCGGCATATTCTGATTTCATCCGTCCGCTGAAGACGTACTCAAGCTCCTTGGCGGCGTGCATTGCGTCCGCCAATTGACACACGGCCCAAGACGCATTCGCGGCCGAGTCATCAAGAACACCGGAGCCGCCAGCGTGCGCCGATGCCGTGACTGATGCTATTCCTGTGATTGAATTAGGCACGGTATCCAGCAGCCCTTCTGCGTGATCGCAGATCGCTTGCCTCATTTCAACCGAGAGGGCGCCTGTCTTTTCCAAGTCAATGAGGATGTGCGCGAGCGCGGTGAACGGCTTCTCTGCGTCCAGGAAGAACGGGTTATGATTTGAATCAGCCATGATGCATACCTCCAGTCAGGTTGCGTTGTGGTCAGGCCGTCCGGGTGGTCAAAGCACCCGAGCGGCCGCTTTCCAGGTGTGCCGCACCTGGGACGGTTAAGCCTGCTTCAATTGTGCGTCAATCGGAATCACCTCCGCGGACTTCGTGAACGCGCTCAGATAGTCGGCCCAGGTTTGCATCATCCTCATCCGATCGGGAATGTATTGCTGCCGGTCATACGCGGCTTTGGTCTCGTTCTCTTCCTCATGCGCGAGCTGGCGCTCTACAGCGTCGGGCTTGAACCCCATGCCATTCAAAACAGTGCTCGCCACTGCGCGAAAGCCATGGCCAGTCATTTTGCTTTTGTAACCGAGTCGATACAGGGCAAAGAGCAGCGTGTTGTTGCTCATGGGCTTATCTCGATTGCGCCCCGGAAACACGAATTTGCTGCCCGCGCCCATTTCCTTCAACTCTCTGAATATCTCGATCGATTGCGAGGCCAGAGGGACGAAGTGATCGCGCCGCATTTTCATGCGCGCTTTGGGAATCTCCCAACCGCCGGCATCTAGATCAAATTCGCTCCAGGTCGCGGAAATAAGCTCCTGCGTTCGCACGAAGGTGTAAGCAAGGAGCAAGAGCCCCAGCATAGTCTGGCGGTCGCCGATCTTCTCGTACCCAGCGATGGCCCTCATCAAGGCGGGGATCTCCTCCTGCTCGATGGCGGGCTGGTTTTTCTTCGTGTGCGGGGTCAGGGTCTTTTCCAGTCGGAGAGCAGGATTTGCCTCTCTGAATCCCTTGTCGACCGCGTAGTCGAATATCTGCCTCACTTCGCGCAGCACGCGGCGGGCCTGGTCGTAAGAGCCGCGGTCCTCGATCTTCTGCAGCGTGGCCGACAGCTCGGCGCGACTGATTAAGGCAATTGGCCGGCCGCCAATAAACGGGAAGACGTTCATCTCCTGCCGTCGCTTGATGTCGTCGAGGTATCGCTGCGATTTGTTCTTCTTACTCCACCACTCAAGGGCAATTGCCTTGAAGGTGTTATCGGCGGAGACCTGGGCAAGCAGCTTCTCGGTCTTTCGCTCGACCGAGGGGTCCAGGTTGGCGGCGAGCCGCTGGCGCTCGCGCTCGCAGCTCTCGCGCGCCTTCGCCAGAGACACCTTGGGGTAGACGCCCAGGGAGAGCGACTTCTCCTTGCCTCGTTGCCAGTACCGGAAACGCCAGTATTTGGTGCCATTGGCATAGACCCAGAGGTACAGGCCTTCGCCGTCGGTCATCTTCCGGATCGATTTTTCACCGCTCTTCGCGGTCGCGCACTGTTTGTCGGTGAGTAGATGCCGGGCCACCGTGGTAACTCCAGAGGCGTGGTAAATTTCCTACCACGGTCTTTTACCACGGTTTTTGACCGGACGCAACCGGAGCCGCCCGGATTGGCGCGGCTGGATTTCTAGGATAAGTCCTTCATCTTGCTTTTGTTTTCGGACTCACCCGAACAAGGGCGGATACAATTCTGGCGGAAAGGGTGGGATTCGAACCCACGGTACGGAGAACCGTACACCGGATTTCGAGTCCGGCGCTTTCGACCACTCAGCCACCTTTCCGGGCCCGGCATTTTACCAGCAAGGCCGCCGGCACGGTAGATGGAAATTCAATTGCTCCGGGCGATGCGCTCCAAGCCACCCATATAGGGCCGCAGCGCGGCCGGCACGGTCACGCTGCCATCGGCGTTCTGATAGTTCTCCAGAACAGCCACCAAGGTGCGCCCTACGGCCAGCGCGGAGCCGTTCAGGGTATGCACTAGCTCGGGCTTGCCTTTTTCATTGCGAAAGCGCGCCTGCATGCGCCGCGCCTGGAACGCCTCGAAATTGCTGCAGGAGGAAATCTCGCGGTAGGCGTTCTGCCCGGGCAGCCAGACCTCGATATCGTAGGTCTTGGCCGAGGAAAAACCCATGTCGCCAGCGCACAGCGCCACTACGCGGTAGGGCAAATCCAGCCGCTGCAGGATGGTCTCCGCATGCCCGGTCAACTGTTCCAGGCCCTCGTAGGATTTCTCCGGATGAATGATCTGCACCAACTCGACCTTGTCGAACTGGTGCTGGCGGATCATCCCGCGCGTGTCCTTGCCGTAGGAGCCGGCCTCGCTCCTGAAGCAGGGCGTATGGCAGACGAATTTGAGCGGCAGTAGTTCAAGCGGCACGATCTCATCGCGCACGATGTTGGTGATCGGCACCTCCGCCGTGGGGATCAGGTAGAACTTGCCTTCCTCGCCGCGCGGCACGGCAAACAAATCTTCCTCGAACTTGGGCAGCTGCCCGGTGCCGCGCATGCTCGCCGCATTCACCAGGTAAGGCGCGTAGACCTCGGTATAGCCATGCTCGCGCGTATGCACGTCGAGCATGAACTGGGAAAGCGCCCGGTGCAATCGTGCCAGCGGCCCGGTCATGAGCGAAAAGCGCGAGCCGCTGATCTTGGTAGCCGTGGCGAAATCGAGCATCCCAAGTGTCTCGCCAAGATCGACGTGATCCTTCACCGCAAAATCGAACTGTCGCGGCGTGCCGATGCGGCGCATCTCGGCATTGTCTTCCGCCGAGCGGCCCGGCGGAACGCTGGCGTGCGGCAGGTTCGGTATCAGCAGCAGGAAATCCTGCAGCTTCCCCTGTATCTGCAGCAGCTTTGCCTCCAGCGACTGCAATTCGGCGTTGGCGTCGCCCGCCTCGCTCATCAGTGCGGAAACATCCTCGCCCTTGCCTTTGGCCTGGCCTATGCGCTTGGCGAGGCTGTTGCGCGCCGACTGAAGCTCCTGGGTGCGCGTCTGCACCAGCTTGCGCTCCTGCTCCAAAACCTGAAACTCCATGCCGTCGAGATGAAACGGTCTGGCAGCGAGCCTGCTCGCGACGCCTTCAAGGTCGTTACGCAATAATTGGATGTCTAGCATGGAATGATCCCGGAAACCACAGTCAAGATTTCTTCGCCTTGTCGTCGAGCTCGCGCAGGTAGGCAAGCTTTTCCGATATCCTGGCCTCCAGGCCGCGCGGCGTCGGCCGGTACCAAGTCATCTCAGGCATGCCTTCAGGAAAATAGTGCTCGTCCGCAGCGTAGGCATCCGGCTCATCGTGAGCGTAGCGATATTCGCGGCCAAAACCAAGATCCTTCATCAGTTTGGTCGGGGCGTTGCGCAAATGCTCCGGCACCAGCCGCGACTTGTCCTGACCGATGAACGCACGGGCCTGATTATACGCCACGTACACCGCGTTCGACTTGGCGGCGCAAGCGAGATAGATCACGGCCTCGGCCAATGCCAGTTCGCCTTCGGGCGAACCCAGGCGTTCGTAGGTTTCGCAGGCGTCGAGCGCGAGGCGCAGCGCGCGCGGATCGGCGAGACCAATGTCTTCGGTCGCCATGCGCACCAGGCGCCGACCCAGGTACAACGGGTCTGCGCCGCCGTCCAGCATGCGCACCATCCAGTACAGCGCCGCGTCAGGACTTGAGCCGCGCACGCTCTTATGCAGGGCGGATATCTGATCGTAGAACGCATCGCCGCCTTTGTCGAAGCGGCGCAAATTGCGCGACAGCGCATTGTCGATGAATGCGCCGTCGATGCTGTGCGTGGCCTCGCCTGCGGCCGTCTGGATGATCTCGAGCAGGTTGAGCAGGCGGCGCGCATCGCCGTCAGCCAGCCCGACGAGGCGTTCGCGCGCGTTCGCGTCGAACCGCAGGCCGGCAAGCGGGCCGCCCAGAGCGCGCTCCAGCAGTTGGCCAAGTTCGTCTTCGTTGAGGCTCTTGAGCACATACACAGCGGCGCGCGAGAGCAGCGCGCTGTTCACCTCGAACGAAGGGTTTTCCGTGGTGGCGCCGATGAACGTGAACAGGCCCTGCTCGACGAAAGGCAGGAACGCGTCCTGCTGCGCCTTGTTGAAGCGATGCACCTCATCGACGAACAGAATGGTGGGTCGGCCCGACTGCGCTAACACAGCCTCGGCGTGCTGCACCGCCTCGCGTATGTCCTTGACCCCGGAAAATGCAGCAGACAGCGCGATGAATTCGGCGTTGAAGGAACCGGCCATCAGACGTGCCAGCGTGGTCTTGCCCACGCCGGGCGGCCCCCATAGGATCATCGAATGCGGCTTGCCCGATTCGAACGCAAGCCGCAGGGGCTTGCCCGGCCCGAGCAGATGCGGCTGGCCGACCACGTCGGCCAAAGACTGCGGGCGCATGGCCTCGGCCAGCGGAGCAGCCGGCTTAGGCTTGGAGAATAGATCGCTCACCAGCGAAATCTACCGAGATTCGCCTGAGTCGCCGATCACGTCTGCGCCCTTGGGCGGGACAAACCTGAACAAGGCGGCGTCGAGTTTCGGATTGCGGCGCATGGCGCTGAACTTCAGCACCGTAGTCTGGCCGAAGCTGTCGGCCAACTCCATGATCTGCAGCCCGGATGAGCTAAAACCCATGCGGATCGTTTCGAAATTCGAATCCTTGTCGCGCGGCTTGGCCTCCACCCATTCCAGACCGTCTTTCTCCCCCTGGTCGCTCAAATTGAACGCACGCTCGATTTCCTTGCTGCCGGCGAGCAGCGCCGCCGGCGTAGAACCCAGCGCACGATCCAGGCGCCTCACCGTCACTTGATTCAGGTCTTCGTCATAGACCCACACTTTGACGCCATCGCCCACAATCAACTGTGCATACGGTTTGGCGTAAGTCCAGCGAAAGCGCCCGGGACGCAGAAACGCAAGCGTGCCGCTCGCCTCCTGCGTCAGCTTGTGCTTGCGGTCGTACACCCTCTGCACGAATTCCCCCTGCGCCGAAGCGGTGCCGGCAATGAAACTATGCAGCGCATCCAGGCCGGACGCGTCCGCGATTCCGAACGGCAACAGCAGCGCAACGAGCAGCAGCAGTCGCATCATCTAGCCCTCGGCCCGGTTCGGCACCAGCACTTCGCGGTTGCCATTAGATTGCATCGCCGAGACCATGCCCGCCTGCTCCATCTGCTCGATCAGGCGCGCGGCGCGGTTATAGCCTATGCGCAAATGCCGTTGCACCAGTGAGATCGAGGCGCGGCGCGTGCGCAACACGATCTCCACCGCCTGATCGTAGAGCGGGTCGGCTTCGCCGCCGGCCTCACCGGTGCGGTCGAGTTCGTTATTTGGCTCGCCCGCGTCGAGCACACCGTCAATGTAGTCGGCCTGGCCCATCTTTTTCAGATAAGCCACTACCTTGTGCACTTCGTGATCGGCGACAAAAGCCCCATGCACGCGCTGCGGCAAGCCGGTTCCGGGCCGCAGATAGAGCATGTCGCCCTGCCCAAGCAGGGTCTCGGCCCCCATCTGGTCGAGTATGGTGCGCGAATCCACTTTGCTCGATACCTGAAACGAAATGCGCGTCGGGATGTTGGCCTTGATCAGCCCAGTGATCACGTCCACCGAGGGGCGCTGCGTCGCCAGAATGAGGTGTATGCCGGAGGCGCGCGCCTTCTGCGCCAGGCGCGCGATCAGCTCCTCCACTTTCTTGCCCACCACCATCATCAGGTCGGCGAGCTCGTCGATCACCACTACGATATAGGGCAGCGGGGCGAGGAACTGCGGCTCCCCCGTCTCCAGCGTGCCCGGATCCTGCAGCGGCTGGCCCAGCTTCTCCGCCTCTGCAACTTTAGTGTTGTAACCCGAGAGCTGGCGCACGCCGAGCCAGGACATGAGCTTGTAGCGCCGCTCCATTTCCGCCACGCACCAGTTCAGCGCGCTCGCCGCCTGCTTCATATCGGTCACCACCGGAGCGAGCAGGTGCGGTATGTCCTGATAGACCGACAGCTCCAGCATTTTCGGATCGATCAGGATCAGGCGGATATCGCGCGGCTCGGCTTTGTACAGTAACGACAGGATCATCGCGTTGATGGCCACCGATTTGCCCGAGCCGGTCGTTCCCGCGACCAGCAGGTGCGGCATTTTTGCGAGATCGGCGACCAGTGGCTTGCCGGCGATGTCCTTGCCCAGGGTCAGCACCAGCGGCGAGCCCATCTCGTGGTAGACCTCTGAACTCAATATCTCCGAAAGCCGCACGATCTGGCGTTTGGGATTGGGAATCTCCAGACCCATGCACGACTTGCCGGGAATAGTCTCGACTACGCGTATGCTTACTACCGACAGCGCCCGCGCCAGGTCTTTCACCAAACTCATGATCTGGCTGCCCTTGACGCCCACCGCCGGCTCGATCTCGTAGCGCGTGATGACCGGCCCCGGGTAGGCGGCGAGCACCTTCACCTGCACGCCAAAATCGGAGAGTTTCTTTTCGATCAGACGCGAAGTGTATTCCAGCGTCTCGGCGCTCACCGCCTCGACGTCGCGCTGCGGCTCGTCGAGCAAAGCCAGCGGCGGCAACGGCGTGTCGGGCAGGTCCTGGAACAGCGGCACCTGCTTTTCCTTGATCACACGCTCGGACTTGGGGATATTCACCAACGGTGCTTCGATGCGTATCGGTTCGTGATCCTCAATAATGCGCTTCTTGTCCTCTTCTACGATCACTTCGCGCTCATGCGTCGCTATTTCGCCCGCCTTGCGGTCCTGCCGGCGCTGCCAGCTGTACAGCACGAAGTCGTAAGCGGCTTCCAGCGCCGCCCCGGTCAGTTCTATCACGGTCAGCCAGGAAACGCCGGTGAACAGGCTGGCGCCGATCGCCAATAGCGTCAGCAGTATCAGCGTCGCCCCGGTAAAACCGAAGGCAGCGGCGAAACTCCCGCTGACCACCGCGCCCAGCATGCCGCCAGGCGACAGCGGCAGCGTCGCCTTGATGGTATAAAAGCGCAGCGCTTCGATGCCGCAGCTGGCGACGAGCAACACGACAAAGCCGGCCAATGCGACGATCATCGAGTGCTTGTCCAGCAGGCGGCTGCCGTCCAGTCGCCGGTAACCCGCGACGACGATATAGCCGAGCAGCGCTACTACCCAATACGCCGAAATGCCGAACAGGTAAAGCAGCAACTCGGACAGCCAAGCACCCGCGCGCCCGCCTGCGTTTCTCGCGGTCGCAGTGGCGGTGCTGTGAAACCAGCCCGGATCCGATTTGTCGAACGTCATCAAAACCAGCAGCAAATACAGCGCAAGGGCCAGCAGCGCAAACCACTTGGATTCGCGCAGCAGGGCAGCGATTTTCCCCGGGAGGGGCGGCGTATCGGTTCGGTTCAGGGTGCTCATGTTCTGGCTGACATCTTTCAGGGCATTTTACCCGCTTGGCTGCCTGCACATCAAAGCGTAGACAGCCCGGCCGGAAATAAAAATCCCCGCACATGGCGGGGATTTTCTACGACTGAAGGAACGAACCGGGATCAGCGTCTGACCACGCACTCCTGGCTCTTGCCCGCATTCACAGCCGCACCGGTCATGATGCTCTGGATGAAGGTCGCCGGCGGCGTAAACTGCAGACCCGGATCCGTGGAGAGGAAGCGCGGGCGGCTGTTGCGGTCCGAAATCGCGCCGAACTGGCCGGCAAGAAAATTCTGCGAGCCGGCATTATTGGTTGCCACGATCTCGCCGTCGGTCACGCTCACGTACACGCTGGGTTCCAGGTTATCGTTCGACCCCGGTTTCGGGCAGGGCGTGGTAATGCAGTCGTCGGCACCGTAGCTCGTGCCCCGTATACCGATCGTCGCGGTGGCCGTGCCCAAACTGTAAGCATCCTGATTACCGCGCTTGCCCACTAGGCCGGTGACCGCCCGCAAGCCCCCTTTGACCAGACCGAATATGAAGCTGTCCTTTTGCGGCTCTTCCTGCTTGAAGTGGAAATCCTGGATCTTAACGCTGGTGTTGGGCTTGAGCGTGATGCTCCCGCCATCGGAGAATTTGATCTGCGCGTAGCTGTCCTTCTGGGTATTGACGGTGTCGCCGCTGACCACCTCGGATTTCTGCGACAGGATACGCACAGACCCGTCGGGCTTCACAACCGACAGCGTTCCGGACAACTGCGCCACAGTACCCGTATTGCCCAAGGCCACGCCAGAGATTAATCCCAGCACAACAAAAGCCAAGCATTTCAAGCTTGGACGATAATTTTTCATGTTGTCGCTCCCTCGTTCACCCGTGCCGGCAACGATACCGACACACCCCATTTTCACTTTTACAGTCTAGTCCATCTTTACGCCAATAACCGAGGAACAAGTTCACGGTTATTCACACATTCCCGCGCCCTGGGCTCACGAGAAATCTCTGCCGCGACGGGAATCTCCGGTGATTTTCCCGCTAATTCAGGTAATTGCCGCTAATCCGGCAACAGTATATTATCGCGGATGACGATGCTATCGGCGCGCACTTCGATGTAGCCCGCCTCTTGCAGGTGTTTCATCACCCGGCTGACCATTTCGCGCGAGGCTCCTATCATGCGCGCAATATCCTGCTTCGACAGCTTCTTGGTCACCACCTTCTCGCCACCGACGATTTCGGCCGTCTCCAACAGCAGGCGTGCCACGCGGCCGAATACGTCCATCAGCGCCAAGCTGCCGATCTGCTTGTCGGCTTCGCGCAGTCGCTTCACCAGGCCGCGCATCACGGTCATGGCCATGTCGAAATTATCGGCCAGGCAGCGTTTGAAATCGGGCTTGGAAATGCAGATCAGTTCGCACGGCTCGATCGCCACGACGTTGGCCGAGCGCGGGCTGTTGTCGATCAGGCCCATCTCGCCGAAGAATTCATTCGGCCCGAGGATGGACAGGATTACTTCCTTGCCGTCGAGATCGCTCATGAACACCTTGATGCGGCCGCTGATCAGAACATAGAGCGAGTCAGTTGGATCGCCCGCGCCCAGAATCCGGGCGCCGCGCACGTACGACTTGCGCGAAACGACGCGCGCCAGCAGCGCGAGCTCGCTTTCGCTGAGTAAGGACAGCAAGGGCACGTTGCGCAAAAGCGCCGTGGAAACCGGGGGTACGCCTGACATGCTTCTCCCTCTTGACGCCAATTATAGTTGTTACCCAGTTAGCCAGCGTCGTCCAGCCGACCGGATTCGCCGCCCGCTCTGCTCATCGCCATCCGCCAGTTGGCTGGCTCGCACCGGCTACGCGCCACGTATCGGCGCTCTTTTGCATGCTATCAGATTCCCCACTGACTGGCTCGGCCTGCACGGCCTGAAACGCCTACAAACCGGGTCGCCCGCGAGCGGACGACAGCAGCTATTCCGCGAGCAGAATGTTTTCGCGCAGGACGAGGGAGCGGCCGCGCACTTCGAAATAACCGCCTAACTGCAGATCTTTCATTACGCGGCTGACCATCTCGCGCGATGCACCGATCATCTTCGCGATGTCCTGCTTGGACAGCTTCGTGACCACCACCTTCTCCCCATCGACGTTTTCGGCCATCTCCAGCAGCAACCGCGCCACGCGGCCGTATACGTCCATCAGCGCCAGGCTGCCGATTTTGCGGTCTGCCTCGCGCAGTCGTTTCACCAGTCCACGCATCACTGTCAGCGACAATTCGAAATTCTCCGCCAGGCGGCGCTTGAAATCGGTCTTGGAAATACTCAGCAGTTCGCACGCTTCCAGCGCCACCACACTCGCCGAACGCGGGCTGTCGTCCAACAAGCCCATCTCCCCGAAAAATTCCCCCGGACCGAGAATAGAAAGAATCACCTCCCGCCCCTGCTCGTCGCTCATCAGCACTTTGAGTCGGCCGCTAATGACAATGTAAAGCGAGTCCGTGGGGTCGCCGGCGCCGATGATCTTGGCGTTGCGACCTGCGCTCTTGCGCACGATCGCGCGCGCGAGCACGCTCAGTTGCTGCTCGTCCAATCCCGCGAACAGCGGCACATTGCGCAGCAATGTGGTCGAAACCTTGGCCACTTTTGGCATGCCGGATTTTCCGCCCGACTAGTTGCAGGACGGTTTGTTCGCGTCGTCAGCGTTGGAAACGCTGGTATGGATCCGGCCGGTCCGGGTTTCCTCGTTTGCCGCGAAGATGATATACGCCAGCAAAGAATCGTCAAATCCGCGCTGCGACAACGATTGGACGAAAGCTGAAGCCTTGGTCACGTCGGTATTCAGGAAGTAAGTGCCGCCGCCCGCGCCGCCGTTGATCGCCGGGAACAGCAGCAGGACCTGGGACGATACGTCGTAGAAAAGCTTGATCGGCAGATTGTTTCGGTCGAACAGGCCCGATCCTAGCCCCCCCTCCAGCAGCAAGCCGACATCCGGCACGGTGTGCGTGCCGCTCGCATCGGTATAGGAGTAGTCGAACTTGCCGCCGATCCTGATTTCCATATCGCCGCTGTTGACGATGGCGGCGGGCGCGCCCGGCCCGGTGCCGCCGACCAGTTTAATGTAGCCGCCGGTATTGATGAACAGGCTGGCGGGGTCGATTTTGGCGGAAGCCGAAGTCTGGCCGCCCTTGGTCGAATCCGCCGTGCCGCCGGTCATAAGCAGATTACCGCCGATATCGATGAACTTCCTGGTAGTGCCGAGTATCAAGGCATCGGCCGCAGCCAGCGCGCCACCCCCTGCCGCGGTATCGCTCGTGGCGGTGCCGCCGGTCAGAGTGATGTTGCTGCTGTTGGTGGTATAGGGCAGTGACGGGTTGACGGTCTGCCAATCCGGATTCTGCGTAGGCAACTGCGTCCCGCCCTTGACCCCGAGAACGTTGATGACTTCGCCGCGAAGCGCCGCCAGCGCCGAACTCTTGGTCGCTTGGCCTGCAATGCCCGCGGCTGCGGCGGCGGCGCTCCCGCCGGTGATCACGATGTTGCCCGAGGATCCGGCGCCGTTCTGGTCGCCATTGAGATAAATGTCGAGTTGCTTGTCGGCGCGCAGAGTCGTATCGATGAACTTGTCGCTGTCCGCTGTATTCGCGCTGTTGTCTATGATCAGGTTCTGCACCGGCAATGGGTTGCCGCTGGCGTCTTTCACGCCGACGACGATGTTCTTCGCGCGCACTTCGACCGGATTGCCTACCGAACCCGCGATGATCACGCTGCCGGAACCCGCGCCGAAACCAGCGACACTGCCTGGCCCGGCCGCCTCGGCCGCGCTCGCATTGGCGCGCAGTGCCAGATCGCCCATCACCTGGACTGTTCCGTAAATCCGGACGTCGCCGGTAGCGACCAGTGTCAGGGTGTGATCGAATTTTTCGAACTGCCTGTTGCCCAGCGGATCGAGCGTCCCGAGGTCCTTCCCGATCACCACGCCGGCGCTGTTGCCGCCGGGATTGTTCAACACGATGTTGCCGGAGGCGTAAAGGTTGAGCGAGCCGCCGGATTGTCCGCCGTTGATCTGGGCGTTGGTGATGGCCGACTTAAGCGTCACGTCACCCGCGGTCGCGATCAGGCTGACATTGGTTCCGCTCAGGCTCGCACCGGGCGCCAGATCTATCGTCTGGCTGGGTGCGACGAGCGAGAAGTCGGCAGCAGTGCCGATGCCGGAAATATTGGTGCCGTTGATGCTCTTGTACTCGATGTTGCTCTGCGCATAGGGCGGCGGATTAAGCGAACCCGCCAATCGTGCCTCCAGCGTGATCGGTCCCATGCTGTTGCCGGTCTTGGCGAGGTTGTTCCGCAGGTCGATCACGCCAACCTGGGTGCCGCTGTTGAACGTGCGCACCTTGAGCGCGCCCTGATCGACCTTGCCCTTGACCGGAATGCTTTGCAGTCCGGCGGCAACCGTCGTGCTTTGTTTCACGCCGCCAGTGGCGAATATGGAAATTGCGCCGCCATTGCTGGCGATCACTTGGCCATTGAGATTGACCCCGCCCAAGGTGCCCACAGCCACCGAAGCGGGCGACAGCCCGAAACCGCCGGTACCGGTGTAAGCCGCATCGTTGCCGGCCACGAACTGGATATCGCCTGTGCTGTTCTGCACCGTGCCGTTGATATTGAGGTTGGCGCCCGCGTTCAGGCTGATACCGGCGCCCGTCGCCGCGAGATTGTTTATCGCGTCAATATTCAGATCGCCTGAGTCGGCGCGCTCGAACACCCCGCCATCCGTGGTGTTGGTCACGGTCAGCGTGGTGCCGGCCGCATGCGACAGCACCATCGGCGAGCCCAAGGTGCCGACCCCGGTAGCGGCGTTCATCGCCAGCGTTCCGTTCACGTCGAGCGCGCTGCCGCCGGTGCTGATCGCCCCCGCAGCCGCGCCGCCACCGTTGGCGGTGAGGGTCAGATTTCCGTTGCCGGCAGCGTAGGTGATGGGCGCGTTGACGGCAATGCCACCGGTGTTATTAAGCAGCGTCAAGCCGTTCTGCGCGGTCGTCGGAGTCAGCGCACCGACCACCGTGATCGCGCCGGTATTGTTCGCGGCGCCCACCGTCAAACCACCTGTAGTCGTGACGGTATTGAGTTCGCTATTGGACAGTTCCAGCGTCGCCGCGGAATTGTTGGTGCTTGCCGCTGCGACCCCGAGCTGAATCGCGTCGGCCGTGT
>Ga0172379_10007972_pt1 | contig 13537 bp, 6 predicted proteins | sample GrowelOW334metaG_FD_119756 | JGI IMG/M metagenome (GOLD analysis project Ga0172379, IMG submission 119756) | Groundwater microbial communities from an aquifer near a municipal landfill in Southern Ontario, Canada - Groundwater well OW334 metaG | ecosystem: Environmental > Aquatic > Deep... | reverse complement strand
TAGTATTAAAAAAAATAAGATCGCCAAATTTCAAATTCTCCTGCGATACCGATAAGCCGAGTTTCACCTGCTGTTCTGTCGTTCTTGGCAAATCCATACCGGCACTTGTTTTAAATATCTCTCTTGAAAATGCCGAACAATCAATTCCATCTTTCGTTTCTCCGCCAAGTTCGTAGGGTGTTCCCAGCCATGCAAGAATTGCATCCATCATTTTTTGCTGTTCAAAACTTCCCGATGGTGCAATATCAGATTTTTTAGGTTCAGAAATCTCCTTTGTTTCTTTTTTCGATATAGCAGGTTTGGTTGATTGTTTTGCGCTGCTAAATCTTTTCCCTACTTCTTTTACATCGATTTTTTTATCATCTTCCCTTGTTTCTTCTTCAACAACTTTGGAGGAAAAACGCACATTTCCTTTCTTGCTTTTCTTCGCCTCTTTTTTCCCGCTCTCATTTCCTGCAAAGCGCGGCGATGAAGATCCGCATCCAATCAGTAACAAGGAGATAATAAATACTAGAATATGCCATTTCATGTGATATAATCTACAAAAAAAAGAAGAGTTTCTCTACGAGTCGTAGGCAGAAATAACAAAAGCGGCTCTCGTTTACCGAGTGACCGCTTAGTTTGTAAATATATCTCTTACAAAGCAACTATTTCATCAAAACCATTTTCTTCAATTGAACTTTATCTCCACTTTGCAATCGTGCAAAATAAATACCACTAGCAAATTTTGAGGCGTTGAATGTCGTTTGATGATATTTACCTGCTTCGGCAATACCATCAAACAACGTTGCAACTTCTTGTCCAATTACATTAATGATTTTCAATGTTGCTCTTCCTGTGTTTGCAACAGTAAATTCGAGATTTGTTGCCGGATTGAACGGGTTGGGATAGTTTTGTAAAAGAGTAAACACAGTCGATGTTTGCTTATAATGATTATCAGAGGTGCTTGTTACATCTGAGATCAATCGTCGCCAAAAAACACCCCCTTCGGTTCCGGCGAAGAGATAATTACCATGTACCTCAAGCGCGTAAACGTTAGCATTTGACAAGCCTGCGTTGATTGCAATCCAATTTTTACCGTTATTATTAGACAGAAAGATGCCTCCGTCATCCGTTCCAGCAAAGAATAAATTTCCACTTGATGTAAAAGTGTTGACATATTTATTTGTTAAGCCTTGACTCACATCTGTCCATGAATCGCCGTTGTTAGTAGAGAGAAATAATCCGTTACCTTGTGTTCCGGCAAATATATTTTTGCCAAATACTGAGAGAGCCCAAACCCAACCCGTCATTGAATATGAACCAATGGGTTTCCATGTATCACCATTGTCACTGGACCGATAGATTCCATTCCCATATACTGAGGCAAAAATATATGTTTCATTTATTGCCACACTGGAAATATCATCTCCCACAAGCGGATTATACATAATACCATTGACTTTATTATTCCAATTTGAACCACTGTCGGTTGACACAAAAATTCCTCTGTTTACTGATCCAGCGTAGATAAAAGGGCCTGAAACTGCGAGACTAATAACTGGGTGAATAGTATTGTACAAAACGTAATAATTAGTTTCTTTCCAACGCTCACCGTTATCAGAAGAAATGAATATTCGCCCACCAGAAGTCCCTGCATAAATTTTTTTACCGCTCACAGTAAGACATGTAACGTGCATATCAGTCAATCCACTATCAATTGACTTCCAAGTTGAGCCATCACCATTCATACGAAATATTCCGGCACTATCTGTGGCAGTAAAAATATTTGTATCGTTAACAGCAAAACTACTAATCCATCCACCATAAGGTCCCGCTATTTTAACCCATTGGCTTTTTAAAGGATGCAGCGGTAACCAAAGTAGAAAAATAAACACGAAGTGAATAATTTTCATAGAAAATCCTATCTGATGGTAAATTTAAATTTTTGTAGTTGTTTACCTATCATATATAGTCAATTATGGTGCGTTCTATCTAAGTAATAATAACTTCTTCACCTGATTGAAAACTTGTTTCTTTTCTCCGTTCAATGATAAAGCAGTTATCCGATAGATATACATTCCACTTGCTAAACCTCCGGCGTGCCAACTATAATTAAAATATCCGGGTGAGAGATTTTCATTTACTAACGTTGCTACCTCCCTGCCGAGTACATCATATATTTTTAATGATACATTGCTTGCTTCAGGCAAACCAAACTGAATTGTTGTAGCTGGGTTGAACGGATTGGGATAATTTTGGGATAGTGAATATTCTATTGGCATCAAATCATTTAATACAGAAACATTTGTTAATACTGACGTAGCTGTTAATGGAATACGCACAGTATCAGTTATTGCATCGGTTATTAATAATAACGTATCTTTAAATGTGCCGGGAGATTCAGATTGAAATGACAAAGTAATGCCCAGTGTATCGCCTCGTTTTATAACACCATCAAACGACCTCCCCTCAACTTTGAACTGAGGCTCTGATACTGTTGACGTTATTACCGTTAGATAATTTATTGATGAGTTGGTAAGTGAAAACACTTTCTTTTGATTGGTATTCACCAAAACGTTCGTAAATTGTATTGATTTCTGCAGAGGAATAATTGTTGGATAGGGAGAATTTCCTATTAGCAATATCATGGTTGCACTACCGTTGGATGAACTCCCAATTGTTAAGGTATCTTGCAAAACATTAAACTTATTAGGTTTATATTTTACACGCAATTTAAGTGTGTCTTTTGAGGTAATATTCGCAGATCCGGGTGAAACAGAGAATGATTGAGTATTGGTATGAATATCATCAAAATTTGTTCCATTCGGATTTGGACTTCCAAGCAGAACCATTTGCTCCAACGAATCTTCTAACGCAATGTTACCAAAATTCAATGAAGCACCAAAAATTACCGTTGGATACGGAACATTCGCTTCGATCGGAATTTTTATAACACTATTGGTTGCATTACTTAATACGTATAACGTATCCTTAATGCGGCCGTATTTCAAGGGGGCAAACGTAACCAAAAGTTTCGAAGAATCTGTGAATTGTTTTGCCTGCAATGAAAGTTTGATATTTTGCAACGTTGTGTAGATTGAATCTATCTTAATGAAGTTGACTGTTTGTTGTCTGAAAATAAGTGTCGCAGTCGAAGTATCAACTAAATTATTTGAATGAAGTACTATCTTAGAAAGTGAAGTCATCAATGTTGGTTGTAGAGACATTCCTTTTATTGGAATTTTTAACATTCCAGAGGTTGACTCATTTATCAATGTTAATGTATCACTAAAATTTCCATACTTCGTTGTAAACATTCCTACTTTTAATTTTAACGTATCTCTATCAAGAATGTAGTATTCACTCTTCGGGATATTGAATTCGGGAGTTTTTACTTTCGATTGGCTTACCCATACATCACCAAATACCGCCCGCAGATTGACCAAAACAAATGCACTATCGTTAATTTTTACATCACCAAAATTAATAGAGTCATTTGAAGATAACAGTTTGTTAATTTTCGAAATTGGTGCCGTACTTGGTTGCATCACAACAGCATGTCCAACTCCATCCCCCATTTTCACACCACCTTTCGATTCGTTAAAGATGTTGATCAATTGCCCCGACTCATTTCCATTCATTGAGTAATAGGCAAGAAGTTTTGGTTCTTTACCGTTTACTGGATGATACATTCGCTTTCGGATGAGCTCTTGCGGCACTTCTCCAGCCCAGAATCTCACTTCGTCCATATAACCACTGAAGAATTCGGTATTTCCCGCATTTCCTGAACTTATAGGCGCACCAAGTTGCACTGATTTAGATCCATCTCCTACATAGTATCCGGTTAATTCGCCCCCTCCAACTTTTTCACCATTGATATACATTTTTACGGTTGTCCCATTTACACTTACAGCAACATGAGACCAACCATTTAATGCAATCGGCTTCGATGTAAATTTTTGGTTTGTACCGGTAAGATCGTATGGTCCGGAAGTCCATCGAACTTTTAAATCGGAACCCATGTCAATTGTCCATTGATCCGGAGAACCGGCATAATTTTTATCGAATATTCTTTGACCACCTGGTATCAAGGAATTTCGATAGATCCACCCTTCCACAGTAAAATTTTGACGATAAGCTGCGTCATAAAGAGTCCATCCTTCAATAACAACAGTTGAATGATTTACTGGGTCAAATTGTGTCATGTTGCCGGCAGCAGAAGCGCCAATGGTCACAGACGCAGTAGACGATGCATCGCTTTCTCTGAATAGTGAGTCAATGGCAGTAACAAAGTAATATGATTTTGGCGGCAGGTATTGAATGCTATCCAGATACAGTGTTGATATTGATGAATCGATAAGCGATACCTTTGATGAGTCTATCCCTCGATAGATTCGATATGATCTTATAGATGACTGTTCATCACCGCTCTTCTGCCATGTAAGTTGAACAACAGCTTCTTCTACTGACGCTGTCAAATTTTCTATCTTCACGGCTAATTTTTTTGTTTGATGCTTGAAATACCAGTTTAATATATCATGGCTTTCAGAATATCCTCCAGTTGAAGAGGTAAAACCAACCCATGCTTTACCGCTATCTAATGAAATTGCGTTGCGAATATCGATTGACAAATATAGTACGGGATTGGTAAGATCATCTATATAAATATATAGCTTCCCTATAATGTATTGGATTTTAACCTTATGAATTTGCCCATCTCTTAAATTTGGAATGTTTGTCGTTGCTCCAAGAGAAAACGAATGATTTGAACTATTAGCATTATGCCCACCGGTATTTACGCTTATGTGATAACTATTAGGTTCTTCATTCTCTGCATTAATAAATGTATCGAATTCTATAGCAATACTATTAGTAATGCCAGAATAACCAATATTTCCTCCATCTAATCCTAATGCTGAATTACTCATATTCTGAATTACAAACGCAAATCCGTCTGCACCAAATACCCCTTGCGAAATTTGAAATTGAAAAACTGTTTCGAAAGCATCTTGAATATTCACTTTGTTAAGATACCACGCTGATCCTTTCATCGAAGTAAGATTGTCTGTAAGTCGGAGTTTATTTCCAGATTGAATTGCATTACCATTTAATTTTATGTTTGGTATTGAATTGAAATCTGAAAAGTTAAAATCAGAAATTGTGTCAGAAAGAGGAGGATTTGTGTTTACTATCCATCGAGTGAAATGTGGGTACGATGACCATTGACGATTTTGAATATCATAAGTAGAATCTGTACCAACCGTATTACTTGTTATCTTTTTTGTTACAATGCTAGTATCATTTAGTGTAATTGTTGTATTAGAAGGATTAATTGAAAGCCATGGTACTGTTGGTTCAGTTTTATAAAAAAAATTCCTTTGCAAACTAGGTGTATAAGGAGAAGAACATCCTATTGAATCAAAACCATGCCAAATCAGAGTGTCATAATATGAAGCAGACTGACCCAATGTCAATTGTACGTTTTTAGTAATAGTAAAAATGGTTGGAGAATTTGAAACAATTAACTCAACAACAATATTTGACCAATTTCCATTGGAATCGGCAATTGTCACTTGATAGATTCCTGGATTATTAGGCGCCGTAAATGAATATTTTACCGGAATGACAGTACATGCAGTTGAAGTAAATTTCACAGGAGTTACAGTCAGCCATGAAACATTTGAGTTAGTCTTCAGATTCGCAGAATCTGTTCCGTTTTCAGACCAATAGTAATACCATCCATCGAATACTTGACCTGGAAAAAGTTCAATCTGATAATCAACTGAACTTCTTGAGTTTGAAGCATTTGATACTTCAATTGTTTTTTTAAGTGAGGTTATTTCGAATGAAGTTGAATGAATATCAATATCAAATTCTTTAGAACTCGCTATCCTCGTAGCGTTATTAGAAGATTTACCCTGCATTGTAATTTGAGAAATTACTGTATTGCAAGTTAATATGTATAACAAAATCAAAAAACGTAACGAACAATTCATATATCCCCCTATGAGTAAAATGATGTTAGTGTTTTCCTTTGTAAAATTCATTTTTAATCAGCAGTGTAAATATATTCATCATATACTTACAACTTGATTTATATATCATCCTTTTTCTTTCTTATTTTTTGGATTTTTTGCCTCATCTCGTTTCTATGAAAAAACAAAATTTTAATAATTAAAAGAAAAACGATTGAGCACAATGAGGAAATAATTGCTAATAAATATATTATTCTGCATAGAAGATTTTCCGCACAAAATTTAACGCACATCACAGACAAAATTGTCTGATTTAATGGTTATATCAGAAATTTATATCAAGTTATTATTACAATACGATAAAAGCGTATGCTACAATAGGCTTGAAGGAAAATAAAATTAAAGAGAGTAAGATGTATAAAACAAATTCCTACACTTCTATCGTATCTTGATATTTTGTTTTTAGATTCATATTAAAAGTGTGATGGATGATATTTTCCATTGAATATGTTCTATTCCTATTTTCCCCGCATCACACAAGTATGGTATTTTTCAAAAGACGATCTTATCCGATAAATCTGATTGCTTTTCATTCAGCGGTTTCATAAAATCTGCCTACACTTATCGGATAACGAATTGCGCCTTTTACGATACATACTCTTCGTCTGTTGTTTATTCATTTCGTTTGTGCATTCACAGCATCAAAGTCTTGCCGTTACTCGTTATACCATTGAAGAGGGGCTTTCCGACAATCTGATCAATTGCGTCTTGCAAACACGCGATGGATTTTTGTGGGTTGCCACGATGAACGGATTAAATCGTTTCGACGGGACACATTTTAAGATTTTCCAGCACGACTTTTCTGATTCACTTTCTCTTTCAGAAAACTACATTATGAGTTTGTGTGAAGACAGCAAAGGAAATTTGTGGGTTGGAACATGGGGAGGCGGATTATGTTTATTCAATCGAGAAAAAGAAAATTTCAGCCGCTTCCGACATATTCCTTCCAATCCCAATTCGATTAATGATGATTACGTGGGAAGTATTTTTGAAGATCATGACGGAATACTGTGGATTGGAACAACCGGCGGAGGATTAAATCGCTTGGATCCTCATTCAATACATTTTAAACATTATTTTAACTGCAACATAACATCTATCTGCGAACAAAAATCAGGAGTACTGTGGCTTGGCACTTGGGATAATGGTTTGAAACAAAACGGCCTACTTCGGTTTGATACAAAAACAGAAATGTTTACTTCATTCAAACACAATCCAAACAATCTGTTGAGTATTTCCAGTGATACGGTATGGTCGGTAACCAACGAAGGAGACAGTATTTTATGGCTGGGCACATATCGCGGAGTTGACCGATTCAATCTTCGTACATATACTGCAAGTCATTTCGAAAAAAATATATTAGATGGATCAGTTATCCGTCAAGTATTTGTTGATAAAAAAAATAGAATGTGGGCAGCAAGTTTTAATTATCGAGGCTTATTTCTTTTTGAAAAAGGAAACGATAGCAAGCAAACTTCGTTACGATTATTGGCAAACAATAATGATAAAACATCGTTAAACAGTGATTGTATTCGTTGGCTGTATGAAGATTATTATGGCAATCTTTGGATTGGAACACAAAACGGATTAAATAAAATCGCTGCAAGCAAACAATTTTTTCAATACACATATTTGCCTACTTCATACAAGCATACTGTTGGAAATGTTGGAGCATTGTTCCAAGACGGTAAAAACAATTTATGGGTGGCATACGGAGGCGGGGGTATAGATAAAATTGATCGAAAAACAAATACTCGAATTCATTTCGGACAAAACACAAAAAGTTTAAGCGACTATGATATAACATCAATCTATGAAGATAAATCGGGTACGGTGTGGATTGGAACTCGGAATGGCGGGCTAAATAAATATAATAGTAAGTCAAATTCATTTACCTCCTACCTTCACAATTCAAATAATGTTCAATCTATTCGCGCAAATTGGGTCCATGAAATGTTTGAAACACACGACGGCAAATTTTTGATTCAAACAGAAACCGGAACCGATGTTTTTGACAGAGGAAAAAATACGTTTGCGCGGTTGGAAGAATCGTTGAACGATTCAATTGACGGGAGTACCATTTGGGGAAATATTGCAATTGAAGATAAGTCAGGAAATCTTTGGTTCAGTCAATGGCTGGCAGGTGTTCTTTACTATAATGTGAAGACAAAAAAATACACCCGTTTCATGCCGGAAACGAATAATCCAAGAAGCATTAGTTCAACGAAAACCACTTCAATGTTTGAAGATTCACGTAAAAATATCTGGATTTGTACATACGGCGGCGGAGTTAATAAATTTGATAGCGCCACAAAAACATTTGCACGGTACACAACCCGAAATGGATTGCCAAATGATGCTGTATTTAAAATTGAAGAAGACAACAATGGGTTTTTGTGGATGAGTACCATGAATGGTTTAGCACGCTTTAACCCTTCAAATGAAACATTTCGAAGATTTGATGTTACTGATGGACTGATTAACAATGAATTTATGTGGCGTTCTAGTTTTAAGAATTCTAAAGGCGAAATGTTTTTCGGAGGTGAAGGCGGTTTTATATCGTTCTTTCCGGATAGTATTATGGATGATACACGACCTGTGAAAGTCGCGTTAACATCGTTTAAAGTATTTGAAAGAGAATTACAGCTTCCTCAGTCTCTTCAAACGACAAAAGAGATAATCTTAAAGTATAATCAAAATTTTTTCTCAATCGAATATACGGCTTTAGATTTTGCCGACCCTTCACATCATAAATATATGTATATCCTGGAAGGTTTTGATAAGCAATGGAACAATGCCGGCGACAGAAAATTTGCCAGCTACACCGATGTGCATCCCGGAACATATCGTTTCATCGTAAAAGCTGCAAACGGAGATGGACTTTGGAATAATGAAGGTCTTTCGCTTTCAATTATTGTTACTCCAGCATTTTGGATGACATGGTGGTTTAAATTATCCATTATTCTTACACTTATTGGCGTTGTCATTTTAATTTATCGTTATCGTCTCAACAACATATTTACATTGCAAAGGGTACGATTAAAAATTGCTCAAGATCTTCATGACGAAATCGGGAGCAATCTCAGCAGTATTACTATTACCAGCGGACTAATTCAGCAAAAAAATAATTTAGACAATTCCCAAAAAGAAGCACTTAACGATATATTGATTACCGCGCAGGAAACTGCCGATGCGATGCACGATATTGTGTGGTTTATCAATCCAGACCATGACAATCCACACGATGCAATTGTTAAAATGAAAGAGATCGCACAAACATTATTATCAAACATTCACTATTCCATAGAAGTTGATGAGGCGGCATTCGCAAAAATTACAAACCTGGAAACACGAAGAAATTTGTATTTTATCTATAAAGAATCATTAAACAACATCGTTCGTCATGCAAAAGCAACTCATGTTCAAATACGGATTGAAAGGAAATCCAACGGCATCTTGCTCAGCATCGCTGATAATGGAATTGGATTTGATCACAATGGCACTTCAAACGGCAATGGAATTGGCAATATTTCAAAACGTGCAGTTGAAATGGGCGCAGAGCTGAAAATTCACTCAAGTCCTAACAAAGGGTCAGAGATTTCCCTTCTTCTAAAAATACCGTAACATTAAATTCATTTGCATCTAATTGGTAGTGTAATTACAATGGTTTTCACAATAATCATTTTCTAACCATTCAGTTTTTATAGGCACAATATGCGAAAAGTAGCCGTTGTTGCGATTCTTTTTTCCGTTCTATACTTGACTTTTCTATACAGTCAAACCAAAAACAATTTTAACTCAGAAGGAATGGTAAAAGTATTAGACGCTATGCTATACTATAAAAGTGTTGGTGGTGGAGATACAATTGTCATTCTTCATGGCGGTCCGGGACTAGACCAAACATATTTACAACCACAAGTAGATGAATTATCAAAAAACCATACAATAATATATTTCGATCAACGAGGAACTGGAAAATCAACCGGAGCAATTGACAGTGTTCATATTACTCCGGAACAATTTGTCAATGATCTTGAAGCAGTACGGAAAACATTGAAAATCAAAAAAATGAATCTGCTTGGTCATTCGTGGGGCGGATTATTGGCGATGTATTATGGAATTGCGTATCCAGAAAATCTTAAATCACTTATCCTAGTCAGCAGTGCAGGCGCTAGTTCCGATTTTATTGGTCCATTTATAAAGACACGAACAGCACGAACCACACACGAAGACAGTATTGCATTGGCAACACTCGTTACTTCAGAAGAATTTGCGAAGCACACACCTGACGCAATTTCAAAGTTTACAAGACTGACATTCGCGACGTATTTCTTTAACCGAACGTATCTTGATTCATTAAATCTTCACCTCAATCAAACAACAGCAAATAATTTTCTTCCTTTGTACGGACTCATGAGCATGTATCTTGCAAACTACGATCTGTATCCAAAACTCACTGCAATACAATGTCCAACTTTGATTCTTCATGGTGATTATGACCCTATTCCGGTGGAGTTCAGCCAGAAACTTACTGGTTATATAAAACATTCACAATTTATTCTTCTTCAGCATTGCGGACATTTTCCGTTTGTCGAAGTCCAAAAAGATTTTATTCAACACTGTGAACATTTTCTGGATCAAACAACCCAATAAAATCTTTTGTGAAATTATTTCCTCATTGTACTTCATTGGCATTCACCCGACACAATCATGTTTTCGCAATTGCAGTACTCGCTTTTATCCTCCCACTCAATGCATTCAGTGCATTCAGTCAGCCAGTGCTTACGCTTCACGATTCGCAACAAGTATATTCCCTTGCCGGACATTTTGATTATTTTTTAGATAATAATCAAAACAGAACAATTGAAGACATTTCTTCAGATTCGATGAGAACAAAATTTCGTTTTGTGGGAATTGAAAGCCCTCACTTTGGTCATGTATATGATGTACTATGGCTTCGGTTTAAAATACAAGACAGTTCAATATCTCGTCAAGAGTGGATGATTGAAAATGAATACGCTATTGTTGAAAAGGTGAGTTTGTTTTTTAAGGATGAATACGGTAATTGGCGTGTTGAAAATACTGGTTCCCTGGTACCATTTAAAAGCCGCGTTTACCCTCATAGGAAACTAATCTTGCCAATACCATCAATGGGAAAAGAAACTAAAGAATTTTATTTGCGGGTCTTTACAAGAACCTCGATGAGTTTACCTCTGAGAATTTTTAGTCATTCTGCGTTAACGAACCTTGATCAACAAGAATATTTCTACTTTGGTATGTTTAATGGAATATTGATTGTGATGTTTCTATATAATTTGTTTCTTTATCTGTCGGTTCGTGAAACGTCGTATCTTGCATACACAATTTATGTGTTATGTTTTGGAACGTACGAAAGTTTAATTGACGGTACTGCAGTGCAGTTTATTTCCGACCATTTACCAATAACAAGGATGGCAATAGTTTTTGCATGGCTTACAATAACTTCTTCTTGTTTTTTTGCCGTGATCTATTTGAAATTAAAAATGTCTCAGGTTCACTTAAATGTAACAATGATTTCATTTTCGATTGCAGGGATTATAATGGCAATATATTCAATGGTTGGAGATTTTATTCTTTCAAATTTTATTGTCAATCTTGTTGGGATTTCACTTCCAATTATTCAACTAATTTTCGGATTTATCCGTTTCAGACAAGGTTTTGAGCCAGCAAAATATTATGTAATTGCCGTTTTAGGATATGTTTTGGGTTTTTCCATTCGCGCAATTAAAAATCTTGGCTTTGTTCCACCAACAGAAATAACCCTTATCAGCCTACAAATCGGTGTTGTGTGGGAATTCATCATTCTATCTTTTGGGCTTGCTAATCGTATCAATACTGTAAAAGAAGAAGAGCTTCGCGAACGCGAACGGATGCGCAATCAAATAGCATCAGATATTCATGATGAGATTGGAAGTAATCTCAGCAGCATTACCATTACCAGCGGGCTTGTCCAAAAAACAAAAAATTTGAATGATGTACAGAAAGAATTTTTAAAAGATATTTCTGTAGTCGCACAAGAAACAGCAGATGCTATGCGCGATATCGTATGGTTCATCAATCCGGATCACGATAGTGCGCATGCAACATTTATTAAAATAAAAGATATTGCACATACCTTGTTGTTTAATATTCACTATACGTTTGATGTTGATGAAGTGACATTCTCTAAAATTACAAGTCTTGAAACTAGAAGAAATTTATATTTCATTTACAAAGAATCATTAAACAATATCGTTCGCCATGCACAAGCAACGCATGTTGATATTATTTTAAAACAATCTCCGAGCGGATTGATGCTTACAATTATAGACAATGGCATTGGGTTTGACATACAAAAAGAATCAAAAGGTAATGGACTTCATAATCTTGAAAAACGAGCCGCAGATATGCGAGCCAGATTAACGATTCTGTCAAACGTCAATGAAGGCACCACTATTTCTCTTCTTATAAAAATACCATAACTATGCTATTGCAGTGCAGCATTGTTTTTACTTTTTTATAATAACAACGTCGACAAATTATGGCAAAATCTTTGGTATCTGAAACACATGTATGGGTTGTAGAAGATAACAACCATTTCCGAAAAAGCATTGCGTTGCTGATTAACAATGCTGATTCGATGAAGTGTGAACATTCATTTTCATCGTGTGAGCAGGCAATAAAATTAATGGAAGCAGGCAGCATACCTGAAATTGTTCTGCTGGATATCGGATTACCTAAAATGAATGGAATTGAAGGAATTACACGTTTTAAATCTATTTCACCTTCAACACAAATAATTATCCTAACAATGTTCGATGATGAAAAAAAAGTGTTCGACGCAATCTCTTCTGGTGCAGCAGGGTATTTGTTAAAGTCATCATTACCGGAACATATTATTCGCGGAATTCAAGAAGTAATTAATGGTGGTTCTGCCATCAGCCCTACCATTGCAAAGAAAATATTGGAACAATTTTCTCAGTTAAAATCTTCAAATTCAGAATATAAATTATCCGATCGTGAAAAAGATATTTTGCGTCTTTTTATAGATGGCTTGCAAAAACAAGAAATTGCCGATAAACTATTCCTTAGTTACCATACAATAAATACACACATCAGAAATATCTATAGCAAATTACAAGTAAATACGCGAGGACAATTGATGGCAAAGGTGCATAAAGAGAAAATCGTTTAGTAGTAAAATACAATTCCAAACAAAAAAACCTTCGCACAACACGAAGGTTTTTTTTGTTAAATGATCTTTTGAAAAATTGGAGTGCTAATACTAACTTAGATATGAAAGTAATTTTTTTCTACACAATGCATCGCGTAACCGACGGATTGCTTTTTCTAGAGAGTTCATGCTGATTACAAAATTTTTTCTTTCCATTTCTGAGGATCTCGAGAATTATGAAAGATTGAATAAACAGTTATAGCACTATCTAAATATTCGTAAAAGACTGCGTAAGGAAAACGTCTAACAAGTCCACGACGATAATTTT
>Ga0172379_10007971_pt1 | contig 13539 bp, 14 predicted proteins | sample GrowelOW334metaG_FD_119756 | JGI IMG/M metagenome (GOLD analysis project Ga0172379, IMG submission 119756) | Groundwater microbial communities from an aquifer near a municipal landfill in Southern Ontario, Canada - Groundwater well OW334 metaG | ecosystem: Environmental > Aquatic > Deep... | reverse complement strand
TACGTCGCGCACCGTGGCGTTCGATCGAGCCATCGATTATTACCGTTTGACCGGTATGACGCCTTTCTTGAGGATGATGTTCCCATATTTGACCGTTTCCCCGGTCATGACCACCGCGAACGCCTTCTTCGTGCGCTCATAAAAGGCGAAACGCTCTACCCGCTCTATCGCGGGGGTACCCGGCCAGTGCGCGTCGATGGGTTTTCGATACGTCTTCTCCACTTCAAGATCAAGCTCGTCGCCGGGAACCGGCTGCATCATCGCGACCGGGGTCTTCACGTACGAGTCGAGGTTTATAAGCGCGAGTATGCCGTCAAGAAGATCGGGGATCCGCAAACCGTCCGCCCGGATGACGCGGCTATTAAGCGAGTCGCCGGTAAAAAAAGCGTCAGCGAGGACGATCTCATCGCCGTGGCCCATGCGGAACAGGGTATCCAGAAGTTCGGGACTAATGACCGGGGAAATACCTATGAGCATGAGAACCTCCTATAAAAAACGACCGGGAAGCGGACGCGCAACGCGTATTTTTTATCATCCTTCCGAGTAAAAAAATTGTCAAGAGAAAAATGTAATCGTTTACATTTTTCCTTAAAAAAACCTTACGGTACCGTCGACAAGGCCCAAGACAACCCGGCCGTCGGATCGACCGTGATGACGAGCATCGCCCTGTTATCGCAGTAGCCGCCGACGATGACCTGCGTTACGGTACCCGATGAAATGACCGACGTCGTATGATCGTGGCCGGTGATATAGAGCGGAGCGTCGCCCCCCAGCATCGATTGAAGGATGGAAAGACGCTCGTAATCGCTTTCCAGATACCAGATGCTGTTGTCGTACCCGGGAAATAAGGGCGCGTGCGAAAGGACGATGTTCGGCGCGGAAGCGGTCAAAGAACCTTTCAAATAGGAAAGTTGGGTCGATCCGACCGCGCAATCCGCCGAATCCATCAATTGAACGCGTAGAGTCTCGGTTGCCGACGAGTCTACAAACGACGCGTATCCGACCGAAGGGTACCAAGAGGAACCAGTCGCGACGTATTGCTTCCAGAGGGTCCACCCCGCGGCGGTGTAGAGATCATGGTTGCCGATGACCGGAAGCACGGCCACCGCTGACGAAGCCACCGTATCAAGCACGCTTTTGACGGCTGCGTACTGTTCTTCCGTGGCGGAGTTGGTCAGGTCCCCGGCGATCAGAAGCGCCCGCACAGGCGTGGAGGAGGAAGCGGTCGACGCGATCCACGCGGCCAAGCGTTCACCGCTCTCCCAACTTGATCCGGCAACGTGCGAGTCGGCTACGGCGACGACCCGGTAGGCTCCCGTCGGATGAGAAATCGTCCGCGTGACGATAGCCGAGGAAAGACTATCCGACACCCGATCTTCCATCGACGTTTTCCCGAACAGGGAGTCAAGAGAGAACAGGTCGGCGCACGATTGAGTCACCGCGACGGCGTACGCCAGCGACAAGAGGAAGATAAGTTGAGAAAACTTACCATTCACGGCCGAGCCCAACCTCAAGACGAATGCTTTCCAACCCAAACGACAATCCGGACAAGCCCCGAAACCCGGAAGAGGCGGCGGCGCTAAGACTGAACGACCGGCTTAGCTTCGCGCGGAATGAGAGTCGCGCGTTCAACAAGCTTTCGGTCGGGGCGAACAAAACGTTCTTGGAATAGGCCGCGATATCGCAGGAAACGGCAGCCGTACGCAAGAGCGGCAAGGAACAAAAAACCGTCGGTTGAAAATACGCGACCCCGATCAGGGAGGAAGAGGAACCGAACGAATAGATGGTCGATACGCCGTCGAAGGAAAGGCTGGTATAGGAAAATCCGACCGCGAGGCAAAAACCATTGAGGGACGTAAGCGCTAAAGCGGCTTCTACGGAATCGTCTCCGGCATTAAGAGTGTTGTACAAGAGTCGGGAAGTGCCGAACCGCAGCGAGACCGGCGTGAAGGGCACGTATTCCAGATCCGCGAGAAAAAACCGGATATCATAAGCGACGTTGTGATCCATCACCGCGCGGACGCGGAAACCGACGGGAAGAGCGACCGAGACGCTTGATCCGAAGGTCGCGCTCGTTGAACGGCTGGACGTGGTATCCATACCGGCGACAGCCTGGAGCTCGATACCTCTCCGGGTAGACGCTTCGGACTGAAGCGCGAAAAGAGAACTGTCGAGCGCGAACAAAAACATCACGAACAAAAAAACGGATGGTTTATTCCCCATACGGGGCACAATGTAGCACATGGGCAAATCCTTTGAGCGCCCATCTCTTTTGATTTTACATTCTTGAAAAAACGATCCCTAAAGAGCGCAACTTACCACCCCAGCTCTCGTTTCCGATACTCGGTTCCGACGCGATGGAGCGTCGCGCCCATGGGTTCCCCTGGAAGGGCGCGCTTACGGATATCCGCTGAAAACTGGTTCATGGAAAAGTGGCGGAAGAGCAGTATCGACTCACGAAACCGCACGACCTGGGCGGAAGAAGACGACACGTCGTAGGCCGTTGCGAGAGCCTCTGCGAAAGGCGCGAAAAGCTTTTTCTTGCCGAGTTCGGAATAGCCGATGATCCACAATGGGATTGGCTCACTCCCGCCTCCGCTGAGCACCTCATGGAAAGCATGAATGAGGTTGACCATGGTCGATTGAGAGTCGGCTATCGCCTGTTCTATTTCTTTTCCGCCCAGACGGGCAAGCTCGCGCAGCTCGGCGGTACGCGGGGTATGGATGGGTGTCTTATTGAGGATAAGGACGTTTCGCCTAAAATCGATCCCGAGCTCGGGATGCGCCTTGAAGAACCCGTCGGCCAGCTTGCCGGAAGGCCCAACAAGATAGCGCCTGTTTTCCGCGATCTGCTCGCGGCGCCCCGGATTGTCGGCGACCAGAATAATGCGGATATCATCTTCCCGCCGAACGTCGTCCAACGCGCCGTTGTACACCACAGGCGTTTCAACCGGAAACGAACCGCCCTCCCGTTCATCCGCCAAACGCTGTTGGGCGTCGCGGAGGCCGGGAAGCGACTGTGAAAGCCGATCGATTTCAGTTCGATACGATTCGCGAACGGCAACGAAAGCCGTCCATGCAGTGTCCGTCATGAGCGGACTGTAGCATGAACGGACGGCGCAGGCAAAGAAGCGTCAGGATTACCGCCTCGCGCGGAACTCGTCCAGATTAGTCTTCGCCTGGGGAACAAGCTTCAGGAAGTCGCCGATCTTGGCGCAAGTAGAGTATTCCGCGCATACTCCGCAGTTTTTTACGCCTTTAGCCAGGCCGCAAATACGCATCTCGCATTCTCCGCAGTGGCCCACCTTGGCACCATCCGCTTGGCAGCCGGTACAATTGATCATAGCGGGCGTAAAGGCAAAACTGAATTCCTTCGACCAGTTCGCCGCGGTCTTCGCGCGAAGCGCGTCATCATTCGTCAGGGTAGCCTTACGAGCGTCGCATTGGACGCAATCCAGACCGCAGTACGCTATTAATTCTTCCATTCTCGTATCCTCCGTTTCATTGATATGAATCGATGATACGATGCCCACCCTGACAAATAATGTCAGGGTTTTGTTTGTTATTCTTCGTTGCGGGCGAGCATCGAGCGGGCTGCCGCCGCGTACTCTTTACGCAGGGAGTCGGGGGCAAGGACCCGCAGCCCAGGCCCCAAGTACAACAAAAATCGCGTGAACCACGGCCCGGTCGGGTATTCAAAACTAAACACGACCGCCGGACCGTCCGCCCCCGGTTCTTCTATCGCGTCGGGAAAAGACTCCGCGACGACCGCGCGAATTTTCGGATCAACCGACAAGCGGATCCCGACAACACTCTCATCCCCGCCGACGAAAGGTGCGGGGATGGGGATACGGGCGTACGGATCGTACACTTCGGGCAAGACAAGCAGGTTCCGTACGCGGGAAAGCTTGAAAAGACGGAACGAAGAACGGAGTCGGCACCATCCGTGGAGGTACCAGGTAGCGACGGAAATAACCACGGAAAAGGGTTCAACCGTCCGTTCCGTACCCCGCCCCTCCCCGTCCTGGTAACAAAAAGAAATAAGTCTGCGTTCCGCGACGGCTCGGCGAACGGAATCGACAAGCGAAGCATCGGGCCCCACCGTTCCCCAGGGAGCAAACGTGGCGATAAAGGGTGGGGGCAACGCGGGTTGGGATGGTTCGGCACGCGTAGACCGTGGCCCCAGAGAGGCGATCTTCCCGAGCGAGCGTTCCAGATGCCGATCTTTGACAACTTCGGAAAAGCCCTTCAGCAACCCGGTTAGGTCGGCGATTTCTTCTTTGGATAGAAAGCTCCGGTCGATGCGGTAACTTTCCTCAAGCTCGTAGCCGCCGCCGGCGCCCGCGTAGGACACAAGCGGAACGCCCGCCGAACAAAGGGCGTCGACATCTCGGTAGATCGTACGGACGGACACTTCAAAACGGTCGGAGAGCTCCTCGGCCGATTTTCGACCTTCATGGAGAAAGACGTCGACCATAGCGAGGAGCCGCTCATTTTTCATTTTCCGTCAATCGCCGCTTTCCGCGCTTCCTTACGTGCCGCGATGAACGCGTCGAAGTCTTTCACCGACGCGCTGAGCACCAGTTCCTTTGGAACCTTCGCTTCTTTCAGCAGCGCCTTTACCGCCTCAAAATTCCCAACGTCTCGCCAATAATGAGCGTCGCTTCCGCAAAGAATTTTAACGCCCATTTCTACGCAGAGTTCGGCGATGAGCAGGCAGTTCTTGTGGCTGCCTTGCCGTATCTTGAACGAACTGTTGTTGATTTCAATAGCTTTCCCATTCTCCGCCGCGGCGCGCACCACCGCTCGCGCGTCAACCGGATACGTGGGATTTCCCGAATGCGAAATCGTATCGATAAGAGGACTGCGCAAAGCCGACACCAAAGCGAGCGTATTCTCATCCCTATCGCGCGGCGGGAAACAGATTTCGTGCAGCCCCGCCATAACGAAGTCCAAACGGAGCAGCAGCTTGGAATCAAGATCGATCGTGCCCTCGGTATCAAGGATGTTCGCCTCAATCCCCTTGATAAAACGAACCCCGTGGATTTTCTGGGGAATGACACGGAGATTGCCGAAGAAGTAGGCGTGTGGACTGGCGGGCATGGTGGGACCGTGCTCCGTAAGGGCAAAAGCGGCAAGGCCCCGTTTTCGGGCGCCGCGCGCCAGATCGTCAATTGTGGAATATGCGTGGCCCGAGGCGATGGAATGCGTGTGGGTGTCGATAAGGATTTTCATTTGTGTATGGCTATTTTCCACGTTTCGCGCCCCGGTGTAAAGACGGGGGAAAACCTCTTTCTTGCGAATCGATTGCATATTCCGAAAGAAACGAGTAGTATATTTGCAAATGATTCGCATAATTCAAGGAGTCCGTATGTCAAGGCGTATTCGATTTTCTATCGCTTCCGCGGCTATCCTTCTTGTCGCGACAACCCTTTCCTGTGGCGGAACCAGCAAAGAACAGACCACTTCCGATAAACCCACCGTGGCGGTCAGCGTTCTTCCCCAATCGTATTTTGTCGCTCGGATCGCGGGAGACCGCGTCAGCGTGCTCACGTTGGTGGGACCGGGACAGAGCCCGCACTCCTACGAACCTAGTCCGCAGCAGATGACGCGGTTATCGAAAACCGCTCTTTGGATTACGACCGCGGTTGAGTTCGAAAACGCGCTCAAACCTAAGGTCTCTTCGCTCTATCCGAAACTGAAAATAGCAGACGGGACCAAAGGGATCGTCCTACGAAGCCTGGAGGCTCACAGCCATGAGACGGAAAGCGAGCCCAAAGGCGATGAAAAACATGAACAGGAGGGCGGTCCCGATCCGCACGTCTGGCTCGGCAAGCAGGGCGCAAAGACCATGTCGGCCATAATCCGCGACGAACTATCCGCGCTGATGCCCTCTTACGCGGCCGAGTTCGGCGCGAACTACGACGCCTTCGCGAAAGAAGTGGATGCGCTGTTCGCCGAGTTGGCGCTTTCACTCGCCCCGATCAAGGGTAAACCCGTTTTCGTCTATCATCCGGCTTTCGGATACCTTCTGGACGAGTTTGGGCTCGAACAGGAAGCGGTTGAAACCGGTGGCAAAGAGCCGACGGCGAAAGCGCTGTCATCGTTGGTAAGGGAAGCCAAAGCCGACGGCGCCAAAGTGATCTTCGTGCAGACGCAGTTTCCCGTCGCGGCGGCGAAAACAGTCGCGGAAGCCATAGGCGGAGCGGTGGTCCCCATCGACGACCTCGATCCCGACTGGGCGGCGAATATCCGCCGCATCGGCGAAGCGTTGAAAGCCGGTGTCCGATGAGTGTAGACTGACGTCATGGCCGCCGAACATAAAGTCGCGCTTCGCTTTGAAGGCGTCAGGTTTTCCTATGGCTCCGTGCCCGTCCTGGACGAAGCGAGTTTCCACATTCACGAAGGTGAATTCGTCGGCTTAGTCGGACCGAACGGTACCGGCAAGACGACGGTATTGCGCCTGCTATTGGGCCTTGCCGAACCGGACTCGGGCAGGATCGAGGTTTTCGGTAAAGCTCCGAAAGAAGTCCGTGACACTATCGGTTATGTACCCCAGCACGCGTCCTACGACCCGGCCTTCCCTATTTCCGTAAAAGAAGTCGTCAGGATGGGCCGCTTGAAAAGTTCCTCCAGGCGATACACCGCCGACGACGACCGCGCGGTCCTCACCGCCATGGAAACGGCGGATGTTCGGGAGCTCTCAGGACGCGCGTATTCGGCTCTTTCGGGGGGCCAGCGCCGACGAGTCCTGGTGGCTCGGGCGTTGGCGACCGAGCCGCGCTTCCTCGTGTTGGACGAACCGACGGCGAATATGGACGGCGAAAGCGAGGCCCGCCTCTTCAGGGCGCTCGGTGAACTGAAAGGGAAAACGACCATCCTCGTAGTGACGCACGATACCGGCTTCGTCTCCGCGCTCACCGATGTCGTACTGTGCGTCGGCGAACGCGCGCATCCGGGCGGAGGCCGAGGCATCGTCAGGCATCGGGCGACACCCGCGGAAAACGCGCCGCCGGAGATGTTCGGAGGCGAAGCGTTGAAGGTCCTCCATGAAACGGCCGAAAGCGGCGATGCCTGCTCCTGCGGCGGGGGAGAAAACGACCGATGAGTTTTTTCATCGCCCTCTTCGACCCTTCCCTTCCCTTCGTACGCAACGCGTTTCTTGCCGGACTATTGTCATCGGTCTTATTCGGCGTTCTGGGCGCCATCGTGACGGTCAAACGCATCGCGGGGCTCGCGGGGCCATTTCCCACGCGGTGCTCGGCGGTATCGGCATGGCGCTATTCCTATCCGTCAGAAAAATCGTTCCCGGCTTTCCGCCCATCTTGGGCGCGCTTATCTTCGCGATCATCGCCGCCATCCTCATCGGCGTCGTATCGCTCAAGGCCAAACAGCGCGAAGACACGGTCATCAACGCGATCTGGGCCGTAGGTATGAGCGTGGGAGTACTCTTCCTTGCAAAAACGCCCGGCTACGCCGATCCGATGAGTTACCTATTCGGAAATATACTCCTGGTTTCCAATACGGATCTCATTCTTCTAGCGATCTTGGACCTAGTGGTAGTCGCCGCCGCCTGGCGCTTCTACCCGCATATAGAGGCGTCCGCGTTCGACGAGGAATTCGCGCAAGTCCGCGGCGTTCGGACCGACACGGTATTCCTGGCGATACTTACGGTGACGGCAATCGCCGTCGTCCTCCTGCAAACCTTCGTCGGTATCGTCATGGTTATCGCGATGCTCACCCTGCCCGCGGGAACCGCGGGCTACGGCGCCCGGAACCTGCTTTGGATGATGATCGGCGGCGTGATGCTATCTCTCATCTTCTCCGTCGGGGGACTTGCCGCGGGCTGGGCTTTGGACCTTCCCGCGGGAGCCGTCGTCGTCGTGTTCGCCGGCGCGGCGTTCCTTGGAACCGCCGCGTTCGGCGCGATCAAACACGCCGCAAGGACGCGGAAATGACAAAGGCTCGGGAAGCAGCCCTCTCGGCTTTGCGAAAAGCGGACCAGCCCTTGTCCGCTTCGGGAGTATGTGACGCCATCACACTGGATTGCGATCAGGCGACAGTCTACCGCGCGCTCCATTACCTTGAGGAAAAAGGCCTGACTGAATCGTTCATCCTCCACTGCGACGAGCACGGCACCGAGCGTTATTATGTCCCCTCCGGCGCGCCGCACAGCCATTGGTTCCACTGCGAAGCCTGCCACCGGTTCATAGACCTGGGAGCGTGTCGCATCGGAGATTTGACTGCCGCCGTGGAGCGGGAAAAAGAACTTAGCGTCAGACGTCACGTGCTCTACTTCACCGGACTTTGCGGGGAATGCGGGGGACGCGGGACGTCCAACGGATAAAACCATGTCAACTTTTTTCGGAACTCCTCGCACAATTTCCCGGACCTTTTCTTACTATTTTCTTGTCACCGCCGGAATCAACGCCTATGATGGCTGAGAGGAGAAATGAATGATCCTTTGTTGCGGTGAAGCTTTGATCGATATGGTGCCGAGCGGAGATTTGTATCGCCCTTGTCCGGGCGGCAGCCCGTATAATTCCGCGGTCGCGATTGGAAGGCTCGGCGTACCGGTGTCGTTCCTCGGTAGACTTGCAAAAGATTTTTTCGGGGATTTACTGCTAGAACGCTTGTCGGCAAGCAAGGTTCGCACCGACCTGATCGCACGCTCGGAACAGAACAGCACCTTGGCTTTCGTCAAGCTCGAGCACGGCAAAGAACCTCAGTACGCCTTTTATACGGCGGACACCGCCGACCGTTCGTTCTCAAGCGGAGACCTGCCCGCGAGACTTCCAAGCGACACGACGTGCATTCTCTTCGGCTCAATCTCTATGACGATGGAACCGGTGGCTTCTACCATTGAACAGCTTATTCAAAGAGAACGGGACGCCCGCGTCATTTCCTTTGATCCGAACATCAGGCCGATTATGATCAAGGATATGGAAGCCTACCTGCGAAGGCTTGAAGCCTGGATAGCGGCTTCTACAATCGTCAAAATATCAAACGCCGATATCGAGTTCGTATACCCCGCCTTGTCTCTGAACGAAGCGATCGAACGTATCCTTTCGCTCGGCCCCGCGCTAGTCGTCGTAACGCTTGGAAAAAATGGATCAACGGCCGTTGGAAAACGCGGGCAGGACTGCGCGCGGCCCGGAACCCTCTTCTGCGCATCCGCGCCCGTCTACGATATTGAGATCGTAGACACCATCGGAGCGGGAGACACCTTCCATGCCGCGTTCCTTGCTTGGTTGGAAGAGCACGGAAAGATGTCGCGGAAGGCTATCTCGGCTCTGAGTGAAGCAGAGCTAACGGAAGCGCTCTCTTTCGCGAACCTTGCCGCGTCCTTGGTGTGCGCCAAGCGCGGCGCGGAACCACCGACGAAGGCGGAGATGGACGCGTACGCAAAGAAGCGCTTGTAGTCCTTTCAGTCTTTCCGTTCACGCTCGACAACGAAAGCCAAACAAGATGCGGCAACCATAACCCCCGCGGCCAGCAACGCGGGTAGTCTGGGCCCGACGGCGGCTATCTGGCCGGCGATCCACCCGAAAGGCGCCGTTACGCCGTACATCAACGTATAGATAAGTGAAAGGGACGTAGCCCGGGTTGAATTGTCCACTGAATTGGCCAAAACAGCCTCCACGACCGGACCGGCCACTCCGGTACCGAGCGCGACTGCGAAAGTGCCTGCGAAAACGGCGGCAATATTGCCCTCAGGCGCCAAAAAGATAACGAGGTTTCCGATTATATTCGCGCCGAGCGAGAGAAGTAAAGCTTTCCGTACATCCTTAACCCTTGGGATAAGGAAGAAGTACGCGGTCATGGTCACCGCGGACGCAAGCGGCGGGAAGATGGCGATCAGACTCGCGGGTAGGCCGATCCCCTTAGTCAACACTACGCTCAAGAAATTGTTCCGTACCATCAAGTGGATGTTCGACAAAATGGCAAGAAGGCAAGCCGCGACCGTCGCTCGGCTGTGGATTAAGCGAGCGAAGGCGACTCGATATTCGGCAAAAGTGCCCCTCGCGTTTTTCGTCTTGGCTTCGGCGATTTTCTCACGCCCTATCGCCGTCTCCTTGGTGAAGGCATTCCTGATGAAGAACATGGCGGTCATCGAGATGAAGGCGAAAGCGTAGAGGTAACGGGTCGCCGAGACCAGACCCAAACGAGAAACGAGCAAGCCGGCGATCGGCGCGAAAAAACCCGAAAGGGTTCCCGCGACCGCGATCCAGGCATAGAGGCGCACCCGAGAATCGGCGGCGGTATCCTCGACGAAGAGGCAAGTCCAGGAAATATGGACGACTCGAACCATGGAATTGAGCACCGCCGCCGCCAGAAACCAGGTGAAGCCGCGGGCGAACATCCAAATGAGAGTGGGGAGCGTCCAGCTCATAAGGTCGAACACAAGAGAAGTCCGACGTCGGCCGAAACGGTCCGTGATCCACCCCGCGCTCAGAGACCAAAAAGTCTGAAGGCCCATTCCGACGGCGACTATGGTGCCGATCCCCCTCTCTCCGACGCCGAGAGCGAGCATGTATAAAGACGCGTAGGGGACGAACAGATTGTACGGAATACCCCAGAGCGGTTCCACCAAAATGCAGGTACGAGCGTTTCCCTTAAAGGAACGCAAGCTGTCTGAAATGGGTCCAAAAATTCGGCCCGTGACGGAAACGCGGGGAGCTGGATCGGATGAAGAGGTGTCGGGAATCTGCCGCATATCACAGCGAGAATACCCCGAGAGACGCCGAAGGGCAAGTGAAAATCAGGCCGTTTCCGCCCAGCGGCGGAAGAACGCGGGTCGGCTTCAGACGGCAAAAACCTGATTTTTAACGATTACTGGGGTATCTTCTCTGTTCTGTAGCTATTTTTCAAATATAGCCGGGCTTTCCGGAGTTCTATTATTTTGGAATATTTTAACGGCAATTGGAGAATCAAATGCAAAAGATGAGAGTCTCAAGCTTCGTTGCGGCGGTGGCTGTATTGGCGACTGTCGCGCTGGCATCCTGCGCTTCTACGGCGGATGTCCTGGTGAACAAAGAACCGGGGTTCTTTTATGGTTCGGGATTCGACGCGTCCCAGGCGGCCGCCGACGAAAAAGCGTACCTCGACCTTATGTACAACGTTCTGACTGAAACAAATGCCATACGGCAAATAAAAAAGTCAAATTTCGTACTCACGGCTGAAATTAAGGACGCGTTCGCGCTTTTGAAGCTGAAACCCCAGCTTTCGGAAAAGAAAAGCGATGCCCGCTACGACGTCGTGTATCGCCTTTCCCGCGAACAGTGGGAAAAGGCGGAAACGGTTCGCCTCCAGAAACTGAACAAAGAGTTCGGCACCTCGTTTGACGCCCTCAAGGGAAATACAACGAAATCGATATCGACAAAAATAAAAGAAGCGGCCTCCTTGCTGGCGGCTATCGAACGGAGCGGCGCGTTCAACCGAATCTTCGGAGCCACGCCCGGCGGACAGATACTGAATGCGCGCATCGAAGAGTACTGCCTTGAAATCACCAAGGGAATCGTCGTTACCGCCACGCCCGCGGGAGGTCTTATTCCCCAGGGTTCCGGCATCGTTATAGCCGCGGCCGACAAGGGCGGCAAACCGGTACCCGCCTTTCCGTTCACCATGCTGTGGAAAACCGACGAAAAATCATCGGATCCGATAAAAATCGTTACCGACGATAAGGGTAAAGCTACGGTAACCGTTCCCGCCGATCCCGTCTTCAAGGATCGAAAGGTGATCTTGTCGATTTCCGCAGACCTCTCCTCCATTCTGCAAGGGCTGCCTTTCCTCGCGAAACTGGACCAACCGATCAACGCGGAGTTCACCTATAGCAATTCAACGATCGGTATCGGACAAGGTAACGCGGTCAAAATTCAGGGAGGAAGCTTTACCATCGGGGCCGTCAAACACGACAAGAGAGCGGGCAGCGTGGAAAAAGCGCGAAAGGCCGCGGTCACGACGTTCAATATCGATCGAAACCTGGTGACGAACGCGGACTACAAAACCTACCTGGACGCGATAAACGCCTCATCGGCCGAGTATCCGGACTATTGGGAAAATCCAGACTTCAACAAACCGGAACAACCGGTGATCGGCGTTTCCTTAGCTGAAGCCGAAAAGTACGCGGCGTGGCTCTCCTCCGTTCAGGGCACGAAAAAGCGCCTCCCCACCGAAGCGGAGTACGAGATCGCCGCTCGGGCTGGAAAAGACGTTGTATTCCCCTGGGGCGACCAGCTTCCCTCGGACGGCGCGCGCGCGACCTTCAGCGGAAGCGCGTCCGCTACGACCGCCGTCGGATCACGTGAGAACGGGAAAAACGCCCTCGGATTAGCCGACATGGCGGGAAACGTATGGGAATGGACGACCACCGCGCCCGCGGGAACCATGAGCGGCAACCAGAACTTCCGTATCGTCAAAGGCGGTTCCTACCTGGATGGCCAGTATGAGCTGCGAATATCGAACCGAGTGCTCAGGGATCCCGAAGACCGGCACCCCGACGTCGGATTCCGTCTTGTAAGTGAGGCATCGAATGAATAAGCTCAGAAAATTTCTCATTATCGCGGCCGCGGCGCTCGTCGCCACGTCTTGCATGACCGTCAAACTTTCGTCCATGAAGGACGAGGAACTGGTGAAAGCGGGTGTCGACGCGTGGAATACGAAGAAGCCCGAAGAAGCCCGTCCGTATTGGGAAGCGATCAGGGACCAGGCGACTAAGGGAAGATATCTTTCCGCTTTTGAGAAAGCCGCCGAATTGGATACCCTTCACCAAAGCACGCTCGCGATCAAACCGGATCAGGACGCGAAGCAGGAAGAGGCGTTCAAGAATTTCGTCGTAAAATACAACGAGTTTCCCAAAGATCTGAACATGACCGAGGAGTATAAGCCGAGCCTCAGACCCCTTACGGTCAATGTCGTCCGCGCGCGGGTGAAAAGCCAGAAATTCGACAGCGCGAAAACCTTCATCAAAGACGCGATCGCGTTCCTCGGGGAAAGCGCCGACTACGATAAATACAAAAACGAAATGGATGCCTACGCCCGTGTCCAGGACCTTGAAAAAAACGCCGACAAAACGTACGCCGACGCGAAAGCGGTGGAGGAGTTCCACGCGAAGATCACCGCGTACGAAGGTTCGATAGCCACGTACCGCAAGGTAGAGACGGCCTCGGCGGCCGAGATAAAAAAGATCGCGGCGGCGAATGATTTCCCGCTCTCCAGCCAGAGCGCCAAAATAAAGAAGAAACGCGGCAACGTCCGCATAGAGATGGAACGCCTTATCCGCGAACGGGGAAACAGTTTCAAGGAGCGCATCGGCGAAGAATTCGCGCGCGTTCCCGAAGGAAGCAGGGTAGGAAACATGGGTCCCGAAGATATTCTGAAGTTCAACGAAGAGATCAGGGCAAACATCGAAACACAATATAAAGACATCATCGCTTTCAGCGAGAAATACCCGACAATCATCGACAAAGACATGATTAACGACATCGATGGGCAAAAAAAGAGTCTTGATGATCGAATCACAACTATTACAGCAGAAGT
>Ga0172379_10007970_pt1 | contig 13539 bp, 13 predicted proteins | sample GrowelOW334metaG_FD_119756 | JGI IMG/M metagenome (GOLD analysis project Ga0172379, IMG submission 119756) | Groundwater microbial communities from an aquifer near a municipal landfill in Southern Ontario, Canada - Groundwater well OW334 metaG | ecosystem: Environmental > Aquatic > Deep... | reverse complement strand
TAACGAATTTTACGTGGTGGACCCTATCGGGCTCGAACCGATCACCCCCTGCTTGCAAAGCAGGTGCTCTACCAAATGAGCTAAGGGCCCTATTTTATAACAAATCTTATTTTAAACTACACGATATCCCTTCAGTGCTCTACTAAATGCCTGTCCGCCTCCGGAGGAAGCTAAGGGCCCTCTATTGTTTTAAATCATCTTTTATTTCTGTGGGCGATGGAGAACTCGAATCTCCGACCTCGTCATTATCAGTGACGCGCTCTAACCAACTGAGCTAATCGCCCGTATATACTATGGATATTTTATTTTAAATGGGCCTCGTCAGAATCAGGGTATTTGCGAGAGAGCAAATGCCCGCTCTAACCAACTGAGCTAATCGCCCGTATCCAGCTCAAAAACAACTAAAATCTATTATAACCGATGCGACAAAAATTGTCCAGCTTCGGTCTAAACTCAAATTTTATACGCGACTGTCGCGATGGAAATCTTCTCCCCATAAAATTGTGCCATTTTCTTTTTCACCTCGTCGCTCTGCGCTGTGGTATAAAAACAAACCGCTAATTGCCGGCTCAATCTCTTGCGAATTTCCGCATGTCTTTTCAGATAATCTGCCAGTTTGATCGCGACTATTTCTCCCTGATCAATTACGCTGATATTTTTTGGTACTATCTTTTTTATCTGCTTTTTGATGAGGGCATAGTGCGTGCAACCGAGAATGACCGCGTCAATCAATTGATCTTTGATCAGCAACTGGCGAACAACAGTTTTGATTTCCCCCCGCAATTTTTTTGCATCTTGAGCATGCTCGATCAATTCGACCAACTTTCCCCCTGATTGAGAAATGATCCGTATTTTTTTCCGCCGACCGACGGCTCGCTTTTTTGCTTCCTTTTCAAACGCCTTGGAAGCCACGGTCGCGACTGTCGCCAATACTCCAATGTGACCCGATTGGCTGAACTGGTGAGCGCCTTCCATGGTCGGAATAATAATCCCCAACACTCGCTTGCCGGGATAGTTGCGTGGCAACCAGGTTCGTTGAATCTTTCGCAATGCGTTGGCAGAAGCAGTGTTGCAAGCCAAAACGACAAGCTCAGCGCCCTGTTGAAACAACCACTCCACGCCAGCAAGAGTATATGCGAATATCTTTTTTTGAGTTCTGTTGCCATATGGCGCGCGCAGATTATCACCCAAATAGACATACTCCCGATTCGGCATTAATCTGACCACTTCTCTCAAAACAGTCAAACCTCCCAAGCCAGAATCAAAGATACCAATTTTTCCGTTATGCTTTTTCAAGTTTTTTCGTTTTAAGACTTAAACTATTTACCGCCAATTTAAATTTATCTCCCCGATCAAATTCATTAACGAATAGCCCAAAGCTAGCCGTGCCGGGAGAAAGCAAGACCACATCCCCGGACTTCGCCAAATCTCTTGCCAGCGCCACCGCTTTTTCCATTGAATCGACAACCGCAAAATTTTTGTCCTCCCCCAACTTTCGAAGTTCTGCGATTATTTTTTCCGTTCCCTCGCCTTTCAAAAAAATCACTCTGTCCGTTTTTTGCTTAATCGCCTTGGCCAACTCACGCATATCCAAGTTTTTATCCGACCCTCCGGCAATCAGCACCAGATTTTCCGTGAACGAATTCAGACTGGAAATCGCGCCATCGGGAGAAGTGGCGGCGGTATCGTTGTAATATTTTACGCGCCCCAGCTCTCGCACAAATTCCAATCGATGAGGCAATCCGGAAAACGCCCTGACGCCTTTTTTGATTGCTTCTCTTTCGATACCCAGCACTTTTGCCACCCCGATACTGGCCAAGATGTTGCTCACATTATGCGCGCCTTTTATTTTTATCTCTGCGGTATCCATGATTTTTTCCGCTTGACCGTCCCAGTTTGCCCACAAAGAATCTTGCGCCAAATAGACCACTTGCTCGCCTTCAAGTTTGCTTTTTGAAAATCTCACCAATCGAGAAGGAATTTCTTGTTCCAGATTGCGCAGTTTTTCATCGTCCCAATTCACGACGCAAACATCCGCTTTTTTTTGATGGGAAAAAATATATTTTTTATCCTGCAAATATTCCTCCACGCCGGCATAATAGTTCAGATGATCTTGAAAAATATTAGTAAACACGGCGATCTCCGGGCTCCGACCCGCTCTCCCCAAGGCGCTCAACCGCCAACTAGACAGCTCGAAAACGACAATTGAATCATTTTTCAGTTCGTGCAATTTATCCAAAACCGAAACCTGCGCGATTCCCACCTTGACCGGATTGCGCTGAGCAGCGCGTAAAATTTCACAGATCAAAGAAGCGGTGGTGGTTTTTCCTCGCGTTCCCGTCACACCGATTATTTTATTTTTGCACAACTTGAAAAACAAACCGGAATCCATTTCGACCGGAATATTTTTCCCAAGGGCCAGCTGGATAAACTCATTCGTCCACGGCACAGCCGGATTTTTGACCACCATCTCTGCGTTCAAAAAATCTGCTTTCCTGTGCTCTCCCAAAACATACTCAATTCCCACTAGGTCTTTGAGTTTATTCAAAGATGCTTCCAGCTCTTTTTTGGATTTCAAATCAGTCACTGTAACTTTTGCTCCGGCCGAAACCAAAAAACGGATTACACCAATTCCCCCGCCATGCAATCCCAGTCCCATCACGGTTATCTTTTTTTTTCTAAAATCGCTGATTTCCATAATCAAAACATTCAACGCTTAATCACTCGCCCGTTCCGATTCCCGTTATACACGCCATCTGAGAGCACAATTTCTCCGCCAATCATCACCAATTCCACTCCTTTCGAATATTGATAGGGATTTTCAATCGTCGCGGGGCTCTTCAGCTTATCCAAGTCAAGCATCACTATATCAGCAAAATAACCTTTTTTCAAGGCCCCCCTTTTTTTCAATCCAAACTTAGTGGCCGGTGCTCCAGTCATCTTGTGGATCGCGTCTTCCCAGCTCAAAAGACGTTCTTTTTTGACATATTTTTCCAGCACTTTTATAAACGAGCCGAAATTACGCGGATGTACTCTCTCTCCCGTTTTGGCATGAAACACATTATAGCCAGAACCATTAGTCGCCACAATTGACAATGGATGAGTCAATGCTTGGCGGACATTTTCTTCGCTCAAAACTTCCATCGACGTCACCACCATCCCCTCTGAAGCAATTAAAATATCTATGACCGTTTCTTCTACTGATTTTTCTTGACTGCGAGCGATCTCGGAGATGCTGTGGCGCGCGAGAGTTTTGTTGAGGGGAGAAATGGCAATTTCAATTTTGGAATAATCAAATTCGGACTCACGCATCTCGTCAATCACTTTCGCGCGGAGGACTGGATCTTTGAGTCGATGAAGCATTATTTTTTTACCGCCTTCCGACACCCAGACTGGAAGAAAAGAATAGAGAACCGAGCCGGTCGCGGTGTAGGGATAAACATCGAATGTCACGTCGATTCCGTCTTCTTTGGCTTTTCCGATCAACTCCAGGACTGCGCTCATCTTCGGCCAATTTTTTTCACCCATCACTTTCAAATGCGAAATTTGCAACTTCACGCCCGATTCTCTGGCAATGCGCAAAGCTTCTTCGACTGCCTCAATGATTGCTTCTTGTTCCGAACGAATGTGCGTCGCATAAACACCCTTATATTTTTTGACAATTTTAGCCAGCGCTAAAAGTTCATCATAAGGCGCGAGGCGTGCGTGAGAATAGATGAGTCCGGTGGACATTCCCAGCGCCCCCTCTTTCATTGCGCGTGTCAGTGCCTTCTCCATTGCTTCAATCTCCTTTGGTAGCATGCTGCGCACTGCGTCACCGATAATCCCTCTCCGCAATGTTGCGTGACCCACCAGTGTCGCGAAATTAGGCGCGATTTTTTTCTCTTCCAAGGTAGCCAAAAATTCCTTAACTTTGAGCCAACTGATATTTATTTTTTTGACATCCACCCATTTTTGAATCGCGTCAATCGTTTCCGGCATGGCCAGTGGAGCAAGTGATGTTCCACAATTTCCTCCAATAATCGTGGTTATGCCCTGATAGATAAGGCTTTCCAGATGCGGATCGAGAAATATGCGCCAATAGGTGTCGCTGTGGTTGTTCACATCAATAAACCCGGGGCAAACCAGTTTCCCGTCAGCATCAATCTCCACGCTGGCATGTTCATCGCTCAGTTCCCCAATCTTCTTGATTTCGTCTTCCTTAATGCCAACGTCCGCGCGATAAGCCTGACCACCTGTCCCATCGATAATATTGGCGTTTTTGATGATAATGTCGAACATAAAATGTCTGAACCACAGATTATCACATGATTTTCCTGATTACACTTGATTGGATTTTGAATTTCCGAATCAGTATAATCATTTTAATCAGTGCTAATCAGTGGTTCTGATTTGAAATAAATTCCGCCATCTCCACAAATCGATTGGAATAGGCCCACTCGTTGTCATACCAACCGACCACTTTCACTAAATCACCTTGCGCCATTGTAAGTGGTGTGTCAACTATCGCACTGTGCGCGTCGCCTTTGAAATCCATCGAAACCAACCCTTCATCACTCACGGCCAAAATCCCTTGCATGCTATTCTCAGCCGCTTCGCGAAAAGCTGTGTTGATATCTTCCACTGTTACTTCTTTTTTGAGCGTGCAAATAAAATCTACAATGGAAACCACGGGGGTTGGCACGCGAAGTGAGATTCCATCTAATTTTCCAGCCAGGTGCTTCATCACCTTCCCAACAGTCTTGGCCGCTCCGGTCGTGGTTGGAATAATACTGAGCGCTGCTGCTCTTGCCCGACGCAAATCTTTGTGTGGCAAATCTAGTATACGCTGATCATTGGTATAGGAATGCGTGGTGGTCATAAAACCTTTTTCCACTCCAAAATTGTCATCCAAAATTTTAATCATCGGAGCCAAACAATTGGTCGTACAAGAGCCATTGGAAATAATCGCTTCGCTGGCATTGTATTCATTTTCATTCACGCCCAAAAGATAAACCGGGATGTCATCTTTGGGTGGAGCGCTGAGAATCACTTTTTTTGCTCCCGCCGTAATATGTTTTCCCGCCTTTTCCCGATTTTGAAACACGCCAGTGCATTCAAGGACAATATCAACCTCCAATTCGGTCCAAGGCAACTTTTCCGGGTCAGCTTCCATAAAATATTTAATTCGTGTTCCGTCAACAATAAGTTCGGAAAGTTCTTCATCGCAAAGCACTTCGTGATCATAGCGCCCATAGCTGGAATCATATTTCAAAAGATGCGCGGCCGTTTTCAAATCAGTCAAATCATTAATCGCCACCACCTCAAGACCCTCTTTTTCAAAAGCGATTTTAAAACTCGGCCGACCAATCCGGCCAAACCCGTTGATTGCAATCTTAGTCATGTAGCATGTAACATATAACATGTAACGATCCTCTTCTTGAGTTCTGTTTCATGTTTAATGTTTTGTGTTATATGAATTATTATACCTCAATCTCTGTGATTCTCCAATTATCCCCGGCTATTTTATTGATCTCAAACTCCACCCTCTCCAATGGTGTATTTTTTGCGATATTTTTTAGACCAAATTGCAAATTTTCCACGCTAATATCTTCCGTGTGCTCGGGATGACCATCATGCGCCAAGCTAATCATGCCAATTTCTATATTAACTCTTTTAATATCTGCTAATCCCTTCTCTCGTATAATGACTCTAAGTTCATCAATAATTTCTTTAGCTAAAATAAAATCGTGCACGATTTCAATTGTTTCATTGTTGCATTGTTAAACTGTTGATTATTTTAACAATGAAGCAATTTAACCATTTAACAATTTAGTTCTTCCACAGCCCATGCACATTGCAATAAGCGCGCGCCGTAATGTGCTCAGCTTCGAGACAAAATTCCGCTTGTGGCTCAGCGCCTGGTTCGAGGTGTTTGCGATAGACGCGATGTTCTGTCACGACTTCGATCCATTCGATATAGTGCTCACTCTCCATTGGATGAGCAGTTTCCCCCACTCGCACAATCACGCTCGTTCCCACTTTTTCAATCACCGGCTTGTGTTTTTCCGTTCCCTCTTCTTCCGTCTTTGCGTATTTTTCTTCCATCGGTGCTCCGCAACAAACCAACTCACCCACTCCGGAGTGCGTCAGCTCAACAATATTTCCACAAACATTGCATTTGTAAATTTGATTTAACTCTGTCATAAGTTGAATTGTTAAATTGTTACATTGCTAGATTGCTAAACAATACAACAATTTAGTTTAATAATTTTTAGCCATTTAACAATTTGGCAATGTAGCAATTTAGCCACTCTAATGTACCGCACACGAAATACACGGATCATACGCCCGGATAAACGCGCGCAGTTTTTTTTCTTTCTCCTTGTCGTTGAGTTTCAGGATTTGAGGGATATAGACGGCGATATCATCTTCTAAGTTTGATAGAAATTGCGCTGTTGGCGTAATAATATTCACATTCTTCACATAACCCTTGGCATCGACATCGACGTGATAATAGAGTGTCCCACGCGGAGCTTCCACTGCCGCCACGCCTGCGCCCTCTCGAATAGCATATTTTTTCGTCACGACTTCTTCCAAATCACTGTTCAAAAGTTCCAGCATAATTCTTCTTGTTTCTTCGATTGAGTGAATCACTTCCACCATCTGCGCCAAAATATTGTGAAATGGATTGTAATCCGGGAAAGTCCAGTTCAAACTATTCAAATAACCAAAGGCTTTTTCACGCAATTTCACTCGATTATTATTCACGCGCGCGATTGCTCCTACCATATAACTCCTGCCTTCATGCTCGACACGCTTGATCACTTCGTTTTGTTTTTGCAGTTCCAAAAAGTTGGCTTCGAATTTTTCCACCGGGATGTGGAGACCCTGGTTGGAAATCACGTCCCCGTCATAGATGGCATATTCTCCTTTTTTAGACAGAGAAACATATTCCGTCACGCGCGAAAAATTCGGAATTTTGATCTTCCGAAAAAAATCACCGAGTTCCAATGCTAAAGATAAAATCTCACCAGAATCTTTGACTAGTTTTCTAAGCGCCTCTGGATCTGGCGCTTTTTTGAACCCACCCACTTCATTGGTGAGCGGATGGACCACTCGTCCTCCGACCACTTTCACGATTTCCATCCCGTATTCGCGAATTCGGATCGCTTTTTTGGCTTCTGCGGGATATTTATTGACCAGTTCAATATCATTATCCATATCCAAAAAGTCCGCCAGTGACAAAAAAAACAGATGTAATGCGTGCGAATGAATCAATTGGGCATATTCCAAAAGTGCGCGCAATTTTTCCGTTTCGTGAGTTACCGCCACGCCCATAGCGTTTTCCAAGGCTTTTATCGCAGTCAAATTGTGCACTACCGGACAAATTCCACAGATCCGCTGTGCAACAAGTGGCATATCTTGATATTCTCTTCCAATGAGCACCCCTTCGATGAGACGTATCCCTTCTTGCACCTCAAGCTTGGCCGACTTAACATCGCCGGAAATCACACTGGCCATAAAGCCGGTGTGTCCTTCCATTTTGGCAATGTGATTAATTTTGATATTCATGATTCAATTATACTTTATTTTTACCGATAAGGCTATTTAAATTTACACGCCATTTTCAGCGCCTCCATATCTTCCACTGAAAAAATCGGATTTTGCATATCTTGATCGCCCATAAGATAATACATGATTGATTTTGGATTTTCAACGTGTCCCACGCCCAGCGCATGCCCCAACTCATGCACCAAGGTCATCCGCAAATCGGCCAATTGCTTGAATTGATAGATATTAATTTCCGTCCCCTCGTAAACCCCTTTTTCAAATTCTTGCGCTCCGCCATATTTTTCCTTATACGTTGAAACATCAGCATTATATTGCGAAATAACTTTTTTTTCTTGCGCTACAAGCTTGTTGGTTTTTCCCGCTAGCGCGTTGATTTCTTTTTGTTCTTTTTGCAATTTTTGATAGAAATCAGCCAGATCTTTTTTAGTTTCTTGCAAAGCGTCAAACTCGCTTTGCGAGGTCTTGTCACTCGCGTTCCAGTCCTCCACGTCCTTATTATATGCCTTCAACTGCTTCTCATATTTCGCCACATCGGCGTTATATTTTTCCAATGTCTTAATATAGCTAGCACTCAATGAATCATATTGGGTGCTAATCTTGCCTTGGGCGACTTCCAGTTGCGCCAGACCTTCCGCTAATTTATCCGCTTCATTTGACGCCAATTGCCGCGAGTCAAAGATTAAGTTAATTTTGAATTCCGCGTTGGGATTATACTCAAATAAATTTTTGCCGGATTGCACCTCCCAAATCTTTTCCGCTGCTTGCGCTTCAACCAAAAAATTTGCCACACTCAAATTAAACTGTGGATCAACTGAGCCAACTGCATATTCAAAAGGCGCCGAGCATGGCAAATTGATTCCGGTCATTTCCGAAACACTTTCTTTCGTTTCCGTGACAGCTTTCTGCACGGACACTTTATTTTGCAACATTATCCCCCATGCGGAGAAAAGAATTATTACAATAAAATATTGAAAAACTTTTTTCATCGTCGTTCTCTTGGCGGACAGTCCGCTTTTAGCCTTATTTTTTTGCTAATTTATTCCCTATTTGTATATTCGTACATTCGTACTAATTCGTAATTCGTAGTTTATCTTTCCTCTCTTTTTCCTCCAAATCATCCCGCAGACCAAAAATCTCCGTCATATTTTGAAACTGTTCATCGCTCATCATGTTCTTTAGCATCGCACGCATTGCCGTCACATTACCCGTCTCGCGCAATCCGCGACAACCCTGACATTGAGACCGCGCGCTTGGACAAACCGCTCCGCAACCACCCAAAATCATCGGTCCAAAACAAGGTTTTTTATCGAGAAGTAGGCAACGATTGCCGGCTTTTTTACATTCCACGCAAACCGGCTGGTCAGGAATGACCGGAATATTGCCTTTCAGTAGTTCCGGAATATACTTTAAAAATTCCTCGCCACTAATCGGACAACCAGGAAAAACAAAATCCACTTTCACCAAATTATCCAACTCGCGAATAGCCGGATTGTTGATGCCTTGCAAGTATTTGTAGACGTGTTTGATCGTACTCACGCCTTCATGATAATTTTTCAGCTCCGGAATTCCGCCCATTGCCGCACAATTTCCCAGCGCCGCGAGTATTTTGGCTCTTTTTCTCGCAGAAAGCAATGTTTTTTCATTCGCTTTCGTTACCGGATTACCTTCAATGAGAACTAAGTCAAGCATTCCACCATCATCTTCCCAATCTTCGATTAAGCGAAAATCAATAAGTTCCACTTTTTCCGTAAACTCCAAAAAGCGTGCGCCAAGGTCCAAAAGCACAAACTGGCAACCTTCGCAAGATGTAAGACTAATAATCGCCACGCGTGGTTTTCCGCTGGCCGTTTTTTTCATTGTTTTTATTTTGGCTTTTGCTACTACCGGCTTTTTTATCGCTTTAGCCTTAGCCACTGTTACTTTTTTAGGCTTAGTTTTTTTTGTTTCTGGTTTAGTTTTGATTGGCATTTATTTTAAAGCAAGTCCTGTCATTCCCGCGACCGCGTGCCGCCGAAGCTTCAGCGGTGGCGCAAGGCGGGAATCCAGTCTTACATCTTTTAGTTTTTACGCTAGTTTTTCAATAAAGTCTAGCTTATAAAAATTCGATGGGGCAAAGAAAATTCAATATCCTAACACCTTTCCATTTTAGCATAAATTGAGAAAAAGGATAAATGAAAACAGGTCAACGAATAATCTTCGCTGACCTGCTGGTTTTTGGTTTTGAGAATATTTTTCAATTCTCGAAAAGTGCCGGCGAAGCAGAAATATCGCCGGCTTCGATACATTCCCTGTCCGTGATATATACTCCCATTTTCATAGGTGGTCGCATAAACCCGGAACAATTTGAGCCCCGAAAATCATCCACCCCGTAATACCTTTTTCTGGGCGTTTTGTGAAGCTTTGGCCGCTCAACGAGCTTCCCTGGTTTTTTCTCTTTTTTTTCCATGGCGGTTCCTCCCTTTTTAAGGTTTTCACCAAGAATCGTTGTCCTTAGTGATTAAAATATGTTTTCAAGGTAGACTTTTTGTGCTTAAAACTTAGCAAATAAACTCATAGCAGTCAACTAAATTACTCATGCTATACTGTTTTATATGGATATTTATCATTTTCCACATAAAACCAAAAAGTCCATCCTCGCCCTCGGCGCCGAATCAGACGGAAATTTCTGTTTTTTTGAGCGGGACAAGATTTATTTTTCCGAAAAATTTGGAGATCTTTTAGAAGAAAAAAACTGGCAAAAGTATCAAAAGGCTGTTTTGGAATTTTTGAAAAAAAATAAATTCAAACCAAACATAATTCTCACCGACATTCATCCGCTCTATTTGACTTCAGCTTGGGGAGAAGCTTTAAGTAAAAAATATAAAGCCCGGCACGTTCAAATTCAGCACCATATCGCCCACATTTTCTCCTCTATTGGAGAGCAATTCATACTAAATACTAAATACCAGATACCAAATACCATTTACGGGATAGCTACGGACGGCACTGGCTACGGAACTGATGAAAAAATCTGGGGTGGTGAGGTTTTCCAAATTTCCAATTCACCCACGTGTCATTCCCGCGGAGGCGGGAATCCAGTGGCGAATTGCTTGATTTGCAAATCTAACTTCCCACTTCACAAAAATAGTGGCAACTCAATAAATTCCCGCATTCAACGAATCGGCCACCTTGAAAACCAAATTCTCATTGGCGGAGATTTGGCAGTAAGAGAACCGGCGCGAATGCTTATTAGTATTTTGGACAAGGTTATATCCCCCTCGCCCCCCGGGAGAGGGTGGTCCGCCTTGGGCGGACCGGGTGAGAGTAAGGGCGAACTACAAAGAAAAAATTATATTTATCGGTTCGTCAAAAAACACTACACCAAAAACGAATTCGAACTAATCCACAATCAACTCAAGCAAAATTTTAATTGCCTCGAAACTTCCAGCACTGGCCGAATTCTCGACGCCGTTTCACTACTTTTAGGTTTTTGCGGAAATGAGCGGAAATATAAACACGAACCAATCGCTTTATTAGAGGCTAATTCCGGGAAACCATATGCTGATTTAAAACCAAAAATTACACTTTCACAAGGCAAGCAAGTTTTAAGCACTACTTTTCTGTTTGAATATTTGGTTAAAAATTTACACAAAGATAAAAAACGCCTAGCTACTACCGCTCAACTTTATATTGCGCAAGGATTATATGAAATTATCAAAAAAAATATACCAAATACCAGATACAAGCTACCAAATAATTTCATCGCCGGCGGAATCGCCAATAATAAAATTATTTCTGACTACCTAATTTCCAAAGGCGCCTATGCTAGCAAAAAAATTTACCCTGTTAAATTGTCCCCTGACAAGCTATTTAACAGGGTTCCCCGTGGCGACGCCGGACTTTCTTTTGGTCAGGTTATTTATTATTTATTCTCCCAATAAAAAAACTCCATACGCATATGGAGCCGAAATTGTAACGCACAATTTGGAAAAGCGTCGTGGAATTTTCCCACGCTTCCATGAAAAAATCAATTTACGCGCAACACCGCAGGATGATCCTCTGCAAGAAAACTACAGCCGAGATCATGGGCACACCAATGCCACTGACAATACTTCCGCCATCTAAGATACAGCACGCAAAGATTATCATCGCAGTTACGATAAATCGTTCCCGGAAAAAGCACCGACTTATCCTTCCAGTCCCTGGAAATAAGTGATGGCTTATTTAGAATATAGCCCAGAACATTTGCATTAAACTTAGGGATGTTTTCACACATCGTAAAAAGTCTTTCCTTGCAAATACTGCCTCTTTGCTTTTCTCCATATAGCAGACAAAGTGAAATCATTTTCGGATTCCACTCCAACTGCCCGCATGTGAGATGAGACTCTACTTTCCAGCCTTTCGGAACAAACGGCTTGGCGTCACAATCAATAATGTGCTTCTTGATTAATTTCAACTCATGGGTTCCACGAAAAAGACCGCGAATACCCGAGAGGTCTTTAAACTGCCCGAGCTTTGTAACATCATCGGGTGTGAACCCGCTTGACTCGAGCGCATTAGCCAATTGATGAACCTGACCTTCGGCATAAGAAGACATGTCTTCCTCCTTTTTGGCACATGTGCCATTTTTTGCTTCTGACTAACCAATATGGTTTCGCCACAGCAGAAAAAAGCCTAAGATAAGCACCTTTCTGCCATGGCAAATATACTAAATTGTAAAATAACTACGATTTATTATTATACACCCAAAATAGCTTTTTGTCAACAAATCCGCGGAATCAATTTCCCCCTCGGCACCTCAATCTTTTTCTCACTGCCAATACTGGTTTTCAGGTATACTCCACCGCCCTTGCCCGCCAATGAGGCGGGTCGCTCTACGTAACCAATATTTTTTGCTTCTTTATTAAATTTCTTAAGAATTTTAACCACTTTTTCAGCATCTTTTTTTGCGACCGTCGCCACAAATCTACCTTCGGACGGAAAGGAAAATTTATCAATGCCCAGGAGTCCCGAAAGCGCAACTGTTTCCTTGGCAAACGGCAAAGTGTCTTCTTCTAATAAAAATCTTGTTCTAGCTTTTTTTGCCATTTCATTGAGTACCGCCGCCATTCCACCACGCGTTGGATCTTTGCAAGAAGTAAGATAGGGTAAGATACTTTGAATTTCTTTCGTGACTGGCTGGCAATCACTTTTTATTTTCGTCCGGTAGCTGAAACGACTAGCCAGAAGCGCCACGGCGTGTTCACCAAGATTACCGGAAACAATAATCACATCTCCCACTTTCGCTCCACCGTTTTCGATAATTTTAGAAGCTAACCCCACACCTGACGTCGTGATTTCAATTTTATCGATCTTACCTTTTTCAGTCACTTTAGTGTCGCCCGTCACGATTGGAACACCAGTTTCCTTGGAGACTTTTCCGATTGACTGCATTATTTTTTTCAAATCTTCCAGGGAAAAACCTTCCTCAATCACAACACTGAGCGATATTCCAATCGGCATCGCACCCATCACGGACAAATCGTTAATTGTCCCGCAAATGGCAATTTTTCCAATGTCTCCGCCGGGAAAAAAAATCGGGTCCACAATAAACGCATCAGTCGTAAAAACTAGCTTTTCTTTTCCAAGGCTAAAAGTAGCTCCATCATCCTCAATATTTTTCCATTTTTTCGACACAGGGAAAAACTTTCTAATTTCAGAAATAAGCTTTGAAGATTTTTCACCGCCACCACCCATTTCCATTGTTATATTGCTAAATTGCTTCATTGCTGTATTGCTAAATTATTAGTGCTCCAACTTATCATTTGTGAATTTAATTAAACCGTTTATTTCTTTAGGCAGTTTTTGTAACTCACCCAAAATAAACTCGTATTCCTTCTCTTTTAGCAAATTCCTCTTTTTCGATTTTTCATTCCAATCTAAAGATTCTTTCACTGAACCAAAAGCATATCTATAAAAATTAATTTTATCTTTTTTTCCAAATCTTCCAAAACCTTCCGCGATATT
>Ga0172379_10007969_pt1 | contig 13540 bp, 11 predicted proteins | sample GrowelOW334metaG_FD_119756 | JGI IMG/M metagenome (GOLD analysis project Ga0172379, IMG submission 119756) | Groundwater microbial communities from an aquifer near a municipal landfill in Southern Ontario, Canada - Groundwater well OW334 metaG | ecosystem: Environmental > Aquatic > Deep... | reverse complement strand
TTTTTCTTCAAAATAATCAAAATTGGCAACACTTTTACTAAATACAAAGAATATATTGGATATCTACATCTCATATCCCGCATAACCTGTTTCATACATCCTTTTTCAATTTCAGTATGTATATCAAGAAATATCAAATCATGTAATATTTTCTTTTCATTTATAGGCATATCTCTGAAATACGTAATATTATTTATATACATATATTTCATATACAAATAATTTGGAATTATGCTCGATGAATTTATAGGTAAATAAAGCCATTTATAAAAGGTACCTTTATCAGAAGTACTCCAAGGATTTCGTTTATAATCATGGTAACGGTTTAAATATTGGAAATAAAATTGGCGAAGTTCTTTTGTTACTATCATTCCATTATCAAACATCTCATAGTCATACCTTTGATATGACACTAATGTATTTTCATAATTTTGTTCTTTTAAATAATCATGATAAATTTCTGATAAAAATATAAATTTTTTATTTTCCAATCTAGATTTAATTCTAGAATCTTCATAAAAGTTGTTATGATCGGAAAAATGGACAAAATTTAATGGTTTTGAATTAATATAATATGTATATTTCTTTTTAGTGAGAGACTTACATTGATGTATATTCCAGAAAGCAAGATTATATTGAGGCTCTTTCAAAATCATCACTTTAGATTGTAATACTGGCAATAAATCCATCCATTTTTGATCTGTAAATAGACCATCTTCAGTTTTTATAAACGCCTGAGTTTCTAGCTTTGATTTCCACCACCCCAAAAAATCTAATACTTGTTTTGACTTTTTTAAACCGATAAATCCTAAATTAAAAATTCCGACATTTAAAAATAGTTTTTCGTCTGGAAATAAAGAATCATTTTCAATTTTTGAATATATATGGGGAGTAAGAATAAAGTTATATTCTTTCAAAAAATTAAATATTTTTTTTATATTAAAAAATAATTTGATATCCGGATCAAAATATACAAAAGAACTAACTTTTTTTTCCTTCAGCAAGTATTCAAATATAAATGGCTTTATAGCAGTACATAACTCAACTATATCGTAATAAAATGACATCTGTATAAAACGATGAATATATAAATCCTCAATAAAAAGTACCTCAATTCGTTTATCAAACAATTGAATTTTTGTTTTTTTTCCTACAATGAATATATAGACTTTTCCATCTGGATGAAAAGAAAGATACGACTTAGATAATATATAAGCTCGATGCAAATAGTTGTAAGCTGCAATGGTACAGATTGTTGATTTCATAGATATATGTTTCTAAAACATATCATTATTACCAATATGAATGTGAAATTTAACATCTTTAGTAATTTATAAGTTTATTATTATTTATAATTAACAATTTCCTGTATGGTAACTCCTAACGCCTTACTTACCCTCCTGCAATAATACTTCATTTGATGTTTTGTATCCTAATCGTTGCTTTAGCTGAATGTAAATCAAGGGTACAATAACCATACGCTTTTATTGTTTAATATGGTTACACCAACACTCTTGGGGCTAGTATTTTCTATAGCTCCTTTCTCCCATCTCTAAGTAGATGTCTGTTCTACAAACCTACGTTTTCTTAGTGCTCCATGAGCATTTCAACTCGACTTTGTCTGAAACATGGAGATGTTCCTGTTCTCTATGTTGCTTATATACATGTAATATTTGTGGTGTGCCTATTGTTTCATGCCCTACATTATAATTAACAGGGTGTTACTATATATAGCTTTTAGAGCTTATAGCTCAATTCAGCGGGTTGATATAATCAATGATTTAATAGATAATATACAAATAATTTTCTATGAATAATGCATCTCATCTTTATCTCAATCTGCTAAAAAATACTCTTACAAATTCTATTTATGGCCAATACGAATATAGAGAAATCTCGCCAAAACAATGGTGGAAGAGAAAAGTTTATTTTTTAATAAAATTATTTAATCTTACCTTAATTCGATTAACACCAATGAAACCCCATCTCAGACTCTTTGGGAAAGACACTCCTCAATATGCACACACGATGATAGGATTAAAAAGATTAAACAATATACAATTATGCGCGGAAAATATATTAAAAGACAATATTAAAGGTGATTTTATTGAAGCAGGAGTATGGCGTGGTGGAAGTACCATATTTATGCGAGGGATTTTTAAAGCTTTGGATATTAAAAATCGAATTGTATGGGTAGCAGATTCATTCCAAGGTTGCCCTTTTCCTAATGCAATAAAATATCCGCGTGATCGAAACTCAAATCTTTATCAAATTGACGTTTTAAACGTCCCCTTGAAGGAAGTCCAATCAAATTTTAAACGTTATGGATTATTAGATAAGCAAGTCCGTTTTATAGAAGGATGGTTTAAAGACACCCTTCCAGATGCACCAATTAAATCTTTATCATTAATTAGACTCGATGGGGACCTCTATGAGTCTACTATGGATTCTCTTATTTCTCTTTATCCAAAACTTTCTATTGGTGGATACATCATCATAGATGACTTCAATTGCTATTCATATTGCCGACAGGCAGTTCTAGATTATAGAAAACAGCACAATATAAAAGAAAAAATTATCACTATAGATTGGTCTGCGATATACTGGAGAAAAATGGGGTAAATAATATGAATATATTTCAAAAACTTAAGAAAATTATTTATCGTCTTGCCTTATTCTTTAAATACCATATTTTATTCAAGGATGATCATCCTTCACCTGACGGTAGTGACATGTCCCATTATTGCTCTCGTTATTTTTATAGATATCCATTTCTTGAGCAAAATCATGATACTTCATTAAAAAATGTATTAGAATTGCTCGAAAAAGAAACATATAATACAACGTATTTTGGAATTCCAACTATTAAATTACCATTAGACTTCTGGGTCTACCAAGAAATCATTTTTAAACTTAAACCTGATATTATTATTGAAATTGGAAATTATAAAGGTGGTCATATTTTAGCCTTAGCACATATTTTAGATAATATTGGGAAAGGTAAAATAATTGGTATCGATATCGATCAAAAAAGCATTCCATCAATAGTAAAAAAACATCCCAGAATCAAATTAATCGAAGGCGATGCATGTGAATCCTTTAATAAGGTAAAATCATTATGTAAACCAAAACAAATAATAATGATAATAGAGGATAGCAGTCATTCATATGATAATACGTTAAATATTTTACGAAAATACTCTTCATTAGTTTCATTAAATAGTTATTTTATTGTCGAAGACAGCATATGTCATCATGGTCTTGATATCGGACCAAATCCTGGACCATATGAAGCAATAATTGATTTTATTCGTGAAAATCATCAATTTATCATAGATCGTTCAAAGGAAAAATTTCTTATTACTTGGAATATTAAAGGGTACCTAAAAAGAAAGAAATAATTGCTTTGAAAGCGTATATGACAGACACGGATTATGAACCATCATCATTGACTAATAGATTTAAAAACTTCATTTTTTTAAAATTACAGAAATGCGCTCGTTTATTACCTTATAATTATTTCGGCCCTACAACAATTCGTTTATTTCCCGTTGGATATTTATGCAATCATCATTGTTCTATGTGTTGGCGTTATACTTTAAATAAAGAGGAACAATCTAAATTTATTTATGAAAGTAAACATTCTTTAGCGATAAATGAATATGAATATATTTTTAAAACAAGACCGATCAGAACAAACACAATTGAAATAGTTGGTGGAGGAGAACCTCTATTATATAAAAATTTTTCGTCCCTGGCCACAAAAGTGAAAAAAAATCACTTATTTGGGCTATTAGTAACAAACGGAGTATATTTAACAAGGAATATGGCAGATCACCTCCTAAAAATAGAATGGGATACTATAAGAATATCTTTCCATGCCGGTAATGAAGATACATATGAAGCCGTTAATGGTAAAAATGATTTTAATCTTGTTTGTAAAAATATAAATTATTTAATAAGAAAAAAGAATAATAATAAAAGATGGGAGAAAAAAACGTTCGTTGGATTAATGTTTGTTATTCAGAAATTAAACATTAACGATATTCTAACATTTTCACATTTAGCTGAAAGACTGCAATGTAACTATATTGAATTTACACGATATTCACCAACAAATAAGAATCTACAATTAAACAAAAATGAATATAACGAAGTACTTAAAAAACTAGCGATAGTTGAGTCAACATGTTCAATTCAAAATAACGCAACCGATATTATTCGGCAATATAAAAATAATGAAATCAGCTTTAAAAAGATGAAAACAGTCCAGAGCAATACGATATCAAACAAAATATTTCAATGTGATGTTTTAAACGACTCACTTGTAATTACAGAAACTGGAAGTATTATTCCCTGTTGTTATTTCTATTATAAACCGCAAGCAAATATTCGAAAAGATAGGAATGTTTGGAAAATTTGGCGACAATCAAAATATAAAAAACTTCGATCAAAAATAAATTTAGGAAACTATCCTGATGAATGTCTTAAATACTGTAGTTTTCCAAATCACACTTAGAGACACTCAATGCTACATTTATTTGACTTCATCAAATAAATGTAGCCATAAATTAATTGCTTTTCGTAATTTCACAAAATATGGATGATCGGGATAATCTAATTTTTTATTTAACTCACGATAACAATCATTAGGAGTATTTTTTGTCAAACTTATATTGTTAACCCTAGTCCATAGTTCTTCATTTACTTTCATGCCTGTTGATTCTTTCAGAACGTTCGTATGTGGATTCGAAGCTCGTTTGTGCAACACATGCGGTAATCCATTTATGACTCCTAAGCCTAGATGATCTAAAATCTTTTTTGCAAAGACACCACACCATATATCATCAAAACGGTCAAAACCCCAAGATACATTATCCTCGTCAGTTCCCATAAGCGCCTGATACATTAATGGCACTATTTCCCTTTTAAAGGCTATGTTCATCGAACTCATAGGAAAATAATATCCGACTGGAATAGGGTATCTTGACGAAGGAAGTATTTCCGTACGATATTGAGGATTTTTCAATTGTGTAATACCATCAAAATCAGGAATTCCAACCCATAGACCATGACTCAGTGCCACAGGCATCTTATCTCTTACTTCATAGGGAAATCCTCTTGTATACATATGATCAGGGTAGGGAAATGTGGGAAACCAGTGCTTTGGCATTGTATATGACAAATTTTCAGCATGCTTATCTAAAAAATTTTCTTCATAAAAATAACAGTCATCATCAAGTGTTACCACCATATCCGCACCATTTTGATATGCTTTATAAAAACCATATGAACGAACAGCTGCACTATGCCTAGGAAAAATCCAATCTACAACACCAACATCTTTAATTATCTCTTCATGGCTAATATGGATAATTTTTTTACATGGCACGTTAGGAATGGAGATGGATTTCTTTGATGAATCTTCAATGATTAGAATCGTAGCATTAGAAAATTCGCTTCCCCATGATGATAGAAAGTTAACACTACGGTTTGTTGGTATAACGACGTATATATTCATAAAATCTAATTATGGCTCATAATTTCATGATAGTATGTTATCACTTTTTTGCCGATTATTGGAATTGAAAATTGTGTGACAGCAACACGTCTTGCATTTTTTTCTATTAATTGTCTTACATCAATATTTCTAAGTATATACACCATTGCGTTTTTTATTGCTACTTTATTCAATGTAACAAAAATAATATTCTTTTTATTGTGTAATGATTCAGCGGCACCTGTTTTTTTTGTAGTGATAACAACTTTACCACAACTTAACGCTTCTCCTACTGCATTACCAAAGGGTTCAAATATTGATGGAAGTACACAAAATAAACAATCACCATAATAAGCCTTTAATGCTTCTTGGCTTGTATATGGAATCAATCTAATTTTTTTTATAATATCTTTAGTTACGGTAAGATTTAGTAATTCTAAGAAATTACACTCCTGATTATGAATTCGAAAAATATGCGATTCACCACCTACCAAATAAAGTTCAGGTGTTTTTTCAATGCTTAGTGTCTTACATAAATCTTGGTACGCTTGAATGAGTTGTACTATTCCCTTCCTTCTTTCATATCTTCCAACAAACAAAATAAAATTCTTATTGGTCTCTTTCGGCGTAAAAAAATCCGTATCAATAGCATTACTAATAACAGTAGAAATCTTTTTTTGAAAATATAAATTTGCTAAACGCTTAATTACATAACTACTCGCATAACAATTTCTTACAGATCTAATAAATAACATTTCATTTGCTATTAATAATTTCCTTTCAAAATCTATATAATCATGATTGAGTTCTAAAGTAATTTTCTTCCATCCTTGAATTGTTACAACTAAATGAGAAAACCACCCTGTAATTAGTAGTAAAAATGAAGAATGGTAATCATGGGTTTCGACAATATCAAATTTATGTTTATTGAATAATGAAATAAACGTTATTACAGCAAGAATATTCCATACAGTAACGTTTGTTAGCTCTGGATATTTCTGTTTAAATTTTTTAATAACGAATTTTGTAAACGTATTATAAAGAACAGTATTAATAATTGGTAAATCTTTTACATAACCACCTGCACCAATAATCGTATATCCCGATTTATTTAATGGAGAGGTACTTCCATTAAAAATAATTACAATTTTATGACGAAGGGACGCAAAATACTTTGCTTCATTAAGAAAATGGAAACCTATACCACCGTAATCGTTTTCACCCGGCCATTCTTCAGTAATTAAACATATATTCATAATATTTTGGAATAAAATGTACGTTTAAAAAAAATTCGACTTAATACAAAGTAACCAAAAATAAAACATGCCTCACATATTTGATCTATCCAAAAAATTCTTCTCATAAATCGAATATGTTTAAATGACGATACTATCGTCCTGATGTCTATGGCGATGGAGTATGGCACATGTTTTGGATAATCTTTTAATTGTTGATCAATAACAAACTTTTCAACACCAGCAAATACATGTCGACGTATTAAGTATCTAAAGTTTAATCTATCAATATCAATAATATTCTTAACCACTAAAAGGGGTTCATAAATAATTTGATGTTTTTCAAGAAGTAGGCGTAAACACAATTCACAATCTTCAGCGTAAAGATAACCATTGTTAAATTTTCTACCAAGGTTTTCATTAAATACTACTTTTGGATTATTTAGTTTGTGAAGATTAACAGAAATATTAGCGGAAAACAAAACCTGAGGGTATTTAAGTATTTTTCTCTTATTTCCAATATCATATTCTCCAAAAATCCACCTGTATGAACTGGGTAAATCTAATAAAAAAGAATTTTTCCGAGATATGATGGGGATATTTAATTTTGCTAAAATCTTGCCACCAATGACACTTGCCTGAGAATACGATTTATATATATTTCGATAAATAATCAAAATATTTTTATTTACTCTTACATCATCATCAAGGAAAATTATATGATAATATTGAGCAACTCGACATCCAGTATTACACGCAAATGATCTACCTTGTTTTTTTTCAAACACATATCGTATAGACAGTTCTGGATGATTATATTTAAATTCATGGGTTACTTTATGTGTGTTGTCGGAGGAATTGTTATCTACAATAACAATTTCATATTTATTCTTCCTATAATGAACACAACTCAATAACTGAAGTGTGTCATAAAGCATACGGGCTCGATTATATGTTGGAATAACGATAGAAAAATTCATAAGAATAGGATATTATAATATATTCATAACAATCATATTAATTTTCATTTCCCAGCTATTTGCAATCGAAAGATTTTTTTGCTTTGTTCTATATATGTGTGGCCATGGTTTTAGTAACAACATCCGCATATGTTTTTTCCATTCCTCCTCTGTCCGACCAATTTTGACATACTTCGGAAAGCGCATTAATTCATCAATCGGCGTTGAAATGACAGGCTTTCCCATATAGAAATATTCAAATAATTTCATAGGATAGCAGTAATAATTAAAAGCAATTGAAGAATTATAAGGAATAATACCGATATCAAATTGCCGGATTATTCCGGGAATATATTTTTTTGAGACTGATTCATATGTCAAAACATTTGCATACTTTTTCAATTGACTAAAAAATTTCCGCGTTTTTAGTTCGTCGACGTCTTTTAAGACTGATCCGACTAATACAAATAGATAATTCTTATTTGTTTGTATTATGTTATTAAGTAAAGTGAAATTTAATCGGTTATTTATACCTCCAACATACCCAATAACCGGTTTATCATGCGGAATAGAAATTGGGGATACAACGATATGCTTAAAACTATCGTAACGAAATCCCTGAGGTACTATACAGATATCTTTTCGTATAACACTAAATTTTTTGTATAATGCGCCTGAATTTACACATACAAAATCACATTTTTCAATTAATAGTCTATTACTATGTTTAATAACTAATTTTTCTATCATAGGAAGTTTGTCGCCTTGAAAATAATCCACACAATCGTAAATTGATAAAAATGATCGCCCAAAAATACCAGGAAGCTGTGCAGAATGGGGATGAAAAATCCATAAAACCTTTTTCTTGAATGTATTCCGTATTCCAAAAAGGTATATAATACATTTCAACACAAAACAATTGAGCCAAAAATTTACATGATCAACTGCCTGAAACCGGCGAAACGGGAGTATCTGGAAACAGGTATAATGATACTGATTGTTTGAAAATTTTTTCCATATTTTTCTGAGCTGCCCTTGTACTAAAACCTCCTTGTATGACAAAAATGTATGACTAAAAAAGCAAATAACTGTATTTGTATTACTTAGAATAGTTGCGGTCTGGTTTATATAATCAGTAGACCATTCCCATGGCATATCGGTCGGTATTATGATAAGAGCATCCTTTAAAGCTGTCATATGACATAATAATAATAAAACTATGTATGCTAAAATTACATCAAAATATCACATTTAAACTTTCCAAAATATGGAATAAACTACCATATTGTCATATTTATATAATAACGATACTCTTTCTCGTATCTCTCTTTTTTGTGCCAAATAATAAAATACTTTTTGCATTTATTATTATTTTTATAACATGTCTCTATCTTGTAAGCAAAAATATTTTATCGACACTGTTGTTATCATTTTTTATTTTAAGTGTATTTCAAAAAGGATTGTCATTTTCATTTGAAACATATCTACAATCAGACATTTTTTCAAAACCATTTCAGTATATTATTTCTCCCGGCTTCTATTTCGCAGATTACATTCTATTACTTCTTATATATATAAAAATCCGGTTCAAATCTAAACAGATTAATCATACGATTTCCTGGAAAGACGTGAATATAATAATTTTTTTATGCACCCTTATGGTATCAATCAATTTTTCACCGATTCCTTTGGCTTCAGCATTGTACACCCTACAACTCTGTTTTTTAATACTTTCCTACGTATATATAAAACAGATGCAATTTAAAACTGTGTATAAGCTACTTACTATTATGGCATGTTCATTATTAATCTTTCAGGGAACACTCAGCGTCATGCAATATATAAAAACTGGTAAACTTCAAATAGCAATAGAATCCAAAGGGGATTATTCATGGTCAATCAATACAGAAAGGCGTTCGATCGAAGATTCAACTTTTTTTCGTTCAGAAGGTACTTTTAGTGATCCTAATTTTTTAGCCCTTTATGTTGCTTCTTTATTACCGGTCGTCATTCACGCGTTCATAATAAAAAAAACACCGCTTCTGATTCGTATTGTTTCAGGATACGCAACTGTAATGGGATTTTTTGGATTAATACTTTCGGCCAGTAGAATTTCATGGCTATTCTCATTCATCTTTCTAGGAATTCAAATGTACTATTTATACAAATATAAAAATAAAGTCAATAACATCATATTTTCGATTCTTGTTATCAGCATAATCAGCATTAGTACACTTAGCTTACCCACTATTATTATTCCCAGAATCCAGCAACTCACATCAACGTTATCAAATGGTGGAGGACTATCATACCGATTAGACTTCATCCATAAATCATTTGAAATGATAAAACTTTATCCTTTTGGTGTTGGACTCGGGATGTTTCCATTTATACACTTCCAAGAATTTGGAGGCTCATATTCATTTCCTGCAGAACCTCATACAATATTTGCTCAAGTCCTAAGCGAAACCGGCATAGCCGGCTGCATCAGTTTTATTCTATTTATTATATTTAATTTGAAATCAGCAGTTATTCATTTCAAATTTTCAAAAACTTTTTCTTCAGAAATTTTTGTCTTGACTATTTCTACTTCAATTTTTTTATGTTTAAGTATGTTTTACCCAGTACTAACTGAATATTCAACTATTTCTTTGCTGTTTATTTTTTTTGGAATACTAGATTCATCCTATGTAGTATAATTATACAATCTAATTCATGAATATAAAAAAATTTTTATCAAGACATATCACCATCGATATAATTATTCTAGGATTTGTAGGAATTTTATGCCTGCTTATACTATATCTCACTCTTCCTAAAGGAACTCCAATGATCATAGAAATTAAGCTCATTAATACGACTCCGGGAGCCGAAAACTCTATTATGGACAATCAATATGCCGTCGATAAATGGCTCATTGATAAAATAAAACAAAGTAAATCTGCCACGAATATCTTTGGAAATCCTACAGCAGAAGTCCAAAAAATTTTAAGTTGGGGAGAATATTCAAAACAAGCATTCGTAACGGTAAAAGTATTAGCAAAAAACGATAGAAACAGAAATATTTATAAATACAATTATCAAAACTTACAGACAGGCGAAAAAATTGAAATTATCTTACCAAGTGTAAAAATTTATGGAATTATTACTAATGTCTATGATCCGTTTCATATTCCTGTTGAAAAAAACAAATTTATTAAAGTTAAAGCAAAACTAGTTGATATGAACACTGTATTTCCAGAAACCCGTGGTATAGAAAACTATATTTCTCCTGCTTTTAAAGTAGGTGATACGATGCAAAATGAAGAAGGATTATTAGCAGAAATCATTGAAAAAACAACAACTTTATCTGAAAAAATTATAACTACTTCGGATGGAAGAATTGTAACTGGATATGATCCGATTAAACAAGATGTAAACCTCACAATAAAACTATTGATAACTGAAAAAGATACTCAATTGTTGTATTTGAAAGAAAAACCAATACGAATAGGATCTTGGATTCCAATCGTTCTATCAAATATTACGATATTTCCTGTCATTACTGAAATTGTCCATGAACAATAAGTCTTTTCAAAAACCCCTTATAATAGTTTTTTCGAATCTCGGCCTCGGAGGAATCCAAAGAAAAATTGTTGATATTGTGAATTTTATCCATAAAAAAAATATATCAATACCTATATACATCATTCTTCGAAAAGAAGACGATTATTCGATATCGCAAGAAATAAAAAACCCGCAGGTACACATACGTATATACCAAAAAACACATACGAAACGCGCAGCATTTGGGTTCACTTTTTTTGTTCTATATCAGATTATGTCATTACACCCTCAATCCGTATTGAGCTTTCTCAGTCCTTTTTCTATTCCGGTACTTATTGCGAAAATATGTCTATTTTGGAGAAAATGTACTCTGGTAATAAGCCAGGATCACTTCACCAGTAACATGATGGATACACTCAGGTATCCACTACTCAATACAATCGGTCTTTGGTTTTTTTATAGATTCGCAGATACTATCATCACCCCTTCAGAAGGATCAAGAAATGACCTCATCACAACATATTCTATTCCTCCATCACTGGCGGTAACCGTCCGTAATTGGACAAAAATTCCTCCGATGTTGGAGTATAAAAAAACAATCGACATTATTTCAATCAGCAGATTTGTAAAAGGAAAACAACTATTTATATTTCTTGAGGCTATAAAAGAGTTATCTGATAGGGGATATAAAAATATCAAAGTAAAACTCATTGGAGATGGCCCTGAAAAATCTCGCTATGCCTTGTATATTCAGAAACACGGCTTGAAACAGATCATATCCATACTGCCGCCTCAAAAAAATACGGACCGACTATACAATCGCGCAAAAATTTTCGTATGTACATCGCCATATAATCATGAAGGATTTCCCTTAACGGTTTTGGAAGCTATGGCTCATGGCGCAGCGGTCATAACCACAGACTTCGGAAGCACTCGCGAAGTCATCACACATGGGGATAACGGCTTCATAGTACAGAATCAAACGGAACTTGTTGACTCAATTATTTTGCTATTGGAGAATAATAAAAAAAGACGTCTCATCGCAAAGTCAGCATATACATACATTCGAAAACATCACACAGACACATTGATAAATAAGTATATCCACTACTTACACCTACTATGAAAACGCTTTTTTTTATTTTTTACGACCTGGACATAGGAGGCATACAGCAAAAAATTATTGATATGACGAGATATATTCATGAAAATCGTCATGGAATCAAAACAATTATTATCTTAAAAGATAAACCAAAATATACTAACAGAGAAAACGAACTGAAACCATATGGAAGCGTCGTGCACAACTACCACACATCATTTCTATCAAAATTTAAATTTTGTTTTCCTTTGTACACATTGTATCTTGGCTGGAAATACAGGCCTGTAGCTATATTTTCATTTAGCCTTATACCATCCATCTGCTCAGTACTCATCAAGACCTTGATAAATAAGCAAATTCGATCAGTCATAGATATTGACGGATCACCTTTTGAATACGAACTTTCGTTATCGTATGCATCCATGCGAAGAGAACTTATGAAATATTTTTATCCAAAAGCCGATGCATTGATCGCAGTAAATACCAGTATTCAAAAAGAACTCACTGATATTACGGGCATGAAAATACGTGATATCACGATACTTCCAAACTGGAAATATTCTATTCATAAAAAAAAGACACACAAATGCATTGCATGCGCATATGATCTGGTATATGTTGGAAGACTGGAAAAAATTAAACAGGTGCAAACACTTCTAGATATGACACATATCCTCAAGAATACATTTCCGCACATACGTCTGTGCATTGTGGGAGACGGCAGTGAAAAAAATAGTCTTATCCGTCGTGCTAAAAAATTACATATATCGTCTCATATTTCATGGATCGGGTATTCAAATAATCCCGGATATTATATAGACAGATCAAAAATATTTATTTTTCCATCAAAAAATGAAGGCATGTCCTTTGCCCTGCTTGATGCTATGTCAAGAAATAAAGCTGTCGTATGCAACAATTTTCCTTCATGCAACGAAGTTATAGAAAATGGAGTAAATGGGTACATATATAAATCGATCGAAAAAGCATGTACCATAATTGATAAAATTCTTTCTTCTCACCACCTAATGCATCAACTAGGAGTGCAAGCCCAAAAAACAGTGAAAGAAAAATATTCCGAAAAAACCATCGAACGATATCTGTCGTTATTACACATATGAAGACACATAACAATCATAAAATTGGTCTCATATCTTCACGAGGGGGACATCTGTATCAGTTGTATCTTCTAAAAGACTTT
>Ga0172379_10007968_pt1 | contig 13541 bp, 9 predicted proteins | sample GrowelOW334metaG_FD_119756 | JGI IMG/M metagenome (GOLD analysis project Ga0172379, IMG submission 119756) | Groundwater microbial communities from an aquifer near a municipal landfill in Southern Ontario, Canada - Groundwater well OW334 metaG | ecosystem: Environmental > Aquatic > Deep... | reverse complement strand
TATATTGAAACGCATAAAAGACTCGAGACAGAAGCACTTGTTTCCGGTCTGGAAGTCATTCCAAGAAAAAAAATCGAATATCGAGGTGTTGCTTTAGAGGAAATGGATCTTGATGCGGTAATCGTGCGAAAACCGAAGATCGTACTTGTCGATGAACTTGCCCATACCAATGCACCAACCAGCCGTCACAGCCGACGGTATCAGGATGTGTTAGAACTGCTTGAACATGGAATTGATGTGCACACAACGCTTAATGTTCAGCACCTTGAGAGTCGCACAGATACTGTTGCACAGATCAGTGGAGCGATTGTGCGTGAAACAGTTCCGGACTCGATTTTTGAACAAGCGGATGAAGTTGAACTCATCGACATTTCCCCTGAAGATCTTCTGAAACGCCTTGAAGAAGGAAAAGTATACACACCGGAACGGTCAGGACAGGCAATTCAGAATTTTTTCCGCAAGGGAAATCTTACGGCGCTCCGCGAAATGTCGCTGCGAATTACGGCAGAACGAGTCGACCATCAGCTGCGCGATTACATGCAATCCGAACGGATCACTGCAACATGGAAATCCGGACAACGATTGCTCGTCGGCATCAGTACAAGCCCGTCTACAATTTCCCTCATCCGTTGGGCGCGCCGAATGGCGTACACATTGAATGCAACATGGATCGCCGTTTATGTTGAAACATCCAAGAAAATCTCCGATGATGCGAAGAAACAATTGAACAGCAACATTAAACTTGCAACCGATCTTGGTGCAGAGATCATTACAACAACAGACGAAGATGTAGCAACTGCATTGGTGCGAACTGCGCACCAGAATAATGCGACACAGATCCTCATCGGAAAAACGCCGAATCGCTCTTTCCTTGTCTCTTCATTGCTTGACCGAATAATTGAAAAAAGCGGCGATCTTGACGTGTATGTCATTGGTGAACATGAAGAATCACAACAGCACGCGCAAAAATTCTCTCTTCCGGAATTTCATTCCGGAATTGTGCAATACGTGTTTTCTGCGCTCATAATTTTTATCTCCGCACTCATCTGCTATCCTTTTTCGGAATACCTTGGCTATCAAACCATCTCACTTATTTTGTTATTGATTGTTGTGCTGCTTCCGCTGATATTCGGTGTCGGTCCCGTTCTGCTCGCCGCGGCAATGAGTGCGATGCTCTGGAATTTCTTTTACATTCCTCCGCAGTTTACATTTGCCATTGGTCTCACGCAGGATATCCTGATGTTCCTTGCCTACTTTGCAATCGCAGCGGTCACCGGAACGCTCACTGCGCGTATTCGCGCACGGGAAAAAACGGTACGTCAGCGAGAGACACATTCGTCTGCGCTCTTTGCATTGACCAAACAATTGACCGCAGCAAAAACACAGGATGAGGTTGCGGATGCTGCCGTAAAGAACATCTCCAAGTTCTTTACGTCGGATGTTTCAATTTTTCTTAGCCAGCCGGATGGCGATATTTTTACATCGGCACATCGTTCCAGCATGTTTACTGTGGATGAAAAAGAATTCAGCGTTGCAGCATGGGTCTATTGGAACGAAAAAAAAGCAGGAAAATTTACCGATACACTTCCTTCCTCAGCGTCGACCTATTATCCCATATCCGGACCTCGGTATCCCCTTGGAGTGATCGGGGTGAAGAACAACAAACAATTCACTGTAGAACAAGAAACGCTGTTGCAGAATTTTATCGCCCAGATTGCCTCGACACTGGAACGAGAACAATTGAACGAGCTGGCCAAACGAACGGTCGTGTATGCAGAATCGGAAAAATTGTACCGGACATTGTTCAATTCTATTTCCCACGAACTTCGTACTCCGATTGCCGCTATCATCAGTGCTGCTGAATCGTTATCTGACGATCATCAAAAAGAGTTTGTCGAAGAGATCCATACGGCAGCCGATCGGTTAAACCGACTTGTTGAAAATTTACTGGATATGACACGCCTTGAATCGGGACGTCTTGCACCGAAACTTGATTGGTGCGATGTCAACGACCTCTTTCGGTCATCAGTCCATAAATTGAAAAAAGAACTCGCCAATCACACCATAACAATTGTTGTGCCGGAAGGAATGCCTTTTGTTAAACTCGATTTTGGGTTGATGGAACAGGTTTTTACAAATTTATTATATAATATTTTTCTCTACACTCCTTCCGGAACTGTTGCTATTCTGATGGCAAAGATGGAAGAAAATAAATGTAACTTTACGGTGTCGGATAACGGACCCGGTTTCCCGAACGGGACTCTAAAACATTTGTTTGAAAAATTTTACAGGGTGCCCGATTCGCGAACGGGGGGAACCGGTCTTGGTTTATCGATTGTGAAAGGATTTGTTGAAGCACATAAAGGAACGATCATTGCGGCGAACGGAATCGGTGGCGGTGCGGAATTTACCATTTCAATTCCAACCGATACGCACTATCTAAATTTGTAGATCAATGACTTCGGGTATTTCCATATTGATTGTTGACGATGAAGTGCAAATGAGGCGCTTACTCCGCACCACGCTTGAAAACGACGGATATAAAATCACTGTAGCGGAAAACGGATCCGACGCCATCCGATTGTCCGAATCAAATCGTTTTGATTTGGTCATACTGGATCTCGGTTTACCAGATGTAGACGGTAGAGAAGTGCTGAAAAAGATCCGCTCGTGGGCTCGTTATCCCATACTTATTCTTTCGGCAAGGTCCGACGAGCAGGATATCATCTCGGCTCTTGATGCGGGGGCCAATGATTATCTCACCAAACCATTTCGCGGCGGCGAACTGATTGCTCGTGTGCGGACGGCGCTCCGCATCTTTAATTCTACATCACAAAAAGAATCAAAGTTTACTTTCGGCACCATCGCCGTCGATCTCGACGCACACACGATTTCGAAGAACAATGACCCGGTAAAACTAACTCCGACGGAATTCTCTCTTTTGGCACTGTTCATCCGCAATGAAGGTAAGGTTCTCACGCACAATTACATCCTTCAGCAGGTGTGGGGACCGAAATTCGAAGGGGAATCGCAATACACGCGTGTTTATGTGGGACAACTGCGAAAGAAACTGGAAGATGATTCCAATAATCCTGTTTTTTTCCTCACCGAATCTGGTATCGGATATCGCTTTTCCGACGAACTGGGTCAATCATAGGTGGCATTGTTCCAACATTTCTAAGTCACGTAGTTCTTATATGATAAAAAAAACCGGCAGCGCTGCCGGTTTTTTTTCAACTATTTATTTTTTTTCGATTGCTGGGGGAGTTTCTGCTGCATCTTCTCCATAAATCCCGGTTTGCGTTTATGTTCTGGGATTTTTTGCAGTGGTTCGTCTTTATGGCGTTGATTAAAATACCATTGCTGTCCGATGGAGAGCAAATTGAAAACAAAATAATACAGGTTCAAACCGGATGGGAAGTGATTGAACATCACCGTCATCATTACCGGCATCATCCAGACAAGCGCTTTTTGTGTCGGATCTGTAACGGTCTGCTTCTGCTGAACGAACATCGTAATACCCATCACCAGCGTTAATCCGCTAATAAAATTACCGAGCAACGGCATAGTGAGTGGTAGGGAGATCAGAACGTCCGGCACGGATAAGTCAGTAATCCAAAGGAAGAAGGCTTCCTGCCGCAGCTCAATGGAAGCGGTAAAGAGTGAATACAGCGCATAAAGAATCGGCAGCTGCAGCAGCAACGGCAAACATCCGCCGGCAGGATTCACGCCATAGTCTTTATACAATTTCATGATCTGAATATTCATCTGCTGCGCATCGCTCTTATACTTCTCGCGGATCTCCGCCATTAACGGCTGCAGTTTCTGCATCCTCCGCATGGAGGTCATGCTGGATTTTGTTAACGGCTGCAATGCAAGCTTTATGATGATAGAAAAGAGAATGATCACCAATCCGTAGTTCGTAATAAACGAATGGAGGAATCGGAAGAGAGGAATAAAAATATATTCGGTAATCGGGCGGATCCACGACCAGCCGAGCGACATGATCTGGTCCAATCCGCGGTCGTACCCTTTAATCGTTGAAAACTCGAGCGGTCCGATATACGTGGAGATTTTTGCCGTCTCTTTGATCGTGTTTTTGAACGGATATTTTAAAGCAATGGAGTACTTTTCGACGACACCGCCGTCGGAAGCCGACACATGTTGACCTTCTAGATAAGAACCGGTGGCTTTTTTATCCTGTGCCATAATGGCGACGGCAAAATATTTATTTCGCAGCGCCACCCATTCGGTTTGCCCAGTCGGATCTTCTTTCGGGTTTTCACCGGCCGACGACGCGTTCACTTCTTTTAGTTCGCCGCCGCCGTACGTATACGCGGCCGCCATGTTCGATTCATCGACGCTGTTAAACTCTGTATACTTTACGCCGTTTTCCCATAGAATCTGATATTCATAGTTCGCAATAACATTCTGCATTCCTTCGAAGGCGAAATCGGCGTCAAAATCATACTTCTGATTTTTGAATGTCAATTTTTTTACTAGTTTCCCTTCGGACGCATTCAGCGTAAACTGTATAGTATACTGCTGATCTCCGGTGAGCACCATTTTTCCACCGGCGGGAATCTGTGCGGTGAAATAGTGATTCTTCGTGTTAATCATCCGGCCGTCGGTGGTGGTGAACAAAAGACTAAAATCACCCCTTGAATCATTCACCAACTGCACAGGATGGCTATCCCATGTTTTATGTTTTTTCAGCGTCCATTGTTTAATCGCCCCGCCTTTCGTGGAGAGTTCGGCAATATAATTTTCCGTCTCAACAATAAAGGTTTGTTCTCTGCCGGTATCGGTGCCGGAAAAATATTTTCCATATGCATCGGTCGGTCGAGCAGAAGTGTTTTGTTCGATTTTCTGCTGTGGTGCGATCGTCTCTTCGCTGCGCGGCTGCTGTTGTTTTACAACGGTGGTGGTTTCCGTTGCGGCGGTGTTTGCAATTTGCTGTGGCTGCCGCTGCGGTGAAGTAAAATACATCCACGCCATCAAAACGGCGGCGATGAGAACGAATCCGATTGTCTCTTGTCTTCCCATAGTATTAGTGTTGTTTCGTCAGTGAAAAGTCTTCCGGAACGGGATCATACCCGCCCTCGTGATACGGATGACATTTGGCAATCCGTTTTATTCCGAGCAGCGATCCTATGAACGCTCCGTGTTTTTGTATTGCTTCGATTGTGTAGGCAGAACATGTTGGAAAAAATCGGCATGAGTTAGCCGGCAGAAACGGTGAGATCACCATCTGATATAGGCGGATCAAAAAAATAAACAACTGTTTCATAACGCTTTCCGTATCCGTTGCTGGATATCGATCCATGTGGGTTCCAGGTCATGGAGCGTAAGACGTGTAAGATCCTTCGATTTGTCGCGCTTGAACATCAGCACAATTTTAACTCCAATTGTGCGCTGCCGAGCATCGGCAATTATACCGGCAATGTGTTTGCGTACGGCTTCCCGCATCAACCGTTTGATCCGGAGGCGGTGCGCAGCGAGTGGAACCTGTTTTTTAGGAACAGAAAATCCGATCACAACGTTCATGTCATCCGCATCCATTGCCACATATGCGGTCAGCATGGTTCCGTGATAAGAAACTCCGCTTGAAATGACTTTGGTGAACGATTGGTATCCACGAAGGATGAATGATTTGGGAAGTGTCTGTCGCACTCACGCCGCCGCTTCCTGTATTGATCGAGAGGAGAGAAGCACGAACGGAAGCAACGCCGCGTTATGAACGCGGTTCGTCGCTAACGGTCAATTTATGTCGTCCTTTAGCACGGCGGCTGGACAATACTTTACGTCCGTTCTTGGTTGCCATGCGTTCACGGAAACCGTGAGTATTTTTGCGTTTACGTTTGTGCGGTTGAAATGTGCGTTTCATTGTTTCTCCAGGTGAATAAAAGCAAAACAAAATACGAAAACATCGCAGGACAAACAAGATAATTTTATATGCTTGGCCGCAACTGGTTGTTTTTCCTTCTTATTTTCTCTTTTTGTAAAAAATAAATCGCCCTTTGTAAATATTTTTCTTGACTTATCTCCTAGAAGTACGATATAATGGGTGTAGGGTAGTGCCGGGTGGGCGTGTTGATGAATTGTGGATAACTTTTCGTTAATTTGTGTGCTATGGAAGCGCTGGGAAGGCTGAACAAAAGATATTCACACAGGGTGTTGATAAGTTGGTGGGGTTGATCTGTCGGTGTTGATTTATAAGGGATTAGCGGGATTGTTTTAATGTGTATAATTCTTGCGTTCCTGTAAGTTTGTTAATTTAAGATTATGCTATTGTTAATAACATTGTGTATAACACACTGTTTGATGTTGATAATGTTTGAGGTTTTATGATTTCAATTGTTTCCGCTTCGGATGCATCTGATTCTGTGAAGTCCGATCTGTTGCAAACCGAAGAACTTGAGACGACGTGGATCCAGATTCTTTCCCATATCCAGCCGGAAATTAACTCGCAAAGTTTTAAGACGTGGTTTGAACCAATAAAACCAGTAAAGATCGAAAATAATGTTGTTTCTGTAACGGTGCCAAGTCAGTTCTTTTATGAATGGCTGGAAGAGCATTACTATTCACTGATCTCCGGTGCGCTATCTAAAGTACTTGGAACTTCTGCAACGCTTACCTACACTGTCGTTCCAACGGATGAGCCCTCTCCAGCCATTGTCGTTTCGCCGAATGAGCCGTCGGTAAAGGTAGCAGAATCGGTACACCAGAAGGTTGAGCAAACGCAATATTCACAGCCGTTGCCGTATGAAAAAACATTTTTAAACAAACGGAATACCTTTAATAGCTTTATTAAAGGGGAGAGTAACCAATTGGCACGTGCCGCGGCCATGGCTGTTGCAAATAATCCCGGCGGGACATCGTTTAATCCATTGGTGTTGTATGGCGGTACGGGATTAGGAAAAACACATTTAATGCAGGCAATCGGCAATTATGCGCTGGAAAGTAGCAAAGCAAGGCGAGTGATGTACGTTTCCAGTGAAAAGTTTACCAACGAATTTATCGATGCTATCCGTAATGATGCAACGACCGATTTTTCGAATTTCTACAGGAGTATGGATATCCTGATTGTGGATGATATCCAGTTTTTCACCGGTAAAGAAAAGACGCAGGACAGCTTCTTTCATACGTTTAATTCGCTCCATCAATTGGGTAAACAGATTATCCTTTCCTCGGACCGTCCGCCGAAAGAGCTGCAGGGATTAGACGAGCGGTTAATATCCCGTTTTCAATGGGGATTAACGGCGGATATTCAGCCGCCCGATCTTGAAACTCGATCCGCGATTCTCCGCAACAAATGTGAACGTGACGATGTGATGATACCTGAAGTGGTGCTCGATTTTATCGCTGCTAATGTAAAATCCAATGTTCGCGAACTGGAAGGGTGTTATACGAAACTGTTGTTTAATGCATCGCTGCTCGGAAAAGATATCGACATCGAAATGGCTCGAGAGGTCTTAAGTTCGGTTGTCACCGAAGTCCGTTCTCCGTTAACCGTTGAGGAAATTCAACGGATCGTTTCGGAATACTTTGATATTCCTAACGATCTGCTCCGTGCAAAAACACGAAAGCAGGAGGTGGTGATAGCCCGGCAGGTATCAATGTTCCTTGCGAAAGATTTGACGAACTGTTCTTTAAAAACAATCGGTTTGAATTTTGGCGGCCGCGATCACAGTACGGTGATCCATGCTTGCCAGACTGTAGAAGAACAGATTAAAATCGATCCGAAGTTTCGTACGACGATCGATCAGATCAAGAAAAAGATCGATATCTATTCTCGGTGATTTAATTATAAAAAATATTTCATTAAAGGGATCTGGAGAATCGGATCCCTTTTTTGTTTTAAAATCTTATCCACAAAAAAATGTTGATCATGTGTGAAGTGTTGTGAATGACCTGTTGGTACATCGAATAGTGTTACAAATGCATGTATTATGTGTGGACAAGTGTGGACAACTCGTGAATGTACCAACACACTGTCGACACCATTTTTTAACCGAAAGGTAATGATTGTATCAAAAAAGCGATGTTATCAACATATCCACCCTATTATTGTTATTATTCTTTTAAAGTTGAATATATCTTTTAATAAGTCCCTAACTCACTGAAAGAATAAACACTTACAGGTATTCTTCCTTTGGGTTTCAGACACATTTTTAGTATATTACCTCACTAAAAATTTATATTTTCAGCTCAATATATTTAAGGAGATTGATAATGAAATTTTCCGTACGGAGCGCTGATCTGCAAAAAGCTTTGGCAAAAACCGTCAGCGTAGTTCCTACCAGATCCACCTTGCCGATTCTTGAAAACCTTCATTTTGACGTTCATGCAAATACACTAAAGATCACAGCAACCGATCTGGAAATTTCCGTTTCTGTTTCGTTGGATGTTCAGGGAACACAAAACGGAACAATTGCTATTCCGGCAAAAAGAATTTTTGATACGGTGCGGGCATTATCCGATACAAATATTACCTTCACGATCGATACAGAATCCAATAAAATTAAAATGAAAACGGACAACGGTGAATATACGTTAACCGGTGAATCAAGCGAAGAGTTTCCAGCAATTCCGGAATTTAAAGGCGAAACGGAAGTAGCGTTCGACGTGCATGTGTTGCAGCGTCTTATCGGTACAACAATGTTTGCCGTCAGCGCTGATGAACTGCGTCCCGCAATGATGGGCGTGTTGTTCCAATTTTCAAAAAGTGAGGTCCGCGCAGTAGCAACCGATGGTCACCGTCTTGTGCGCGTTAATAATAAAAATCTCGGTAATACTAAACTGACGAAAGACATTATTATCCCCGCAAAAGCATTATCCCAATTAGATAAAGTTGCTGCCGGCACCGAAACGAAGGTTGCTATCAGCGGAACCCACGTGATGTTTAAATTCGACGGAACATCGCTGATTTCCCGTTTAATTGAGGAAAAATATCCAAACTATGAAACAGTAATTCCGCTCGACAATGAACGAAAATTGATCGTCAGTAAGAATGAAATGCTTCAGTCTGTTCGGCGCGTTTCGTTATATTCGAATTCCACTACACATCAAATCCGCCTCTCAGTTGGCAAAGACGAATTGCGTGTAACAGCGGAAGATCAGGATTTTGGAAGCGAAGCAAAAGAAAAAATTTCGTGCGATTATAACGACGAAGAGATGGAAATCGGATTTAATTCCGCCTACGTCATTGATGTACTGTCGCATATTGATTCGGAAGAAGTGGAGTTCTTTCTGAGCTCCCCCAACCGCGCAGCAATCGTTTCTCCCGTCACAAAAAAGGACGGTGAAGAAGTGTTAATGCTGATTATGCCGGTGCGGTTAAATAATTAAGTTTAACACGCCGCGATGAAAATTTCCAACGCCCACCTGCGCAGCTTTCGCAATCATTACGAAACAGCATTTGAGTTTGGTGCACGGGTTAATGTGCTTCTTGGGGAGAATGGTCAGGGAAAGACCAACGCCCTTGAAGCACTTTCCTTTCTCTGTTTAACGAAAAGTTTTTATGCGAGCGCGGATGCAACAGTAATGCAGCAGCAGCAATCGTTCTTTGAGATTAAAAGCGTACTAGTGTCAGATGAAGGAAAAGAATTTGTTGTTCGCGTGGCGTATGACGACAATAAAAAGAATAAGAAATTCACTATTAACGGTGCAGAGGTGGAAAGGTTTTCCACAGTAATCGGCATGTTCCCCGTAGTGATTCTTTCACCGGAAAATAATTCTATTACGTTCGGCTCTCCTGTAGACAGGCGGAAATTTATCGATCTGGTGATTTCGCAAAGCAGTAAAGCCTATGTAGAAGATTCTATGGAATATCGGAGAATTGTCCGTCAACGAAACGCAATTCTAACCGAGGCAAAAGGAAGAGAGACAAGTTCTGAAATTGCACCGTGGAACGAGATGTTGATAAAATACGGATCGCGGATTATTTTTAAGAGGAATAAATTTTTAAACGAGTTTGCACCGTATATCGCCCGGACATACTTGGATATTGTCGATGAACGGGAAACACCGAAGATAGAATATGCTCCGTCGATTAGCGTGAACGATGATTCAACACTCGAACAGATTGCCGAAGCGATGGAAAGGAAGTTAGCAAAGAAAAAAAACGATGAGGCGCGATTTCAAACAACGCTCGTCGGTCCACACCGGGACGAGATGATTTTTTCGCTGAACGGAACGTCCCTGAAACACTTTGCATCGCAGGGACAGCACAAAACATTTTTGGTGGCACTGAAGGTGGCAGAATTTTTTTATTTGAAAGAGCGCTGCAACGAAACACCTGTATTTCTGTTGGACGATGTGTTCAGCGAACTGGATGAACATCGCAGTAAAAAACTACTGTCGGTTGCCGAATCACTCGGACAAATTTTTATTACAACAACGAGCGAAAAAGTATTCGGTGGGGCAGAGTGGAATCAGGAGCGCCGAAAATTTTTTATTCATAATGGCACAGTAGTGAACGAAGAGCAGGCGGCGTAAGCAGTGTAGTGTCAACAATCAGTGAAACAATGGTCCGAAAAGAGAACATGCAAACGCTCGGTGACGCACTGAAGATGCTCGTGCAGTCCCTCGGTATCGAGAAGCAGGTAGAGCAATATAAGATCTTCGATGTGTGGAATGAAGTTGTGGGACAACAAGTGGCAAAAGTCGCACAGCCGGAACGGCTACACAACGGCGTGTTAATTGTGAGTGTGAATAACGCGCCGTGGAGAAACGAATTGACATTCCGTAAAAGAGAGATACTGGAAAAAATTCACGAACAAACAAATTCACAAAGTATCACCGATATCAAGTTTCGATAAAAAAATTTCTAACACGTCGTTATGAGTGGAACGAAGAATCCAGATCAATGACTGGATTCTTCGTCCTGAAAAAACGTCGGGACTCAGAATGACAAATGAATGTAAAACATCATCACAAAGGAAACACAGTGGCTGAAAACAAACCAAAGAAACAGAACGGAGATTATACCGCCGAAGATATTACCGTTTTAAAAGGACTGGAAGCGGTCCGCCGCCGACCCGCGATGTATATCGGTGATGTAAGCACACGCGGACTTCATCATCTGGTCTATGAAATTGTGGACAATTCGATCGATGAAGCGCTTGCAGGATATTGCAAAAATATTGATGTGAAGATTAATAAGGATGGAAGCGTTTCGGTGACCGACGACGGCCGCGGTATTCCTACCGGCATCCACAAAGAAGAAAAACGATCTGCGCTGGAAGTTGTGCTTACTGTTCTGCATGCCGGCGGCAAGTTCGACAAGAACACCTACAAAGTATCCGGCGGTCTTCACGGCGTCGGTCTTTCTGTGGTGAATGCGCTGAGCGAAATGCTGGAAGTAACAGTGCGGCTCGACGGAAAAGTTTGGTATCAAAAATATAAACAGGGCGATCCTGTTGCGCCGGTAAAAGTCATCGGGACGATGGGCAAGAACGATCAGACGGGAACAATGGTTTCTTTTATGCCGGACGGATCGATCTTTAAAAACCGCACGTATAAATTTGATACGTTAGCAGAACGACTGCGCGAACTTGCCTTTTTGAATCCCGATGTGACTCTGGAAATCACCGATCTCCGCAACAAACTGGAACAAACCGAAAAATTCCATTTTAAAGGCGGATTGATGGAGTTTGTGAAGTATACGGATTCTACACGTCCTTCCATCATGAAAAAAATATTCTACGCCAAAGGTGAAGGAAAAGACGAGAACGGTCGCACAGTGGAAGTGGAAGCGGCGTTCCAGTACAACGATCAGTATTCTGAGAATGTGTTCTCGTACGTGAACAACATCAATACGCACGAAGGAGGAACGCACCTGGTCGGATTCCGTACGGCAATGACCCGGTCGCTGAATAACTTTGCATCAAAGAACAATCTGGTAAAAGATGAAAAAATCCAGCTGACCGGTGAAGATTTTAAAGAAGGTCTTACCGCGGTTGTTAGTGTGAAGGTGCCGGAACCGCAGTTTGAAGGACAAACAAAAACGAAACTTGGCAACAACGAAATAAAATCAATCGTCGAATCGGTAATCGGTCCGGCGATGTCCGACTGGTTGGACAGTAATTCTCCCGACGCAAAACGTATTATCGATAAGAGTCTTCGCGCGGCAGAAGCGCGCGAAGCTTCTCGCAAGGCGCGCGATATTGCTCGCCGCAAGAACGCAATGGACGGAGCAGGTCTTCCGGGTAAACTGGCGGACTGTTCCATCAACGATCCGGAACATTGCGAAATGTACTTGGTGGAAGGGGACTCTGCAGGCGGTAGTGCAAAGCAGGGGCGCGACCGGCGGTTTCAGGCGATTCTTCCGATGAAAGGTAAGATCCTGAACGTAGAGAAGGCACGTCTGCACAAGATGCTGGAGAACGAAGAAATTAGAAATATCTTCACCGCAATTGGTGCCGGTGTTGGTGAAGATTTCAATCCAGAGAAATTACGATACAATAAAATCATCATCATGTGCGACGCGGACGTCGACGGATCTCATATCCGCACACTGCTGTTAACGCTCTTTTTCCGATATATGAAACCGCTGGTGGAACTTGGCCACGTGTATATCGCTCAGCCACCCCTCTATAAATTGAAGAAGGGAAAGAAGGAGATGTATGCGTTCGACGATGAAGAGCGCGATGAAGTTCTGAAGCGTTTAAAAGGGGAAAAGGCGGATAAAAAAGCTGAAGAGGAGGAGACAGTACCCGAAGAAGGCGCAATGATCAAGGGTGGCATTGTTATTTCCCGCTTCAAAGGTCTTGGAGAAATGAATCCCGAACAGTTATGGTCCACAACCATGAATCCGGAAACTCGCACCATCCTGCAGGTCGGAATCGAGAATGCTGCAGATGCGGACAGAACCTTCTCTATGCTTATGGGAGACGAGGTGGAACCGCGCCGTCAATTCATCGAGAAGAATGCAAAGTATGTTAGAAATCTCGATATCTAAAATGTTGAATTCAGAACGCTAAACTATTAAAGAGCTTATGGCCACATCAAACGAAAAGATTGTACCTGTTGATATTGAAGAAGAAATGAAAGGATCGTACATCGATTATTCGATGTCAGTGATCGTAGCGCGTGCATTGCCGGATGTCCGCGACGGAATGAAGCCGGTACACCGTCGGGTCCTGTTTGGAATGAACGAACTCGGCAATACGCCAAACAAGGCGTATAAAAAGAGTGCGCGCGTAGTGGGAGAAGTGCTTGGAAAGTACCATCCGCACGGCGACTCATCGGTGTACGATGCGATCGTCCGCATGGCTCAGGATTTCTCGCTCCGGTATATGCTGGTTGATGGACAGGGGAACTTTGGTTCCGTGGACGGCGACTCTGCGGCAGCGATGCGTTATACGGAAGTCCGCATGACCCGCGTGGCGGAAGAGATGTTGCGTGATATCGAAAAAGATACGATCAATTTCACGCCGAACTTCGACGATACACTGCAGGAGCCGACCGTGCTTCCGGCAAGCATTCCCAACTTGCTGGTGAACGGCGCTAGCGGCATTGCGGTCGGTATGACGACG
>Ga0172379_10007967_pt1 | contig 13548 bp, 11 predicted proteins | sample GrowelOW334metaG_FD_119756 | JGI IMG/M metagenome (GOLD analysis project Ga0172379, IMG submission 119756) | Groundwater microbial communities from an aquifer near a municipal landfill in Southern Ontario, Canada - Groundwater well OW334 metaG | ecosystem: Environmental > Aquatic > Deep... | reverse complement strand
GAAACTGAGACATCGACGAATTTTATTATTGATCTGTCCGCCTCACTGATATCGGGAGTATTGATACCGAATGTTAAAAACATCATCTTCAATGCTTCCGTGCGGCTCACGGGAGCAGCCGGCTTGAAAGTCCCGTCGGGGTAACCCTGAACGATCCCGATTTCGCGGGAAGCGGCGTCACAGACGAAAAGCTCATACCAGCTTCCACGGTCAATATCCTGAAAACACCCGCTGTAGATCGCCTTCGGCGTTTTGTTGGCGGCCAGATAAAGCATCTTTAGAAACTCGGCACGGTTGACGGTCCGGTCGGGATAAAACTTGCCATCCGGGTTTCCATGAATCACATCGGACCTGGTCAAAGATTCGATTTCTCCCTTGTAGGGATAGTTGTCCTGGACATCGGAAAAAACTCCGGTTGCCAAAACAATAGCCGGAATCAGGCCGAAGGCGAGGATTCCGATAGAGCGAAAATGTTTCATAAAAAGCGAGAACTGGTGCATCGAAGCGTATATTGAACAACATTATTGTACAAGATCGCCTCAACGCATTTCTTTAAGTTCTGCAAGACAACTCAGCAGAGTCGCGGCGGCCAGCGGTCCCTTGGAGTGCAAACCCATCGACCGTTTCCGCGCATCTTCGATCCGGTTGACATATAAAACTTCGAAAACGATCGGCACTCCCGTCTCCAATTGGACCTGCATGATGCCAGAAGCAGCCTGCTCCGCCACGAGCTTGGCATGATGAGTCTCTCCCTGGATGATGATGCCCAGAGCCACGACACCGTCGACCTTCAGTTTCTGGATGGCCCGCCGGCAAAAAAGCGGCAGTTCATAAGAACCCGGCGCAGTAATCATCCGGATGCTGCCCGGTTTGATCCCGGCTTCGATCAGCGCTTCCCGCGTACTCTGGCTGAGCGGTCCGGTGCACTCGGGATACCAGGCGCTCTGAATAACCGCCACCTTCCACCGGGGATTGATTTTCAGCTTGCCGGGAGACGGTGCTTCATGCTCCGCCATGGATGCTTTCCAGAATGTACCTCCCCAGAACATCGGTCTCAAGGTTGACCTTGTCTCCGGGCTTGAGTTTTCCAAGTGTGGTGGCCTTACGGGTATGCGGAATCAGCGCGACCGCGGCCCCGTCCTTAAGCAACCCCGCGACGGTAAGCGCCACTCCGTCAATGGCGATAGACCCTTGCCGGAGTACAAGTTTCTTGAGTTCCGCAGGAACAGAAACCGTGAGCAACGCCCCCGTTTTTTTTACGGTTCCGACACCCTCGCAGTGACCCAAAACGATATGTCCGCCGAAACGGTCGCCGACCCGCATCGCCCGCTCCAGATTGACGGAATCACCGGTATGCAATGAGCTGAGTTTCGATTTTTTCCTTGTTTGTTCGATCACTTCGAATGTCATGGATTTTGAATCGAATGCCGTCACGGTCAGACAGACGCCGGAAACGGCGATGCTGGACCCGACTGCCAGATCGTCAAAAATCTTCGGCCGCCTGAGCCTGAGCTTTTTTCCTTTGTGTTCCAGTACCTCGGCCGTTGCTTCGATGATGCCGGTGAACATGGGCGTATGGTACAACAGTAAATATCTTAGGATTAGGTTTTTCGTCTTTTTATAAGAATCAGGAATCAAGAATTATGAATCAAGAATACCCAATTTTTTCCTGATTCTTAAACAACTTTCATTATTTTCCCGCACAATTCCCCGATTCGTTTCACCGGAATTCCCGCGATGTTGATCCGCCCGTCGAGCGTGAGAAAGACATTGTGATCCTTTTTCAGCCGTATTACCTGCGACTCACTGAGCGGCAGCATCGCGAACATCCCGTAACCGCGAAGCGAGTCCTGAAAGTCCGGTGGCAGATGTTTTTGCATCAGTTCGCGCTTTTCCCGCATTATCCTCCGGGCTTCCTGCAGATCGGCTCGCCACTGTTCGGCATATTTTTCCTGAACCCGGGCCACGACCCGCTGTCCGGTCGTCGCCGCAGCCGAATGGATCCGCCGGGTGATCATCGAATACGTTCCTTCAACCGACTTCTTCATTACCTCATCCGGAACGACGGCACAGGCCAGACCGGTGCGCAGCGAATAAATCGAATGGTTTTTAGAGGCCGACCAGCTGATCAGAGCCGGGACCTTTAGATCGAGATAAACCTGAACCGCTTCCCGGTCTTTTTCGGGATCGTCCTTGAAACCCTGATAAGCGAAATCCAGAAGTACCGTACAGGGTTTTTCAGCCAGAAATTCGGCCAAACGGCGCCACTCTGTGGCGCTTAGATCCAACCCCGTCGGATTGTGACAGCTGACCTGCAACAATACGGCGAAACTTTTTTTGTCTTTGCGCCGCTCAATGGCATCGATCAACGGCTGCGCCGAAGCGGTGCCTCCGACCAGATATGGAATATCGAGAATCCTGAAGCCGGTATCCAGGCAGGGTGGCGGATGATTGGCCCACGCCGGAGACGGCAGATAAATCTCGGCACTTTCCGTAAGCAGGCGAAGCAACCGGAGATTGACCGCCAGGGCTCCGGTTCCGGCAGTAGTCGCGATGGAGGCGGCCAAAACCGGCCGGTCGCCGAAGATCAGCCGTTCAACCGAAGACCGAAACTCCGGAAGACCGAGCAGCGGCGGGTAAGGATAACGTTCCTCCGGAAGACCCCTGGAAATGTCGGCGATGGCCCGGCGAACGCTCGGGAAAAGCGCAGTCTCGCTGTCCTCATCCATAAAAACTCCGATCGTGCCGTTTATGGCTTTCTTCCCAGCCTGAAGCGCTTCGGCTGTCACCGCGAAAATCGGATCGGGCTTGGGGGCGGGCAGATGCGAGAACGGAGTCTTGGGCATACTTGGGGGAACTATAGCAATTACCATTCGCCGAGAACTGTAATTTCGGCAAACCGCCTGAGCTCTTCGAACACTTTCTTCGTCCTGGCATCCGACGAATTCCCTTCCAGATCCACGAAGAAAACATACTCGCCGATGCGCGTGCCGACCGGTCGGCTTTCGATGCGGGTCAGGTTCACGTCGTAAACCTTGAACGGAGTCAGCAGGTCATGGAGTAAGCCGGGTCGGTCGCCGGTCGGACGGAGGACGATGCTCATGTGCCGGGGTTTCTTGTTCGAAAACGGATTTTTAACGGCAATGATGGCAAACCGCGTCGTGTTTCCTTCGCCTTCAATGTCCTCGGCAAATATCTTCAGGCCGCTCTTCTTCAGAAGTTTTTTTGAGGCGATGGCTCCGATACCCGGATCTTTGGCTGCAAGACTTACCGCTGCGGAGGTGGAACTTACCGGTATGTGTTCGACCAGCGGGAAATTGTTTCTGAGCCAAAGGCGGCACTGCCTTAGAACCTGGCTATGGCTTGCGATTTTCCTGACTTGTTTTTTGTTCAATGCTCCGAAGGCATGTTTTATCGCCAGATCGTTGGTCCGGACGATCCGGACTTTCGTCTCATAAAGCAGATCCAATATTTCATCGACTGAACCGTGCAGGCTGTTCTCAATCGGCACGACTCCGACGGCTTTGGGTTCCCGTTCCAGCGCCATAAAAAGCGCTTCGAAGTTCGGAGCAAACTTGATCGGTTTGCCGGGAAAAAGTTTTTCGGCGGCCTCGTGGGAAAAGGTGCCAGTCGGGCCCAGAGCGTAGATAATCATCGTGTGAGGGAGGTAAGAGTACGGATGCAGGCTTCGCTGTGCTCGCGTGCGCGTCCGGTGAACGGCGCGAAAAACTCCTTGGCTTTTTTGTACCGGCGCATGGCCGACGGCAGACGTTTCTTTCGGGCGATGCTCAGGTAGGCATCGATGTTTTTCCGCATCGCACGGAGAATCCGGGGTGTCAGCGGATTCCGGAAAATGATCGGCATATAAAGTGAGGGATTGTCGTCGAGGAAACGTCCGATGACGTTGAACTCAAGTTCGTAGGTCGGAGTGCAGTTCCGGAGAACATGCTGAAACTTCACCTTGAGACCCCGCAGGACTTCCGCCATCAGAAAGCTCTTCAGGTGTGGTATGACCTGCACGATCGCCATAAGCTCGTCGTGCGCCCCGGGAGTCATCAGCGCGGTCTGAAGACCCATCTTCCGGAGTATTGAACGCAATGACTCCACGGTCTCACGCTTCGCGCGTACGGGACACAGGATGACAAGTTCCCTGCGCGCATCGGTCGTCGGCCCGAAAAGCGGGTGCATGCCGATAACTTCGCCTTTGGACCGAAGCATGGCCTGTGTTTCCCGGATCTTGAGCGAGCTTAGGTCCAGCAGCAGCTGGTCTTTTCTCCGGGCACGCGAAGCTTCCATCCGGATTATTTCCGCAGCCCGGTCCAGAGGAAGCGCGAAAATCACGATATCGCAGTTTTTGATCAGCTTCCGGTTGTCGAATTTATTTTTGCTTCCCGTCGTCTCGACGGAAAAGCCGGCTTTCCTGAAGAGATTTGCAAATTGTCCGCCGGTTCGCCCGCGTCCGCCGATGATGCCGATGGTGTGTAAGGAGGAGATTTTCAAGCAGTTAGTGGATAGCGGATTGGGGTTAGGGTTGGGGTTAAGGGTTGGAAGATTAATCCAATTGGCAAGAAAAACTTGGCACCAAAGGGAGGCGTGCGCCACCAGCCTTCGCAAAGCTCCGCTTTGCTACGGCCGGCAAGGGCGGGGCAGCGCATACTTGCCCTTCCGTAGCTCCGTGAAACGGAGCGAAGGAGGGCGCGTTTTCTTTGGTTCTTTCTTTGTCGCTCGGACAAAGAAAGAACGAAGATAAGCCTGTTTTGATCATTAAAAAACTCATACTTCGTTTTGAATCCGCCTGGATTCGGCAAGAATGAAATCCAAAATCAGGAGAACGAATTCTTCATTCAGTTCCAGATCCTTCGCCTGTTTTTTCCATATAGTTTTCAATTCCCGTTCACGGGAAGAATCCTCAACCGGTTTTTTTTCGACTTTTTTCAGTTGCCCAAGATATTTGATGGCGCGGAAACGGGCTCCGAGCGCCTTGAGAAGTATTTTATCGGCTTCGTCGATGGCCAGACGAACGTCTTTGATCGGAAGATTGGATTTATCCATGAGAAAGAAAGTTAAATAAAAAGTGCGGCTAATTGCTTTTCAGGTACGCCTGCTGCAACAAATAACAATCGGCCAAAACCAGCGCGGTCATGGCTTCCAGCACCGGTATCACCCGCGGAACGATGCACGGATCGTGCCGCCCTTTTTTCGCGATAGATCCGATCGAACTCGGCGGCTTAACACTGACCGCGAGAACGATATCGTCGCCGGTCGAGATCCCGCCGAGTATCCCCCCGAAGTTCGCTTTATCCTTCACATACTGGCTGCCGCGCATCTGCGCCGCAGCGAAACCGGCGCCGTAACTCACGCCCGTCACCGCGCCGACCGACATCATCGCATCGGCCAGACGGGCCTTTAGTTTGCCAAAAACCGGATCACCCAGATTTTTCGGAGGATGTTTGACCCGGATTTCAATCAGTCCACCGACCGAGTCACCATTTGCCTTCAGACTTAAAATTTCCGCTTCCATTTTTTTGGCGGCCGATAAATCGGCACAGCGCACGGAATTTTTTTCGATGACGGCCGGATCGTAAGTCTTTGCCTTGATCGATCCGATCTGACTGGCATGACCGGTTATCCGGACAGCTTTCGGCAGGATTTTCCGGGCGACCACGCCGGCGATGACCCGCACAACCGTTTCACGGCCCGATGCCCGTCCCCCGCCCCGGTGATCGCGGTAGCCGTATTTTGAATCGTAAACTTCATCGGCATGCCCCGCGCGAAATGCCGTCCTGAGCGCCGCATAGTCCTGTGATTTTTGTCCTTTGTTCTCCACGATCACGGCTATCGGCATTCCGGTCGTAATGCCCTCAAAAACTCCTGACAAAATTTTCGGCAGGTCTTCTTCGACTCTGGCAGTCGTCACCGCGCTCTGTCCGGGACTACGGCGCCTAAGCTCCGCAGTGAAATCCGACTCTTTCAGACGGATCCCGGAGGGGCAGCCATCTATCACCACACCGAGCGCCGGACCGTGGGATTCGCCGAAAGTCGTGATACGAAGCACTGAACCGAAGGAATTGGAAGCCATAAAAGAAGCGGGAAGCGGTTAGCGGTTAGCGGTAAGCAAAATTTTCTTTAAGTAGTTTACGTCCTTAATGGATGTTTTTCTTCCGGTGAATAATGCGAACTGGGCGAGTGCCTGATTTAAGAGCATCGGCAAACCATCATGGACCATGTATCCAGATTTTTTTGCCGCCAAAAGAAACTTAGTCTTCCTGCCGTAACGAAGATCAATCGCATGCGCACCATTGCGGGCAACGGCAAGCGGCAAATCAATGTCAGCGTTAATTGCGCAGATGAAAACATCGGGTTGCACTTTCGCTGCCTCCCCAAGCGAACCGTGCCCGACCCCGAGTGAACCGGCAAGTTCCAACCGGGCAACGGCATTGCGTGCGAAAATCCGGATATCACCGACTCCGGCAAGCCGGAGTGCTCGAACCACTTCCGAAACAACTCCGCCGGAACCCAAAATACCGGCGCTCTTGGCACTTCTTAAAAAGCTGTAACCCTGCAACAACCCTTCGGCATCTCGCGCGTAACCGATCCATGAACCGTGTTTTTTCACCACCGTATTCACTGATATTGTGCCGCGGGAATTCTCACCGACACGATCGAGCTTTCCGACGATTGTGCGTTTCCACGGCGATGTTACGGAAAAACCATCGACACCCAGAGCCGTCAGATTTTTCCATGCATCATCCAGATCGTCGGTCAGTGCCAGGAAGTAGAGCGCGTCGATGCCGTGCCGCTTAAAAAGCGTGTTATGGATCAACGGACTAAGACTCCGGATATCGAGACTCCCAAGTAGTCCGAAAAGCCGCGGCTTCTTGCAATGTTTCACAAGCCGGTACAAAGCTATCGGAATCTGCCCTTCTGCCGCCTGCTCGCCGTCATTCAAGTAAGTGTAAGTCAGAGCATCGAGGAGCGGCGAGAGCATACGATTTAGATGAGCCCTCGGACCCATGCCCAGCACTATCGACCTTTTGCCACGGATGGAACCGCGGAATTTTTCCAGAATTCTCAGGTCGGCATATGACCGGATATTGACCGCGATTTTTACCGCCCACGGATTTTGTATCCGGAGTTTCTTTTCAATCGATTTCAATTCCGAAAGTGTTGGGGTTTTTCTGTAATCGTGAAAACTGCGGATGACGCGGGTCTTCCGGCCGATTGATCCTCCCGGAATTTTTTCTCCCAGCTCAAGATCCAGATATTCCGGTTTGAATTGATCAATCAGATTCGCAGATACACCCCTCGGTGAAAGCAAAACCGGCAACGGTGATCTGAAGTTTTTAATCCCTGGCGTCAGGTCGCCGCGGATTTCGAGTATGTCCGCTCCGGATCGAGCTGCTTTCTTCGCAAAAGCCAGAGGATTATTACGGGCCGATTTTGGCAACGTGACGACAAGCATATTGGTAAAAATTCATAACTGTCCTCATCCCCATCCCTTCTCCACTGCGGTGGAGAAGGGTGACTTCAATTTAATTTTGCTCTGGATTCCTCTCTCCACCGCAGTGGAGAGAGGTGCCCCGCAGGGCGAAGTGAGGACGGTCCCGAAAGAGAAATCACACATATTCATATTCGGCAAAGGGACTCAAGTTTCTTTATTGCATAAGGAATCTGCCGGGAAAACGGCAAATTTGCCGGAATGCGGATTTTTGAAACCTCCTGATAATAAGGTGATCGTTTTTTCAGGAACATTTGTACTTCCTCTTTTAGCGCAAGTCCGGTGAGCGGCGGCCTCTTGCCATTATTCAATCGTTTTACGAGCTCGGTTTCCGACGCCTCGATCCAAATACCGATTGAACGGGAGGCAAGCGCTGACCGCGTTTTGGATGATTCTATCGCGCCTCCTCCGCAAGAAAGAACGATGCCCGGTCTGAGAAGAGAAGAAACGATTTCTTCTTCATTTTTCCTGAACGCTGTCCAGCCTTTGGCTTCCACAAACGGCCGGATCGGGCCGAACTTTTTCTCGAACACATGATCGGCATCCGCATGCTCGAGCTTCAATCTCGCTGCGAGACGCCGCCCGAAATGAGATTTGCCGGCTCCCCGCATCCCGACTATTGAAATCGGTTTCGGCGAACTGATCACCTGCTCGAGATCCCGGAAAAATCGCGGATAACTTTTGGCGACACATTCCGGACCCCGGACCAAAATACCGCCGCGTATCAGACCGATAATCGCAAAACACATAGCCATACGATGATCGTCAGACGGATCAAGAGTAACAGGCTTTTGCTGGCCGCTGATCGCTGATCGCTGGCCGCTTATCACTACGCCATCCGCCCGTTCTTCGATTTCAACTCCGGCTTTTTTCAATTCCGAAACCAGAACTTTTAGCCGGTTTGTTTCCTTGTACCGCAAATTCCCGGCGCCGGTTATCGTCGTTCTGCCGTTTCGCAGTGCCGCCATCACCGCCAGGTTCATGACCTGATCGGGAATAAGTGTCGCATCCAGCGAAACGTCCCCTTTCGTTTTTAACCGGTCAATCGCCGCTCTGACCTGCCGGTCGGATTGGCCGGAGGAAAGATTCAAGTTGGTGAAATCAATCGAGCTGCCGGTCAGGGAATTCAGAACCAGCCAGGCACCGGCTGCACTCCAGTCTCCTTCGATTTCATAGCCCTTCGGTCTGGATCGGTAGTTTGCCGGTTCAACCCGGAATGAATCGCCACCGCCTGAAACCGGAACACCGAAATCGTTCATCACCTCCCCGGTCAAACTGACATAACCGGCTGACGCAAGCGACCCGTCGAGTTCGATCCTGAGTCCTTCTTTAAGTTTTGGCGCAACGAGCAGCAGCGACGTGAGATATTGGCTTGAAACCGTCGCTTTGAGCTTCACATAACCTCCGCGGAGCGGTCCGCCGTTGATACGAACAGGCGGGCAGCCGTTTGTGTCCTCGATCTCCGCCCCGAGCGAGCGGAGTGCATTGGTCAAATCCGCGACCGGTCGGCGGCACATGTGCTCATCACCGGTAATCGTCCAAACTCCCGGGACAATGCAGGCCAGTGATGTAAGGAAGCGGAGTGTGGTTCCGGCATTGCCGCAGAATAGCTCGTTGCGCGTTACGGGTTGCGTGTTACGGGTTGGCATTTTGCCGGAAATACGCAACACGCCAGCGCTGCGATCCTCCCACTCTAAATCAAAACCCATCTTCTGAAGATTCTCGACCATCACCGCCACATCGTCGCAGGGCGTTGCGTTGGTGATCGTTGTAATCCCGTCGGCAAGTGCCGCACAAATGATCGCACGGTTGGCCTGGGATTTTGATCCCGGAAGAGTCAGTACCGATTCAACCGGAATATTCAACGCCGGAACTTTGAAAACGGAATTCATCTAAAAAGCGTAATAAATGCTTTTTTTTCAAGCGGCAACATGATCCCTTTGCCAATAACTTGCGGAACGAACAACCGAACTACCCCGCCTTTTTTTTTCTTGTCGCTTTGAATCAGCTGCCAGAGTTCCGCGGGGTCGAAATCTGCCGGAATTTCGGTTGGCATGTTCATGGCTCCAAGAAGCTCTTTGACGCGACTTTCTTCCGGAGTATTTGCAATCTGCATTTCCAGAACCATGCCGATGCTCACGGCCTGGCCATGGGAAATGGAGAAATGTGAAAGCGCCTCGACGGCATGGCCGATCGTGTGTCCGAAGTTCAGGAAATGCCGGTGGCTTATGTCACGGTCATCCGCCTGGACCACCGATGCTTTCATGCGGATGCCCTCCGAAATACAACGGGTCAGAGCCGGCTCTTTGCGCGCCAGAATTTCCGGCATTGCTTCCTCGAGCCAGTCGAATGTTGCGCCGTCCAGCATCACCGCTTCTTTTACGACCTCCACAATTCCCTCATGAAGCTGCGTGTCGGGCAATTTGGCCAGCAGATCGGTATCGGCGACCACCGCCGACGGATGATGGATCGTTCCGAGAACGTTTTTCACCACACCCAGCTCCACCGCCGTTTTGCCGCCGATGGCCGCATCCACCATGGCCAGCATGCTTGTCGGAACGTGGATGACGCGGATACCGCGCATGTAGATGCTGGCGATAAACCCGCCGAGATCCGTGACCATCCCGCCGCCGACCGCAATCAGCATGCTGGATTTTGTCGCACCGATTTTAAGAAGCTCCGCTCCCAGATGCTCCAGCTCGGCAAGCGTTTTTGACTGCTCGCCGCTCTCGACCGGAAAGAGATGCTTCGTCGAAACTATTTCCGCGACATCCTTCGCCGCTTTTTCGACCCGCCGGTCGTAAATTACGGCAATCAAATCCGCGGGATCGAGTTTACGGAGGATCGAAGGCAACTCCTTCAATACCCCCTGACCGATGACTATCGGATAGGAAGCAGGCTTGTGGGACGGTGGGGTGAGAGTAATGGTTGGCATAAATGAGAGTGTACCGGGACTTAAGCTGGGATTGGGATCCAAGTCAGGAAATTAACAGACTTTTTTACCGACTGCTCCCGCGACTTTCGTTACGGCATCGATGCAATCGTTCCAGTGTTCGGAGTCAAGAAGCTGGGCGCTGTCGCAACTGCTTTCGCTCGGGCGCGGATGAATTTCGATGATCAAACCGTCGGCTCCGACGGCGACACCGCCGCACGCCGCATCTTTGACCCAGCGGGTTTTGCCCATGGCATGACTCGGATCGACGAGAATCGGCAAGTGCGTTAGTTCCCGAAGCACCGGCACCGAACCGAGACACAGCGTGAAACGCACTTCTTTCTCGAAGGTCCGGATCCCGCGTTCGCAAAGCATTACACTTCGATTTCCGCCGCTTAAAATGTATTCAGCCGCGAGCAGCCACTCCTCGAGCGTGGCGGCCAGACCGCGTTTTAAAAGCACCGGCTTTTTCGATTTGGATACGGCTTTAAGCAAATCGTAGTTCTGCATGTTGCGGGCTCCGATCTGCAAAATATCGACATACTCCTCGAATAACCCGATATCCTCCGGTTTCATGATTTCCGAAACCGTGGCCATGCCGTACTTTTCCCCGACGCGCTTGATCATCTTCAATGCTTTTTCTCCGTGGCCCTGAAACGCATAAGGTCCGGTCCGGGGTTTGTAGGCACCGCCGCGCAAAATCTTCACCCCCCGCTTTCCGGCCATCGCCGCGGTTTCATCGAGCTGCGACTCGGAATCGATGGAACAGGGTCCGGCGATGACCACCAGACTTTTCGGATCGCCGATGACGCAGTTCTTGCCGACTTTTATCAGCGTCCGGTCCTGCTGTTCGCGGGATGCCAGACGGTACGGCCGGTCCACGCGGTCAACCGACCGGACACCGTCGAGGCTCTCGATGAGTCCGACCTCTACGCCGGAGGTGTCGCCGGTTACCGCCAGCACCCGCCGGTTCTGGCCGATGACGTGCGACGGACAGCCGTATTTCTTTTTAAGCAGTTCCTGGATCTCATGAATGAGCACGGAATCATTTCGCTGTTTGAGAACAATTAGCATGGGCAGAGGGGGAAGAAGAACGGGGAAATGGATAATTGATAATGGATAATTGATAATTGAAGGAAAAAATGAGAGAGATAGGCATCGGACACGTAATTATCCATTGTCCATTTTTCATTGTTAATTACGAAGTCCGCCTCCCTCTCTCTCGGGGGAAGCGTCGACGCATCACCACACGAGAGAATTAACGGAAGAAGTAAAAGAAAAATACGAATCCCGCATAACCCGAAAAAGCGACCAACACCGAGCGGAACGACGGCAGCCGGATGGCGATGACGGGAGATTGCATTGGCTTAGATCATAGTAGAACGACATCACAAGTCAAGCTCAACCGTTTTCGATCGAAGCCTGTGGTAGGCTTTGGCAGTGCGATCAAGCAAACGAAAGACTGTTCTGCCAACACTCCTAAAACAGGGATTGGCAGCAGGTATCATCGTAATTTTGTCGTTTCTGATTTACTGCCTGCGGGTGCCAGGTATCAAGGACATCAAATATTCGTACAACGGGCGGGAAAAAAACGTGTCGTCTTTTCCGATTACCGAAACAAGCACGGGCAGCGGAGCAATGCTGGTTTCTTTCTCCGTCACGATCAAACCATGGCAGGGAAAAACCTGGTTCCAGTTACGGGCCGACAACTGTATCCGAAAATTCCGGATCAATCGGCATACAGTCTTTCCGCCCCGCTGCACCTATTACTCAACAGAAAATATCGACTTAACGCGGTATTTTAAGACCGGAACAAACACCGTAAATCTGACCGTCAGGGATGTCATAAAAGACTACATCGGTCTGGACTTTTATCTTAGTCCGGATGATCCGGTCTTGAAAACCACCAGCTTTTTGGCCGGTGCGATGACGCTCCTGTTTCTCCTGTCTGTTTTTCGAAGGACCATCGGAAAAAAACGCAGACTGCTTACGGCGGCTTTCGGGACGGGATTACTGCTCCGGTTTTTGTATGTCTTCGTGACTCCGATAAACGTCCGGGCATACGATATTGACGGTCATATCGATTACATCAAGTTTCTGGTGAAGCATCTGGCGCTTCCGCCGATAAACGCCGGATGGGAATTCCATCAGAGTCCCCTGTATTACCTCCTTGTCAGCCCGATCTACGCACTGGGAGGCAAGCTCCAGTTGCCGGCATCCGGTCTTTTTTGGATCCAGCAGGTTTCGCTTCTTCTTTCGGCCCTGACACTCTTTATCGCCTGCTGGATCGGGACGTTATTATTTAAACGAAAGAACCTGGTTTTTGGAACTTTTTTGTTCTGCCTGCTTATCGGCTGTTTCAGCGGGTTGATACTTTTCTCATCACGCGTGAACAATGAATCACTCTATCAATTAACCGCCTTTGTCAGCTTCGGATTTATGATCAAGTGGTGGCAGGACGGAAAGACCCGGACTTTCTTGCTTTTAAACGCGGCAATCGGGCTCGCGGTGCTCTCGAAATCCAGCGCCTACCTGTTCATTCCGATATTGTGGATCTGCATCCTGTTCCGGTCGCAGACTTTCCTTCGTGCCAAAGTCCACTGGATCCTGATGAGTGGCGGACTGGTGGCGGTACTGGCCGGCTGGTTTCTGTTGTTCCACTATCTGAAAAATGATCTCGGCGGTCTTTTTGCGTTTGGCGGCGGTTGGAATCCATATATGACCATTCCGACCACCTGGCAATCGTTTCTGACAATCAACCCGCTGCTTTCTCCGGATACGCCGTTCGTCAGTCCCTGGGCTGACCCCGGAGGACGCCAGTTCTTCTGGGTCTACTTTATAAAATCCGCGCTGTTCGGCGAATTCAGTTTCCCCGGTCCACTGGTTTTAGTCTCCCGGCTGCTTCTGGAGCTGGGCCCCGGAATGCTGATCCTGATGTTCCTCGGGATCGTACGGACTTTCCGTGAAGACGAAAAAAACTTTGTACCGATGTTTGTCACCGGTTTGATTCTGATGATCGCAGCAGTGCTTTACCGTATTTACCACCCAATGGCAGCGAATCAGGATTTCCGGTTCAGTATTTTATTGCTGATCCCGTTTGCTTATTTTGTTATCCGTG
>Ga0172379_10007966_pt1 | contig 13549 bp, 13 predicted proteins | sample GrowelOW334metaG_FD_119756 | JGI IMG/M metagenome (GOLD analysis project Ga0172379, IMG submission 119756) | Groundwater microbial communities from an aquifer near a municipal landfill in Southern Ontario, Canada - Groundwater well OW334 metaG | ecosystem: Environmental > Aquatic > Deep... | reverse complement strand
TTTATCCTCCTAGATATTGGCTACAAACTTAATTAAACTCTCGATGATTAAAACCATGTGCGGTAACAGCATGTTTAGTAACGCACCCGGCAATACAACTCTCGTCGCCATTATCTTCAAATGCACTCAAAATGAAGCTGTAACGAATCTGAAGCGCCATTGTGCAAAGAACTGTATATAACTCTGTCAGCATGCAGCATGGCATAGAATTTTTTTGTGTTTGTGGTTCAGCCGCAAGTTCTTGTAATCTTTCTTCCATGTATTGCAAATGACAATCAACAACGCTATCGGAAATTCTTTTATGATTGAGATGAGGCGTTTTAGAAAAACCTTGTGCAGTGTTTTGTATTGCAGACAATAAATCTTTACAAACATCCTCAAGGTCTTTAAGAAATGTAATAGAAATATAGCGACTCTTATGCTTTCGCAACTGCGCTATTGTGTTTTGCAGGAAAAATAAATCTAACTGGCTATAACCATTTTGAATTTTAAAAGTTTCCATATTCTCTCCCAAATAATTAATTTCTACGATATTTCAACAAACACAACAACTCTCTGTTTGCCGTGTGTTTTTACAAGTATACTTGTTAAATTACAAAATAACTTGTAAAATGTCAACAAATTTTTAATTTTTCTTTTGACCATTTAAATTATATTAAATACAATCAGAGCTAGGATGTTCTTAATTAAAATGGTGTCTATGAATTCCAAATTACTTGCTATATCAAAATTTAGTGAAGCCCTATGCAAAGAAACTGTTCACAAAGAAGAAACTCTTTCTGAACGATTACGATTTGCCTTAAAAACAATTAATATCTCTAAGTCAGAATTGGCGCGCAGAATTGGAGTAAAACAACAAGCTATACAATACTTATGTAGCAGTAATACAAAAGCATCCTCTTTTACGTATAAAATAGCAGATGCCTTAAATATAAATCCCATCTGGCTGGCCACTGGTCGTGGCTATATGTTTCAAGAGGAAGATGTTAATTATCAAATACTTCGCACACAGCAAAAAATACCATTAATAACCACAGATATTTTAAAAACTGCTATTGTTGCTCAAACCAACATATCGGCAATAGATGTAGTAAAATGGGTATTAACTGAAAAAATCCTAGGAAAAGATGGTTACGCGCTAACAATAAAAGATCAATCTATGTTTCCTCGATTTGAAGAAAACACCATCATACTCATAAATAGAGAAAAAAAACCGAAGAGTGGTGACTATGTAGTAGCATACGTACACAAAAACAAAGAGATTCTCTTTCGCCAATTAATTCTAAAAAATAACAAAAATATTTTACAACCAATGAATTTAAATGGTTATCAGTCTATTGTGATGACCCAAAAAGATGTTATTTGCGGAGTATTGGAGGAAGCGAGATGGACATTTTAACCACAAGTGACAAGCCTGTCTTAAATATATTGCAAAAGTCATTACCGGAAATAATGTGGCCGTCATCATGAAAGGAAAATTTATTTTTGCCACACAATTCAAATTTTTTTTGACACTAGCAATGCTATATTTGACCGTTTCGTTAGCCTGCGATATAGTCGCTTACAAGGTAGTAAACGTGTGTGGTTTGTTGAGCATCGGCGCTGCCTTTATTTTTCCTTTGCTTTATGTTTTCTCTGATGTGTTAACCGAAATATTCGGGGAAAAACCAGCGAGATTTGTTATCATCGTTCATATTTGCTGCGACTTCATTTTTACCGTTCTGATTCTTACCATCATACATCTACCATCCCCCTCATCATGGCATTTACAATCAGCATATAATCAAGTACTAAACCCAATGATGCGGCTATATGTGGCCGGCATTATAGGTTCATTATCCAGCAGCTTCATTAATATAAATATCCTTTCTAGGTGGAAAGTTTTAATGAAGGGCAGATTTTTTTGGCTAAGAAGCATAGGATCAACCTGCATAGGAATCATTTCATATACGGTGATAACAGATCTTCTCGCATTCCGTACTGCATTAAATACGGCAAATTTGCTAGAGGTTACATTAGTAAATTTAGTGTCAAATATTAGTTTTGCCATCTTGTACACGGGATTTGCGACATTTTTGGTTAAATTTTTAAAATCAAGATTACAAATAGATGCGTATGAGATAGCAAGTTTTAACCCATTTAAAATGATATAATAGTGTACGGCTATCGATCAGTGCAATGTAACAGCAATGCAATAAAAAGATATTGTTTGCAAAACGTATGGAAAAACAAGAGCGAAAATTTAGCCAATGTTTGATGGCATCCGGTTGCGTAAATTCATACAATCAAAAAGGAGCAATCACTTATAAAACAAGGTGTTTGCATGATAATAACTTTTGCAGTTAGACACTAGGCGGTCAAATATGGAAACTATTAACACAACCATCAACAGTGCAATAACAAGGATACAATCGACTCTACGAGTATTTATTGATTTTTTTTATTTTCATTCAGAGAATCGAAAAAACTATTATCCATGTAAATTGCTGCCTAAATATCACTTAGATGAAAAAAACAATCTTATTATTCAATACAAAACCTTTGGCAATAGAAATTATTTTGAAATTAGCATTCGTGATCTTTTTGCCGATAAAGACTTGTTGGCAAAATTTCACCCGCTAGAGGTATCAAAAATAACTTGCATTGCCATGGGTGAAATCATTTTTTCATTACCAGAGAATCAAAGAGAAAATAAATTTATAAAAATGAAAAATAAAATTTTAAAAGGAATAGAGTAAACAACAGCTAAAATTTAAATCAGCCAGAGAAAACCTATGAATTTTCAAGAAATGAAGCAAAAAACACTTAAATTAGACACGACGCATTTTTGCGATGCGTCGAAGAAAGTAAGGACAATTAGCGAAAAAATTCACCAAATTGTTAATGAAAAGATATTTGGCTATGCTTTTACTGTTGATAGCGCCGATAATGTGGACTCCATAGTTGAAGCTCTAGAAATGAGCAAACCAAATGACGTGTTGGTTATTTCAGGTAACAAAAGTGGTAAAGCTTTAGCCGGGGAAATTCTTGCCACTATAGCAAAGAGAAAGAATTTATCTGGAATCATAATAGATGGAGCTTGCCGCGACGTTAACGGACTTAAGAAAGTGGGATTACCTTTCTACGCGAAAACGATAAATCCCAATGTGGCGGATGCCAAAAAAATGGGAAGATTCCAAATACCAATTACTTGCGGTAAAGTTATAGTTAATCCGGGCGATATTATTTTTGGTGATGAAAATGGCCTTATTGCTGTGACCGAAAAAGACTTTATCTGCATTCTCGCTCTCGCTGAAGCTGTCTTTGAAAAAGAAACTATTTGGCTCGGTAGAATTAAAGCTGACATGGATTTGAAAGATGTTTTTAAATAGGAGTCGTCATAAGCGATAAATTCTTTTTCTCATTACTGTAAAAAAGCTCCTATTTTTCAGTGACGGCGAGATTTTTGATAAAGAGATGGAGTAAACAATAGTATCTTCAAAGTAACCAACAATTTATGGCACAAAAATTTGTCTTTCAGTTACCTCATAAATTTTTTATTATTTTGTGTATGTTGTCCGTTGCCATATCAATGGCTTGCGGTCTCGTAGCATTTAAGATGGTTAGTTTTGGGTCCCTCACCAATACAGGCCAAGTATTTATTTTCCCATTATTGTTCTGTTTTGCTGACGTTATTGCCGAGGTTTTCGGGGTGCTGGCAGCAAGGTTTGTGATTTATTTTCAACTTGTATGTTCTTTTATCTTTGTCACCTTAATACTTTTAATAATTCGTTTGCCGTCCCCATCAACTTGGCACCTTCAAGAAGCCTACAATCAAGTCCTAAACCCAATGTTTGGTCTACATGTTGGAGTGCTGGTGGGAACGTTCTGTAATAGCCTTATAAACATTCATCTACTCTCAAAGTGGAAGCTTTTGACCAAAGGAAAATATTTTTGGCTTAGAAGCACCGGAGCCAGCTGTATAGGAATACTTGTTTATACGATAACGGCCGCACCAATTGCCTACCGTCATATCTTCAACAACCTTTTTGACCTGCTAGAATTTTCTTTAATAAGAACCATATCTAATGTGGTATTGGTAACATTCTATACGATATTTTCGGCAATGTTAGTGCGTTACTTAAAAACAAGGTTAAACACGGACGTTTATGGGGTTGCTAGCTTTAATCCTTTTAAACTGTAAATTCACAGCCAGTACTGAAAATTAGAAAAGCTCCACGAAAAACTATGCTCACTTTTATACCTTTGCATCCATATGAGCTTTTCTAAAATTTTCCAAAAGCTTAGTATTTGCGGGTTTTTCAACTCTTACAAAAGTATTGCGCCTACGTCCAAGCTCTTCTTCCGCAATTAAAACGTTAATCTCCTGTTTATCGCGATCAATTTCAATTTTATCTCCGTCTTGCAGTAATGCAATCGGGCCACCTAAATACGCTTCTGGTTGAATGTGTCCAATGCAAATTCCAGAAGTTGCACCAGAAAATCTTCCATCGGTAATAACCGCTACATCAGCATCCATTTTCAAACCTACGATGGTTGAAGTTGCATACAACATTTCACGCATACCTGGTCCTCCTGCTAGACCTTCGTACCTTATGACCACAATATCTCCTTTGCTAAGTTTGTTACCTTGAATATAAACTAGAGCATCTTCTTCGCAATTAAAAACTTTGGCTGTGCCCACAAAACGACGTGACACCGACAAAGCGACGGCGCTTTCTTTAAACACCGCTCCCTCTGGTGCTAAATTTCCGCTATATATCGTTATCCCACCGTCTCGACTATACGGCTTTTCCAGTGTTTTTATCATGCTAACGTCATTATGATCGTGGACGTTGGCAATTATATCTTTTAACTTTCCAGCAACGGTTTCTACCTCAAGATTTAGCAGGTTTTTTAGCCTGTTCATGACAACAAGAAGCCCACCAACTTGATCAAAATCGGTAATACTATAATCATTTGCTGGAGCAAGCTGTAAAATATTAGGAACATCGTGGCTAATTCGTTTGATGTTTTGCAAATCGAAATTGTAACCCATTTCTTTCGCTATTGCCGGAATGTGTAGCATAACATTAGTTGATGCGCCTATTGCCACAGCAACTTTTATGGCATTAGAAAAAGCCTGCTCAGTTAAAATCATCCTGGTGTTCATCTTGTGCTTAATTAAATGCATAATCCTTCTACCACTCTCAGTGCAAAGGCGATATTTTTTATTTTCCACTGCATTAGATGTTGCCATACCAGAAATACTTAACCCAAGAACTTCTGTTACACACGCCATAGAATTGGCGCTAAACATGCCATAACACGTCCCTATTGTAGGGCAGTCAGAAAAAATCGCTTGTTCAAAATCTTCTTTACTAATTTCACCCTTCTCATATAAAACTTCATCAGAAGAAATAACTTTATTGCTCCCCGATTTCATTGTACTTGGTTTCAACATAGCTCCGCTGGTTACAAACACGGAGGGCAAATCGGCTAATGCAGCTGCAGCCATAAGATATCCTGGAAGGTTTTTGTCGCAAGCGCCAATAAACACAATACCATCAAACACACCATGTGCTTTAATCATATTAATTGCAGCGTCTCTGTTAATCTCTCGCGAGGGAAGGCTATATTTCATTCCCTCATGACCCATGGCTATACCATCACAAACACCAACCCCAGCATTAATTTTTATTCCAGTACCGCCCTCCGACTCTATCCCTCTTCTTACTGCTTCCGCCAACAAATCTAAGTGCATATGACCCGGGCATATTTCATTCTGTGAGTAAATGATGGCTACCATAGGGGAATTTATTTGTTTGGTGTCCAATTTCGCTCCATATAAACAAGCTCTGACTATTGCTAGTTGTTTTACTTTCTGTGTGCTCATATTTATCTCCTCAAAATTATAGTAACATTGTTGTATAATTTTAATAAAAGTACAATCATTAATAAATGACATGACCGCTTAAGCTGAAACAATTACTTTAACTGTAGAAAAACCATGAAAATATATACAAAAAAATTGTCTAGAACTGATAAAAAATTACTAGACGCTCTACATACAAAGCTAAAACATAATGATAAATATTATGCTGGTTACCCGCCAAATCTGTTGTTTGATTATTCTGAATTATATCCATTTTTACAGTTTTCAATAAACAATTTAGGCGACCCTTTTATAGGACATAACACCAGAAGCTCTCACCGTATAGAATGTGAGGTAATGAGATTTTTTGCTAAAATTACACACGCTCCTGAAGATTACTGTGGTTACGTAACCAACGGTAGCACTGAGGGTAATTTATATGGATTATATCTTGCCAGAAAACATTACCCAAACGCTGTTGCATATTTTTCTGATCACTCACATTATAGCATTCCAAAAAATTTAGATATTTTAAAGATACCATTTAAACAAATCCCAGTTTTAAAAAACGGTGAAATAGACTATAAGATTTTAGAAAAAAATCTCAAACAAAATAACAAAAAACCAGCCATTATAGTGGCAAATATCGGCACAACAGTTTTAAGCGCAATTGATAATCTTAATAAAATTAAAAAGGCACTGGCTAATGCCAAAATAACAGATTATTTTTTACATGCAGATGCCGCTTTTGATGGCATGATACTTCCTTTTACAAAAAACCCTCCTCCATTTTGCTTTTCTGATAGCATTGACAGTATAGCAATTAGCGGACATAAATTAATTGGATCTCCCATTCCTTGTGGGGTGGTTATAAGTAAAAAACTATTCGTACAGTCGTTACTCAGCAATAGTATTGAATATTTAAAAAAACCTGACGTAACTATCTCCGGATCAAGAAACGGCATTACTCCTATATTTCTATGGTATGCAATTAAAAGAATAGGAATAACTGGATTTAAAAAATTAGTAAAAGATGGGTTTGCTAAAGCTGATTATGCTATAAAAGTTTTTAACCACCAGAACATCCCCTCTTGGCGCAACAAATTTGCGTTAACTGTAATAATTCCAGCCCTTTCAGAAAATTTACTTTCCAAGTGGAATGTCCCGACTGGCTACGGTTTTTCACATATCACCGTCCTACCCAAACTAACTTATGCCATGATAGATGAGCTTTGCCAAGATATTGTTGCGGAGCGCAGTGGAAAAAAAATAAAGCACATGGATAAATTAATTTATTGATGCATTTATCAAAATAAGCGATAAATTCTTTCTGCATTATCATAAAAAAACTTTTGTTTTTCAGTAACAGAGAATTTTTCCATGATGTTTTTGCAAGCATCATACGATTTATCTAAGTTACTATACAACGTATCTACAGGAAAATTACTGGCAAACATACAGCGTTCAATACCAAAAATATCTATGGTAGTAAGAATAAGTGGTTTTATTTTTTCTACAGTCCAATTGTGATCAAACATCCCAAACCCGGATATTTTAATCGTTATATTAGAAAACAAAGCCAGTTGCTTTAGGTTGTTTTTCCAAACCTCAAAATTTGTCACCTTGTGTTTAAATAAAGGCATCCCAGCATGATTTAACACTATTTGGATATCTGGATAAAGTTTTGCCAACTTTATAATCGTATCCATTTGGGATGGATATATTTGAGCATCGAATGACAAATTGTATTTTGCTAACAATCCAAAATTTCTCTGCCAAATTGACATATTGGCATAATCCTTAGCACAGCCGCTTAAATAAGGGTTTTCGTGCCAATTAAGTATTTGTCTAATACCCCTAACATTTGTAAATTGGGAATGTTCTGCTAAAGTTTTTTCTATATCGTCACTTGTAAAATCGGCAAAAGCAACTATCCCATGGGGAAATCCGTGCTTATCTGCCATAGCTTGGAGCCATGCCGTTTCGCCAACAGGATCTGCTTTATCCCAACCAGCTTGCACATGTATAGATTTTGTAACATTGATATTCTTAGCATTTTGCAGGTAATTTTGTAGCAAATAATCCTTCCTGATAGCTTGGTAGTCACCTAAGAAACTATCTTCGATGTCGTTAATTAACCAGGAATGCTTTTTTTGTGATAAATCCCATAAATGATGGTGTGCATCTATAATCATTGCGATGTATATCCTCCGTCAACCGAAATCAATGCTCCTGTTATATATGAAGAAAGATCAGAACTTAAAAATAGCACTGTATTTGCCACTTCTTCAGCTGTTCCCATGCGCTTGATAGGCTGTGCATTAGCTAATTCGTGATAAACTTGTTCTGGATCCACACCTGTTCTGTTAGCATAATTTGTAACTGCGTTTCTAGTAAATGGCGTATCTATAGTTCCTGGGCACACACAATTCACCCTTATGTTATGTTCCGCATATTCTACGGCCAAACTTTTGGCAAGCTGCGCGATAGCTGCTTTCGTACAACCATAAATAGAATTTCCTGATTTTCCTATCAAACTTTGATCTGATCCCATTAAAACTATGGTGCCTTTGTTTTGCTTAACCATAACAGGCAATACTTGTTTTAATGTGTAAACAGTGCCGTTCAAATTGGTCGCAATAGTTTTATCAATCGCATCTAAAGGGCTGTCTATCAATTTCGCCGATAACAACACCCCTGCATTTGTAAACAAATAATCAATCCTATTCCCTGTCGCTGCTAATATCTGGTTAATTGCTTGTTTTAGATTTTCATAATTGGCAATATCACATTGTAAAAATTCAATCTTGTTATGTTCTTCTAAAGGTCTAACTTTATCTATAACAAATACTTGTGCACCAAAATCACTAAATTGCTTAGCAACAGCTAAACCAATTCCAGAAGCACCACCGGTTACTAGCGCAATTTTACCACTAAAATTATAAATATTTTTGCAATTTGTTGAAACCATGTTTCATTACTCCTGCTTTTTATATTTTTAACTCAAAAATGCGGATGAAAAATCAAATGTTTTTTTGTAAAATAAACTATCTTTCATCATAAAGTAAGTGGTATTACAGAAAACTATTTGTTCGCGCTTTATGGATAATCCACTTAACTAAAATTCTTTGCATCAATGCCCCTTTTTTGTTGTTATAATCCATTGTTTGCTAAACATACCTCACTAACATCTAAAAGCAATATTTCTTTGAATTATATAAGCAGTTCCGTGAATACACAAAACCTAATTCTTCTTCTGTTTTTATTCCAATTAAAACTATCAATAACTTACAATTTCCGGAGAAACATCGACCATAATACTACGCTTTTTCAAAAAGCTGATCGGATATATCACTAACAATTTTCTTACCATTAACAAAGCCGAAAATATCATTAATATATTTTTCATGTTGGTCTAGCGCTATAAAATGTCCACAATCCTCATAAATTTTTAATACGGCATTTGGTATACCCTTAAACGTAACCACGGCATGTTTGGGATCATTTATCCAATCATGTTTACCGCAAAGAATTAATGTTTTGCAGGTTATTTTGTATAATTCATTTATATAATCAAAGGTCCTGAAAAACGTTTTAAAGGCATAATTTAGAGGATCAATAGAAAAAGTAACCTCGTTTTTTGAACCGTTCTTGTTATTATCATTAATATTTTTTTGAGCGAAATAAGAATACAAAGGCGCCATCACGGAAAAAAAATGCGCTACTTCCTCTGAAGTGTTAAAATTTCCATTCCATAGCATTTTTTCGCAAATATCAAAGAGTTTGAAATGACATGTGTTTTTTATTAGCAGCGTCAAACAAAACTTGGAGCGAGGCACAGCTTTGTGTTTCGCTCGGTGGTGAAAATTTTGGGGCGTATGCGACAGGATGTCGAATCCGAGCCTACATGGACGTACTTGCGGCGTCCCCAAAATTTTTACCACCGAGCAGAACACAAAGCCGTGACTACATCTGCTTATCAATGAAAAAATTTCCTACTGAGGGTTGCCCTGAAACGCACCTTTTATGCTTAAAAAAACTTGTTATAAATCAATTGGTTACAAAAACGCCTATCGTAAATTCCACAAAACGGATGCGATAGCAACGGCAAAACCCTAAAGTCCCTAAAACCCATTATAATGGTCGATAAATCAAAAAAATTGCACGCTACTCCAATTTACTGCTACTCGATATTCACCGAATAACCACATTCTTTTTGCGGGCAAACTTTTTGTTTTCCGTGACGTTTAGTGGTTTTCAACATTAAAATAGGCCAATCACATTTTGGGCATTTTTCAGCAACAGGCAATGCTGAAACTGCATATTTGCACTTAGGATAATTGGCACAAGAATAAAAATCCGTTCCATAACGCGAACGCTTTTTAACCAAATTACCTTTTTTGCACAACGGACATAACACCCCAGTATCAACAGGCTTGTTCAAAGACTCAATAAATTTACATTCCGGATATTTGCTGCAACCAATAAATTTGCCATACTTACCACTTTTAATGTTAAGCGGAGAATTGCATTGCGGACATTGACGATCAGCAACAACTTCTGTAACCGCCTGCTCATCACCATCTGCACCACTTTTGTCCACCGCCTCAGTATATGTACATTCAGGAAAACCAGTACATCCAATAAAAGAACCAGTTTTACTCAACCGTATGGACAATTGTTTTCCGCACTGCGGACAATTTCTGTCTAACAACTCTTGCCTTGCATCTTTGCGCTGCACTTTCTCGCTAACATCATCAATTGTAGCTTTAAACGGCAGCCAAAATTCGTGCAATAGCGGTAACCATTTCTTTTCGCCACACGCCACTTCGTCCAACTTATCTTCTAGCTTTGCCGTATAATCATAATCGACATAAGTGCTAAAATGAGCCGTAAGAAAACGAGTAACCAAGCGCCCAATATCCGTTGGTTTAAAGCGTTTCGCCTCTAGAATTACATATTTACGTGCCAAAATTGTATAAACAATTGTAGCGTAAGTTGACGGCCGTCCAATGCCATACTCTTCCAACGTTTTAATCAAACTGGCTTCACTATAGCGCGGCGGTGGTTCTGTAAAATGCTGCTCACTGCGCAAAGCCAAAAGATCAACAATATCGCCTTCTTGCAAATTAGGTAATATCGTTTCGGAGTCATCTTTATCTTCCTTCGCATCATCGTGTCCTTCGCGATATACAGCCATAAAACCATAATCGACAATACTAAAACCATTGGCACGAAAAGTATTATCATCACCACATAGCATATCAACAGCAACTGTGTTGATAGTGGCATGAATCATTTGGCATGCGACAGCTCTTTGCCAAATTAACGTATATAATTTTAACTGTTCTTCATTTAAGTATTGAGCCACCACATCCGGAAAACGAAATGCCGATGTTGGCCGAATTGCTTCGTGAGCTTCTTGCGCATTTTTGGCTTTGGTTTTATAAAAATTTGGTTCATCTGGCAAACTATCCTTGCCATATTTTTGTTTAATTGCATGCCGAATGTCTGTAATGGCTTCGTTAGCTAAATTTACCGAATCAGTACGCATGTAAGTAATTACACCAACGCGCCCTTCAGCGCCCAAATCCATACCTTCATATAATTGTTGCGCAACACGCATTGTATTTCTGGCAGAAAATCCTAATTTACGCGCTGCTTCCTGCTGCAAAGTGGAAGTGATAAATGGTGGTGCCGGCTTACGTTTGCGTTGTTTTTTTTCTACGGAAACAACACGTAATTTCCCTTGCGCTTGTTGCAGTAATTCTTTTTCAATATCGTGCGCTTGTTCTGTATTAGTTACAGAAAACTGCGTTAGTTTTTTTCCATGATATTCGATAAGTCTTGCTATAAATTGCTGCGCCGTATGCGCAACATCGGCTTCCAATGTCCAATATTCTTGCGGTTTAAATTGCTCAATCTCGGCTTCACGTTCAACAATCATACGCAAAGCTGGGCTCTGCACTCTTCCTGCAGAAAGTCCATAATAAATTTTTTTCCACAATAATGGCGATAAATTAAATCCAACCAAATAATCCAAGGCACGGCGCGCTTGCTGCGCATCGACCAAATCCATAGAAATATCGCGCGGATGTGCTAATGCGTCTTGAATAGCGGACTTGGTAATTTCATGAAAGGCAACTCGATAAACAGCTTGCTTTTTGGTCAAAGCTTTTTTGGCTTTCATCAACTCATAGATATGCCACGAAATAGCCTCACCTTCGCGGTCAGGATCGGTAGCCAGATATAAAGCTTCTACGCCTTTTAACGCCTTAGCAATTGCGCTTATATGCTTTGCATTTTTTTCAATGGCAGCATATTTCATAGCGAAATCATGCTCCACGTCTACAGCTCCGGTTTTTGGAACCAAATCACGAATATGTCCATAGGACGCCAACACTTCAAAATCTTTTCCAAGATATTTTTTGATCGTATTTGCTTTCGCTGGAGATTCAACAATTAAGAGATATTTAGCCATAAAAAAATTTCAACAATTAATAATTAACTATTCAACATTCATGTTGGCTTTCAAAACATAACCGCCTGTAACCCGTTGCACATGCCCATGTAATTCTAAGTGCAATAACATAGACATTATTTCTGAGATTGTCAAACTACTTCTAGCCGCGATAACATCAATAGAAGTTGGCGTATAATCAATAGCCTGCAAAATTTTACGGTAATCAACAGAAAGATTTGTTACGCAATTATCAGATGAATTATTAACTATTTTTGCATGATGGTCTTTAGTTTTAACTATAGGCAGTTCCACCAAAATATCTTGCGCAGTCTCTACCAGTTTTGCTCCTTGGCGAATTAATTCATGACAACCACGCGCCAAAGAATTATGAATTGATCCTGGCAAAGCAAAAACATCACGACCCTGATCAGCTGCCAAATATGCGGTAATCAGCGAACCACTGCGCAACGTTGCTTCAACAACTATTGTCCCCAAACTTATACCGCTAATAATGCGATTGCGCTGCGGAAAATTCTCTGCTAACGGAGCAACATCCAATGGAAATTCTGATACAAGCGTTCCACCACTAGCAACGATATCCTGTGCCAATTTTTTGTGTCGCCACGGATAAATATGATTTAATCCAGCGCCCATTACCGCAATTGTTGACCCTGGTTCCGGCGCGGACAAAGCCCCACGATGCGCAGCAGCATCTACTCCCAAAGCCATTCCGCTAGTTATCTTAAACCCGGCAGCAACCAAATCCTTTGCCAGCATATAAGCATTTTCACTTCCCTGAGGAGTAGGATTGCGACTACCGACAATTGCCAACTGTGCTGCAGACAAATTTTGCTTATTTCCTCTTACAAATAACAACATTGGCGGCCGATGAATTTCGCGTAACAAATCTGGATATTCGCTATCAAAAAACGTAACTATCCACTGATTGTTTTGTTCCGCCCACTCCATTTCAAGTTCAATTTCTGCTAATGGCGGCATTCGCAATCTTCTAATTTGCTCCGATGTTAAACCAAATTCTTGCAAGGTTTTATCGTTTTGTTGCACAAGATTCGTATATTCAGGAAAAGTATTAAATATTTTACGCGCCTTCTTCGAACCACTACTAAAAACGTGTAGTAACACCAAGAGGTATTTGACATAATTGGAGCGCAATGGTATAGCTGGCATGATAATCTCCAAGATAATACACTTATATAATTTTTATAAACTCG
>Ga0172379_10007965_pt1 | contig 13550 bp, 7 predicted proteins | sample GrowelOW334metaG_FD_119756 | JGI IMG/M metagenome (GOLD analysis project Ga0172379, IMG submission 119756) | Groundwater microbial communities from an aquifer near a municipal landfill in Southern Ontario, Canada - Groundwater well OW334 metaG | ecosystem: Environmental > Aquatic > Deep... | reverse complement strand
TGATCTCCGCCAGCGCGTCGAAGGCTTCGCGCATCGTCCAGTTGCCCGCCGCATGGCCGAGGATGTAGCGCTCGCCGATGCGGCCCTTTTCCGCCGCGAGGATGTGCCCGACCGCGACGTCGCGGACGTGGACCCAGTTCAGGCCGGTGTCCAGGTAGGCGGGCATCGCGCGGTTCAGGAAGTCCACGACGATCTTGCCGGTGGGTGTGGGCTTCAGATCACGCGGGCCGACCGGGGTGCTTGGATTTACGATGACGACGGGCAGGCCTTTTTTTACCAGTTCGCGCGCGACGCCCTCGGCGTGCCATTTGGAGAGCTTGTAGTGGTTGCTCATCTGCGCCTCGGACACGGGCGTGTCCTCGTCCGAGGGCACGGTCGCGCCGTTCGTATCCTGGGGCAGGCCGATGCAGCCGACGGTGCTGGTGTAAACGATCCGCGAACAGTCGGCGAGGAACGCGGCTTCCAGCACGTTGCGCGTGCCGTCCACGTTGGCGGCATACATCGGTTCGTAATCCGGCAGCCAGAGGTAGTAGCTGGCCGCCATGTGGAAACACCAGTCAAAGCCCTTCATGCCGGACTGGAGCAGCTTGCGGTCGCCGAGATCGCCTTCGATGAGTTCGTAATCCGCGCCCTCGAGTCCGCGCAGGTCCGCACCGTGCCGTGCCAGCACGCGGACGCTGTGGCCGCGCTGGCACAGTTCATGGACTAGATTGGCTCCGATAAAGCCGGAGCCCCCGGTGACAAAGCACTTCATTGTTCTCTGGCGCCGCAGCGCAACGAGCCCAAAGTCTGGCCGGACGGTCTGGCCCGCACAAGTCAAACGAACGGCCAATTACCGGGGCATTCCCGCCAATTTTCCGCTCTTCACGCCGCCGTTTCGCTGCTCTGCTGGCGGCGTGCATCGCTCTGAAATCCGGCGCTGGCTGGCTGTCCTGTTGGGCTGCGCCGCCCTGGGGCGCGGCGTGGCGGCGGAAGGCTTTGTCCCGCCGGATGAGTCGCTTTACGCGATGGGCCGCTATGTCTATGAACGCAACTGCCTCGTCTGCCACGGGCGCTGGGGCGAGGGCGACGGCGAGCTGACCAGGGGGATGTTTCCCAAGCCGCGCAAGTTTTCGACCGGCATCTTCAAGTATCGCTCCACGCCCGCCGGCTTCCTGCCCACCGATGACGATCTCATCCGCACCATCCGCGGCGGGCGGGCGAACACATCGATGCCCTTCTTCGCGCAACTCTCCGACCGCGAGGTCCGTGCCGTGGTGGAGTTCATCAAGTTCTTCTCGCCCAAGTGGCGCAAGCCGGAGAACTACGCCGCGCCGGTGAAGCTCCCGGAGCCGCCCGCGTGGCTGGGGAACGAAGCCGGGGCGGCTCCGCGTGCCGCCAAAGGCCGCGCGGTTTTCGTGCTGGTATGCGCGACATGCCACGGTGAGAAGGCCGACGGCAAAGGCCCCGCCAGCGCGGGGTTGAAGGACGCGTGGGACGATCCCGCCCCGCCCGCCGACCTGCGCGCGCCCGCGCTGCGCAACGGTCGCACGCCCGCCGACCTTTTCCGCGTGCTGACCCTCGGCATCCACGGCACGCCGATGGCGTCGTTTGCCGAGGCGTTGACGGAGGAGCAGCGGTGGGAACTCGCCGCCTTCATCGGCACGCTGCATCTGCCCGGGGCGGTAAAACGGTGAGCCGGTTTTAACGCCGGGTCTCGTTGAAGCCCGGTGGCAGCGGGGGCTGCGGACCGGCCCCGGGCGGCAGTGGTGGAAACTCAATCACCACCCTCCGCCACGCGGCCCGCTCGGACTCGGACATCTTCTGCCATCGCTCGGCGTTGGCGTAGAACTGCGCTTGTTGTTCCTGCGTCATCTTGCCGAGCTTCTTCAGCGCTTCGAGGCAGGCGGCGCGCTCGGTGGTCGTGAGATGCTCGAACTGGTCCAGCGTGCGCGTGGCCTCCGCACGTTTCTGCTCGGGCAGGGCGGCCACGACCCGTGTCTTCGCCCGCTCGTCGAGCCGGAAGTAGTGCGTGAAGTTGTCGATCAACTGCTCGCGCTGCCGGGCGTCGAGCCCCTGCCACTGCGTGATGTCGTCCGGCAGCTTGGGCTCCAGGCCCGGCGGCAGCGGCGGAAACGCGTTCAAGACGGCGGGCCGTGTCATCGCCTGGAGCAGCCGCTCGTTGGCGAGGATTTCACGCTGAATTTCGGCGGGCAGCCGGTCCCACGCCGCGAGCCGCTCCTCGACCAGCGGGCGGAAGCTTTCCGGGACTGCCGCAAGCCGGGGCGCCCGCGCTGCCGGCGCGGTGTTGAGCAGCGGGTTCAGGTGGTAGCGCAGCTCCGTGGCGCGCAGCCGCGACTCGCGTTCAGCCGGCGGAAGCGTGTCGTATTCCCGGAGGCGCGTGGAGAGCACTTCTCGCAGGCGGATTGGCTTGGCGGCCAGTTCCGTGGCCCGCGCATCCGTCCGCATCGCCAGCAGGCCTCGGAAGACCGCGACGGGGTTGCGTTCGCCGTCGCCTGGCTCCGCCGCGCGGGCGACGGTGAGCGCCAGCAGCAGGACACCCAGTTGGAATCCGTGACGCATCATTCAACGTTCCCGTTCAAACGCCGCCAGCAGTTCCACATCCGCCGCCGACTGGTTCAGGCGGCTGATGGCCTCAAAGTCCTTGAGCAGCGCGACGTCGGGCAGCCGTGCGAGCGTGGTGACCTGCTCGATGCCCCGGGCCAGCTGCGTTTGCGTGCGGGCCCGGCGGCCCTGAAGAATCATCACCGCCGTCAGCAGCAGCACGGCGAGCGCGAACTGTTGCGCCAGCGACGGCCAGCGAAGCCAGTTGCGCCAGCCTGCTTCGGTCCGAGCCGGGCGTCGCCCGGCGGCCTCGATGTCCTGCCAGACGCGGGCCATGAAGTTGGAGGGCGTCGTCGCCTGGGGCAGCCGGTGGAGCGCGTCGCTCAGGGTGGCTTCCTCCGCCCAACGCGCGCGGTCGGCGGGGTGTGCGGTCAGCCAGCCGTCGAGGCGCGACTGCTCGTCCGGCGTCAGCGGTCGCTTGTGCCGGAGGGCGAGGAGTTCTTCAAACATCACGTCATTCATGGTCGCCTTTGGTTTGAAACCCGCGGCGCGGGCAAAGTTGCTCGGTTCATTCGTCATTCCATTCACCGGTGCGGAGATAGGGTTTGAGGCGCGCCTTGAGCGTCTCGCGGGAGCGGTGGATGAGGGATTTCACCGCCGAGAGCGAGCAGTCCAGCACCTCCGCGATGTCTTCGTAGGCCATTTCCTCGCGCTGCCACAGCAGGAGCGCGGTGCGCTGGTTCTCCGGCAGGGCGGCGACGGCTTCGGACACCTTGGCCTCCAGTTCGCCCCGCAGCAGCGTGTCCGGCGCGGCGGCTTCACGCTTGTCCTCGATGCCGTGTCCGCGCGGCTCGTCGCTGTCGGAGTGGGCCGGGGCGTCGAGCGAATCGGCGGGGTGGCGGGAGCGGCGGCGCAGCTCGTTCAGGCAGAGGTTGCGCGCGATGGTGAAAAGCCAGGTGGAAAACTTGGCCGCCGGTTCGTAGCGCGCGGCGGATTTCCAGACCTGGACGAAGACGCCCTGCGCGAGATCCTCCGCCTCCGCGCTGTCGGGCAGGGTGCGGAAGATGAAGTTCAGCACCGGCTGCTGGTAGCGGGCGACCAGCTCCTCGAACGCCGCGCGGTCCCCGCGCTTGACGCGGAGCATCAGCGCGGCATCGGGATCGGTGGCGACGGGCACGGCTTGATCGTAGCAAACACCGGAGGCGGCGGAAAGTTTGCTGTCGAGGCTCGAAGGATCGTCCCGTTCGCGTGCAAAGTCCGTGACTAACCGAACTTCGCCCGTCGTCGGTTCCTCGCTTGATCATTCGCACGCTCATCTCCGCCCTCCTCGCCTGCGCCCATGCTGCCGTGGCCGCCGGTGTGACCCGTGTCACGGCCAGCGCCACGGAATTGCAGTTCAGCGTGGATGCTCCCGCCACCGGCTTGAGCCTCGTGGAGCTCGCGCCCAGCGAGACGAATGCCAGCGCCGGCACGGTCGTCGTCAATCAACTGGCCGCCGGTTCGCCGGTCCGCGTTCCGCGCTTTGACGGAGCACGCGACCGGCTTTACTCCGGATTTGTTGCGACGCGGGCCGGGGCGGCCGGTCGGTCGGCGGTCGGCGCACTTCGTTTTGTCGAGGACGTGGGCAGCCTCGCCCGCAACCAAGAGCCGTATCCGACACCCGTGAGCAAGAAGGGCATCCAGGTCCAGATGGTGGATGATGCGCTCGCGCTGGGCATCCGGCATTGCACATTGAACTTCAATCTTGCCGGATTGATTCAACTTCAGCCGCAACCCGACTCGCTCAAGTGGGAGTCTGACGGGCGGACGTATTACTTCAACCGCCGTTACCTCGACTCGATCCCGGTGAAGCGTCTTTCCGACGCCGGCGTGATCGTGAACCTCATCCTGCTGCACTACCTCGGCCACGCGGACTTGGACGCGTTCATGAAGCACCCGCGCTGCGACCCGGCCACGCCGAACCATCTCACGGCCTTCAACACCGTCACGCCCGACGGCCTGCGCCACTACAAGGCCGCGATTGAGTTCCTGGCCGACCACTACTCCGGCACCAACACCGCGCACAGTCGCGTCTGGGGCTACATCGTCGGCAATGAAGTCAACGCGCACTGGGAGTGGTATAACGCCGGCCAGGCCACGCGCGCTGAAATTGCCGCCGACTACCTCCGCACGGTCCGCGTGACGCACACCGCAGTCCGCAAATCCTCCGCGCAGGCCCGGGTCTATCTTTCGCTCACCCATTTCTGGGACCGTGTGATGCGGAACAACCCGCTTCATTATTGCGAGGGCAGGGGACTGGTCGATGATTTCAACCGCCTTGCGAAGGCCGGCGGTGACTTTGACTGGCACCTGGCGTTTCACCCGTATCCCGAGAACCTCTTCGAGCCGCGCACATGGCTGGACAAGCAGCCCACGCCGCGCGAGGACACGCCGAAGATCACCTTCAAAAACCTTGAAGTGCTCGACGCCTACTTCCGCCGCCCTGAGCTGCTTTACCGCGGCCGGCCGCGCCGCATCATCCTTTCCGAGCAGGGCTTTCACTGTCCTGACAAGCCGGACGGCGAGCTGTGGCAGGCGGCGGCCTACTGCTATGCGTGGAAGAAGGTCGAGGCGCTCGCGGGCATTGATGCGTTCATCCTCCATCGTCATGTGGACCACGGGCACGAAGGGGGACTGAACCTTGGTCTTTGGACGCGCCAGCCGGGTTCCATCGCCACGCCGGGCCGGCCCCGGAAGATTCACGAAGCCTTCAAGGCCGCCGGCACACCGGAGTGGGAAGCCGCCTTCCGGTTCGCGCTGCCGGTCGTCGGTCTGACGAACTGGTCGCAACTGCACCCGTGATCCACGCCGGGCGGAGCGATGCAGTTAAAGCGACAGGAGCGCGGCATTCATGCCGCAGAGACGGGCGGTCATCTGTAGCGTGCGTTCGTCCCGACACTTCAGATGCGCCCACACTTTGAGTTTCCCCCGTCGGACCGGGAGATGTCGGTCCAGCCCCAGCCTGGCCCGCGTTTCTGCGGCATGAATGCCGGGCTCCAACTGCATCGTCCTGGATCAATCGAGTCGCAGGACACGGTAGAAACGCGTGTTCGGAGCGGATGAAGGATCCGTCTGGACCGTGCTGAGGGCGGCGGCGGTAATTGGGTTGCCGAGGTTTTGCCAGGAGGTTGCGGCCAGCCCGTCCTTGAACTGCACCTGATAGCTGCGATCCACGACGGTTTCCCACGAGATGATGCGGGCGTTGCCGCTGGGCGCGACGCCGACGGTGAAGGGGGCAAGCAGCTCACGCACGGTCTGGTTGTAGGTGTCGGCGACGATGAGGTGTCCGCGGGCGGCGATGGCAAGGCCGTAGGGATTGAAGAAGCGGGCGAGGCCGTTCACGCCGTCCGATGCGCCGTCCGCGCCGACGAGGCCGGCGATGGTGCTGACGCGACCATCGGGCGTGAGGCGGCGGATGGTGTGGTAGGCGGCGTCCGCGATGTAGAGCGTGCCGTTCGGAGCGAGCGCGAGCTCGGCAGGCTTGCCGAAGCGGGCGGAGGCAGCAGGGCCGTCAGCGGAGCCATCCTGGCCGGCGGCTCCGGCGATGGTGGTGACGACACCGGCGGCGGTCACGCGACGGAGGGTGAAGTTGTTCGCGTCGGAGACGAAGAGCGAGCCGTCCGGCGCGAGTGCGAGGCCGACGGGGCTGTTGAAAAACGCGTTGGTCCCGGTGCCATCGGCGGAACCGAACGTCTCCGGGTTACCCGCGAGAACGGAGACGGTGCCGTTGGTGGCGAGGGCGCGGATGAGGTGGCTGCCGCTGTCGGCGACGAAGACGGTGCCGTCGGGCGCGACGGCGAGGCCGAGGGGTTGGTTGAAGCGGGCAGCGGCGGCGGAGCCATCGGCGTAGTCCGCGTTGCCAGCGGAGCCAGCGAGCGTGGTCACGACGCCCGCGAGCGTGACGCGGCGGACGGTGTGGTTGCCGGTGTCGGAAACGTAGAGCGCACCGTCGGGGCCGAGTGCGAGGCCGGTGGGGCTGTCGAAGCGGGCGCTGGGGCCGGAGCCATCAGCGGAGCCGGGTGTGCCGAGCAGGCCGGCGAGCGTGGTCACGACGCCGTTGGTGGCGATGCGGCGGAGGGCGTGGTTTTGGTTGTCGGCGACGAAGATGGTGCCGTCAGGAGCGATGGCGAGACCGGCGGGGTCGTTGAAGCGGGCGGTGGTGTTGGTGCCGTCGAGGGAGCCGGGAGTTTCGGGGAGGCCGGCGAGTGTGCGGACGGAGTCTTGGGCGAAGGCAGAGAGGGTGAGGAGGAACAGTGCGGAGAAAGCGAGGGCGAGGTGGCGCAGCGATGGAGCGCGGACGCCTACGTCCGCAGCAGGCTTACACGGACGTAGGCGTCCGTGCTCCATGCGCGTGCGCATGCTTCGCGCCCCCTCACCCCGCCCCCCCCCGATGGGGGCGAGGGAGGAGATGGCGGGCGAGCACCCGGAACGAGCCTCGGCGCAAGGGGCGTTTTGGAGTCGCAGATTCATTGACCACGACGGACTAGACGGTCGTTGCTGGGGCGAGTGGGCTGGGGCTCGGGTTCGGATTTGAAGGCGGTGGGTTGCTTTAGCTTCGTGCCGGAGGCGGCGAGGAGTTCGCCGTCTTTCAGGGTGACTTCCTCGACTTTGTAAAGCGGGCCGGTGCGTTTGGATTTGAGGTCGCTGGGGGTGGGCCCGGCGAAGTGGCGGAAGAACTTTTGCATCTCGTCCATGGTGAACGGGCGCGAGCCGCGGCGGCCGAAGACGACGGTCTGGTTGCCGGTCTCGTCCACCACGCGGTCGCGGTCGAGGCCGCGCGAGACGGCGACGGCGGGGCCGTGCGTGGGGTAGGTGGCGATGAGTTTGGGACTCGGCATGGGGCTGAAGCCCATGTGCGTCGGGACGTTCTCGGGCGAAATCATCTGGAGCACGCGCAGGCCGTTTTTGCCGTCGGCGACGAGGGCGAACATCGAGGCGTTGACCGAGCCGATTTGCACGGCGCGCGTGTCGTTGAGCTTGCCGTCGGCGTTGAACATGCGTTCCAGGCGCGGCTTCTCGGGGTTGCTGATGTCAATGAACGCGAGGCCCTCCGCGCCGTTCGCCACGTAGGCGTAGGTGCGCGCGTGGTAGAAGCGCTGGGCGTTCTTGAGCGGCACGGTCGCGCCGGAGATGAGGCGGGGCTTGGTCGGGTCGGTGATGTCCACGACCTTGAAGCCGTCGTCGTCGGTCACGTAGGCGTAGCGGAACTGCACGCTGACGGCGCGCGGGTTCTTGAACTCGCCGCTGCTCAACTCGGCAACGAGCTTCGGCGCTTCGAGCTTGTCGTTGTGCAGGCCGAGGACGAACAGGCCCTTCTTCGCGACGACGAAGAGGTTCGTGCCGGCCATGTGGGAGTGCATCGCGCCGGCGAGCTTGCCGTCGGGGTTGAAGCGGATGGTCTTGAGATCCTTGTCGAGGAAGTTGTTGTTCGGGTTGCCGTCCACGAGCGTCGCGACGGTGGTCATCACGAGGCCTTCTTCGCGGTCGGTGATGAAGACCCACGCGTAGATGAGGCTGATGGGCTGCTCCTGGTTTTCCGGCAAACGCTGCCGCGTCGGGTCCACACCCAGCGTGCTCGGCAGCGTCACACTGGTCGCATACTTGGTGCGGAGGTAAGTGCGCTGCCCAAGCGGCGAAACCGGCGCGGTCACGATGCGTTCGCTAAAACCCTTCTGGTCAATGTTCGCGACATCGAAGACCTCGAAGCCGTCCGAGCCGTTGGCGGTGTAGAGGTATTCACCGCGCAGGGTGAGGTCCAAAATCTCCTTCGCGTGGTGGTGATGGACGAGGTCGTTGCCGTCCTGCTTCTCGGGGAGAACGCCTTTGTTCGTTTCGACGTGGCGCTTGAAATTGTCCGGGTAGGCGAGGCGATGCAGGTAGCTGCCGATGGCGGCCTGCGGTTCCTCCTGCTCGGTCCAGACCACGCCGTAGAGGCCGTCCTTGCCCGCGCCCACGTAGGCGTAGCGGCCGAAGAAGTTCACCGTGCCGGTGCCGAAGCCGAGCAACGAAGTCATCCACGCGTTGTTGCTGTTGTCGGCGGCGAGGTGGCAGTCGGTGCAGCCCTTCGTGGTGCCGACGCCGCTGGTCGTGTGCGGCAGGTGCGGGTTGTAGGCCTGGCCGCTGTAGCCCTCGGCACTGACGGTCTGCTGCTGCGAGTAAATCCATTCGCGGTTGCTGTTCTGCGAGCCGACGATGACCGCGCTGGAGGAACGCACCACGGCGACGCGGTTGCTCTTGTAGCTGGCGTCCACGCCGAGCTGGAAGACGTCATCGCGGACGACCTGCGGGTTGTAGCCGGTGAAGTTGCGGGTGGTCATGCCCTCGAACTTGTTCAGCGGCACGCGCTGGTTCGCGCGCATCGGCAGGTGGCAGCCGAAGCAACTCGTGGCCCACGACGAGTGGCAGACCTGGCAGGTGAGGTTCGAGTTGTCGTGGGCGAGCTGCTGGGCGCAGGCGGCTTCGCGGCGGGCTAGTGGCGCAGCCGTCCCGGCTGCGGCGAGTCTGGCAACCGTCCCGGTTGCCGCAGCAGTCGGGACGACTGCTCCACTACCGGCAGCCGGGACGGCTGCCCCACTATCGCCGTCGGGCACGTCGCCCCAGGTCCGGCCGTCGCGGCGCAGCGTCTTCGCGTAACGGCTCTTCGCGTTGTAGCGCGGATGCGTGGGGTCGAGCGTGTCGAGCGTCTGCGGGATTTCCCAGCGCACGTCGGGCGAGAGGTTGCTGCGCTGGAAGAGCCGCTTGCCCTCCCACACGAACCGCGCGCCCCACGGCGTGCTGGTCTTCGCAATGTCCACGCCCTTGCCGCCGTTGCTGAAGCGCCCGCCGTTGCCGGTCGTGACGAGCGTCGGGCGCGTGTTCACGGTGCCGTGGCAGTCAATGCACTCGACCGAGGTCGCGGCGCGCGGCTCACCGTAGAGGTTGCCGTCGCCGTGCGAGTCGGTGAGGAAATGGCAGTCGGCGCAGTGCATGCCTTTCGCGAGGTGAATGTCCTTGAGGTGAACGGCCTTCTCGAACTTGTGCGCGTCGTCGTGGGGAATTTTCTGGTCATCGAGGGTGAGCAGGTTGCCGGACTTGTCCTTCTTGAACACGGCGCGGAAGACCCAGCCGTGGCCGTGGTAATCCGCGAACTGCGTGTGCTTCATGCGCGGGTTCAGCTCGGCGACCTTCTCCAAGAAATCGAGGTCGCCCCACAGGCCGCGCGCGGCGGCGGCCTCGGGGTTTTTGGAAATGGCGTGGGTGAGCTGCTCCTCGGTCGGGTTGCGCTGCTTCTGGAATTCCTCCGGCTTGCGGTCGCCGAGGAAGTGCTTGTCGTTCGCGAGCGGGTTCGCCGGGTGCGGATACATGAGATCGCCGTCGCTTTCTTGATCCCACCAGATGTAGCCGAGAAACGGGTTCACGAAGAGGTTGCCCTGGTGCATGTGGCAGTTCATGCACTGGCTCGTCGGGATGCTGCGCGTGAACTCGTGCTTGATGGGATGGCCGCGCTCGTCCTTGCGGATGGCGGAGTCGCCGGTGAAGGAAAGACCCTGATGGCCATACTTGGAATACCAGCCGGAGTTCACGGGCGAACGGTCGTTCGCATAAATGACATGGCAGGCGGAACAGCCGGACGAGCGGTAGTCGCCGGGATGGTTGTTGCTGCCCATGAAGTCGAGCAACGGGTCGTGCAGGCGCGTCTTCTGCAAGTTGAGATAGACCGGGTCAATGCGGTTCAGCGTGCCGAGTCCGCGCTCGCTCAGGCGGCGCGCGGGCCTGCCGGGTGGCTCGACGGCGTTCGGGATGCCGAGCGAATTCTGCTTCTCACCGCCCTTCTCGAAGATGCGGAGAATGTTGCTCGGCTGGCTGATGGCAAAGCGCGGGAGCGGATCGAGATAGGGCAGGACGCCGTAACGCTTCGTGTCCTCGGGCGTGACGGGCGTGGGGTTCGTCAGGCGCAGCGCGGTGCCGTCGGCGGCGTAGGCCTGGCCGTAGTGCGGGTTCTTGGAGGGAATCGCGCCGTTGTTGTAGAGCGCCGCGCCCCAGAGCATCGCGCCGTGGCGCATCATCGAGTGGCCGACGCTGGAGACCTCCTGCCGATGGCAGGTGCCGCACGCCTTGTCCGCGACGCGCAGGTCGCCGGGGTTCACGAACTGGATGAACTCGGGCGACTCCTGGTTGAGCAGGATGGTGGAGTTGTTCGGATTCGCCGAGCCGGGCCACCACTCGCCGTGACGCGGCGCGATGTGGGCCTTGCGCATGAGCAGGCCGGGCGTGGCGTTGCCGCCGTGGCAATCCGTGCAGCCGAGCACGACGTTGGGCGACTTGTGCATTGTGTGTTCGTCGGTGCCCACGTGGCATTCGAGGCAGCCACGGGATTTGAGCGCAGCGGCCTCGCGGGACTGGTCGATGAGGTTGGTCGCGGGCAGTGGACGTGATTCGCGCGGGAGGTCAATGGGGACGGAGATGGCGGGGCCAAAGGCGGGTGAAGCTCCAAGGTCCAAGGTCCAAATCCCAAAGAAGCTCCAAGCACCGAGCATCAAGGCGAGGATGCCGAGGTTCGCTCGGTTCCATTTTAACGCAGAGACGCAGAGAGCGCGGAGAGACGCGGAGAGAATTTCAAGAGAGTCCCACTCGGGAGAAATCACGCTGCTCTCTGCGCTTCTCTGCGTCCTCTGCGTCTCTGCGTTGAAGTGGAACTCGACACCGCTGGATTGACGGCTGTTCCTGCGGGCTGAAGCCCGCGCTCCGGTCGCGCCGTGCTTGGCGCTTGGCCATTGGAGCTTGTCTGGAGCTTGGAGCTTGGAGCTTGGAGCTTTCATGTCCTCAGTAAGTCAGGGTCAACGCAATCAATCCGCTGTAGAGAAAGTCATCCGCCTTGCCGGCGCGCGAGGTGTCTTCGAGGCCGGGCACGGGGTCGGTGCTGCGACGGTAAATGTCCTTGTAGCCGCGACCCGGCAACAGCACGCCCCAGCCGGCGGAGAGAATCACGTTGTCCGTCAGGAAGGGCCGATACTGCACGCCGAGGCTCAGGTCTAGGCCCAGCTCGCGGTCAATCTTGTCCGTGAGCAGTGCGGTGCGCAGCGGGTCGCTCTCGGCGAAGCGGATGTAGTTCACGTTCACGAACGCCTTGAGCTTGGGCGTCAGGTCCATGTCCGTGCCGAGGCCCCAGAGGTAGATGCCGGGGTTCACGAAGTTCGCCTGCCCCTGGGATTTGCTCGTGCGCAAGTTCGGCACGAGGCTGCCGCCCTGCTTCAGCCCGACCGATGAGCCGCCGAGATTGAATCCCTGCCGCACGTAGTAGCTGAACGGCCCGCCGACGAAGTTCGGGTTGTCGAGAATGGTGTCGAAGCCGGTCGCCTGGCCGTCGTCGCTCTTGCTGTCGCCGCTAGCGTAAACGAACGAAGCCTTGTAGCGGAGCCAGTCGCGGTCGTAGCTGAGTTCCAACGCGGCGAACTGTGCGTTGATGTTCGCGGGCTGGCCCGCGAGGCCGTTGAAATCATCCCGTCCGAACGCCTGATAAAACTGGTGCGAGACGTTCCACCGCCCGATGTGGCCGTCGCCGCCCCAGCCGAGGTAGTAGGCACGCACGTCATGCGGGCGCACCGTGCCGATGGGCGTGGGCCGGACGATGCCGCCGTTGCGGTCGTAGTGCGTGTCGGCGTCGTCGAGGTTCGCGTGGAAGCTCCACGTCGTGGTGTAGCCCTTGAAGAGCGTGTCCTGCACGAAGGCGTTGGCGATGACCACGCGCTGGTTGCGTTGCTCGAAGGTGTTGAGGCCGGAGTTCGTGTCCTTCTCGCGCATGTCGAACACGGTCGCGTTGTATTGCACGCGGTTGTTCGCGTAGTTGCCGAAGAGCCGCCCGCCGAGGTTCGTGTCGTTGAAGAGGAAGCCGCGGAAGTCCGAGTTGAAAATCTGGTTGCCGCCCTTGATGGCGATGAAGTCGTAGCTGTCCGAGAGGTCGCGCAGGTGCAGCTCGATGAACGCTTCCTGAAGCGACCAGTAGTCCGTGGTCCGGACCGTCGAGCGCGTGCCGCGCAGGCTGTCGGCGGACGTGAGCTGGCCGGCGAGCAGCGTGTTGATGTCGTTGGGATTGGTGACGAAGGCGTTGCTGGGGTTCGGAGCGTTGTTGCCCGGGCCGCCGCCGAGGAAGCCGCGCGGGTCGGGCGAGACACCGCCGGTTTCCTGCACATGCAGGTGGCTGACGTTGAAAACCGGCGTGAGCTTGATGGCCCACTCAATGGGCTTGAAGACCGTCTCGCCACGGAACAGCTCGACGGAGAACGCCGTGTTGTTCTGCACGGACAGCGCCTCGCTGCGCCCGAAGAATTCGTATTGGCCCGGCGTGGCCGCGCTCGCGCCGCTGGGCGTGGGCACTGTCTGGCCGCTGAAGTCCGTCGAGTTGTTGACCGTGACGTTGAGGAAGATGTCCTGGCCGATGACCGGCAGGTCGCCCTTGAGCACGCTCTGGTAGTAGGGATGCCACAGGCGCGGCTCGTGGTAGTAAAAGGGGTCTTCGCCGCTGCCGTTGACGTAGCGCTTCCACGGCAGGAAGCCCGCGCGCCAGCGGTCGTTCTTCGATTCCGTGTCCGGAGGCAGGGCCACGCCGGGGTCGCGCGCGATGCCGCTGCTCTCGAAGTGCGGGTGGAAGGGGAGATTGCGGCGAGTGTTCGCGCGCGGCAGATCGAGTTCCTTCGGCAAGGCTTCGAGGCCGTGCTTCGGTTTCGACTCGGTGGACTTCGGTTCCAGCCCGACGGTGCGAATCGGTGTGCGGGGCAACGCGAACGGCACCGGCTCGGAGCCGTAGCCGCTCGGAAACTTTGGCGGCACGGCAACGACCTCCGTGTCGCGCAGCGGCGAACGCGGCAACGCCAGTGGCGGCGGCACCGGCTCCGAGCCAAACGCGGGGCCGAGCGTAAACTCCGGTTTGAAGAACGGCTCTTCGGCAGCCTTCGTGTTCTTCGCGCCAGGGTCGGGATTGAACTGCGGCG
>Ga0172379_10007964_pt1 | contig 13552 bp, 12 predicted proteins | sample GrowelOW334metaG_FD_119756 | JGI IMG/M metagenome (GOLD analysis project Ga0172379, IMG submission 119756) | Groundwater microbial communities from an aquifer near a municipal landfill in Southern Ontario, Canada - Groundwater well OW334 metaG | ecosystem: Environmental > Aquatic > Deep... | reverse complement strand
GACTTAATTTAACATAATCTGGTAATTCATTTATATCATTAATCCCCAAAAAACGAATAAAATCAAAAGTAACATTATAGTAAGTCTCACCTTTTTTGTCGGATTTAGCTTCAATCAAACCGCGAATTAATAAGTTACGCAAAATCAAAGAGCAATTTACACCGCGGATGTGGTCTAGATCGGTTTTGGCAATCGGTCCACGATAAGCGATAATCGTTAAAGTCTCTAAACTAGGTCGCGATAATTCACCGGTCGTTTCGTCCTTAATAAAATCCTGGACGAGCTTAGCATTATCGGGTGAACTAACCATCTGGTATTTACTGCCATTTTTTATGATCTGGACGCCACGTTTACTACTTTTATATTCTTCTTCCAACTCGTCGCCAGCCGTTTTTATTTCCTCTTCCGGCATACCAATTAAATCCGCTAGTTGTTTAGCTGAAATTGGTTTGGCTGAAATAAATAGTAATGATTCAATTTTATCTTTGATGGACATAACTCTTAATTTCTAATTTTAAAACACAATTTAGACATTATACATTTGCGCTTTCTTCACGCAAGGTTTCTTCGTATTTACTAATTAAAATTTCGCTAAATAATTCTTCCTGAATTAAATTCACTTCCTTTTGTCGCATTAACTCTAGCATTGCCAAAAAGCTGACAATAATTTCAGTTTTAGATTTGGCCCCGGCCAATACTTGGTTAAAGCTTAATTTTATTCTGTCGGCGAGCATTCTTTGGATAGACAAAATTTTATCTTCAATCTTTATTAAGTCGTCGATTGTTCTCTCTTCTAATTTTTCCGGCGGTTGCAAGCGTGTTAGTAAATCAGCAAATATCATAGCCAAATCATCGGCTTTAATATTCTTTGGCGGTGAAAATAAATTAGCTTCAGCCAATATCACCTTGCGATTAAACTCGCGCGCAAACATAAATTTTTTTTTGCCAATCATCACGTTAATCTTCTTCATCGCCTCCACATATTCTTTGTACATACGCAGCTGATCTTCTAGCTCTTCTATCTCTTTTTCTTCTTCTGGATATAAATATGGCAATAAAGCCCGCGATTTAATTAACAATAAACGAGTAGCAACTACCAAAAAATCCGCCATGTTGTCTGGCGTAATATTGGGGGAAGTACGTATATATTCAATATACTGGTCGGCAATTTTAGCTAGACTAATTTGAGTGATGTCTAACTCTTCTTCCTCAATCAATTTTAAAAGTAAGCTCAAAGGTCCTTCGAACTTTTCTAGCTTAAAATTAAGCATAGTTTATTTTTTGCAAGCCTTTTTTGCTTTTTTGACTTTCTTCTTAGCCATATTATTCTTTTTAGGTTTTACTAATTTTCTTTTGATACTAAAACTGCCTAGTATCGGGTTTTCTAATTTTATAAAATCTTTGACTGCCATTTCAATGGAATGGTTAGCGCTACCAGCGGAAAAAATCGCTTTTTTACTCTTCTCCATTTTCTTCTCCATCACTATTGCTAGCTTATGTAATTTGCCGAAAGCCGTAATAGCTAGCACTTTTGTTTTCAAAGCACCTTCCACAATCTTTTCTCCTGGAATCTTTAGCGCTTTTACTTCTTTCCTGCGCGCCTTACCAATTGTCTTTTTTAATTTTTCAAAATCAAGATTGTGATCAGCGGGCAATAAAACTAGATAGTAGTCTTGGTCAGCTTTTACTAAGAGCGACTTAGCGATTTCATTAAGTTTTCGTCTCATCGTAGCTGCCACGTCAAGCGCGGTGTAAACTGTGCGATGCTCCAGTATCTCGTGCTTAACTCCGGCTGCTTCTAAATATTTTACTAATTTTGGCGGTAATTTTGTCTTTTTAGCCATAAATTTATCGTTAAAAATTAAAGAATAAAAGATTATTTTCTTTCTTTATTATACACATATTATAACTTAATTTTAGCTTATAAGCAAAAGCCGGTCCTTTCCCTGGACCGGCCGGTTATCGCGTGTAATTTACTTGTGTGGATATCAGCGCCTCCTGCGCGTCCTCCCTGGTTTACTATTGCCGCCGTTGTTGCCTTTCCGAGTAGACGCTTCCTCTCCGCTGCACCCAAGGACCTTAGAGAGAGCAGCAGCTTCAACCAGCGTCAATCCGACTACGACACCTTTTTGTCTGACCTTACCCTGGGAGACCAGCTGCCGCAATTCTGAGCAGATGACATCCCTCCTCTGACCAGGACGCAGTCTATCCAGAGCCTTAAGGCCCAACAAGCTGTCAAATGGAACAGTCCCCGGACATTTAGTATCAAGACATGCTCCGATAAGCTTGGTCATTATACCCCTCTGAATCTCGTTGGGGTATCTGCCTTTGAGAGTGTTTCTCCCTGCACCATCTAAAGATAGCCCTTCTGTCATGAAAATAAATCCTCCTTAACTATTGAGATTACGACCAATTGGTCGTTTGTTGCTCTATTGAAAAAATGATCAAAAAAACTTAATGATCATTTTATCATTTTTTAATAAATCGTCAACCCCTCTATTTTACCACTGGTTCTACCACCGTTCCTTTTGCGTCAATTGCTCCTTTTACATCTACGACTTTTTGGCTTAAGCATTGATAGCCAGCATCATGCGGCCAACGATCTTTTAGGTAGTTGTACGACATTTCTGTCTGATTTTTATTTGAAGCTCTAAAAGTCGCACAAAGTTCATATTCATTCTCACTCTTCACCTTATAATCAAACTTGACCTTAGTGACTGGGTCTTCAAGATTAGTAATAGTCAGATTATATTGCAGACTTGTTAACATATTTAGGTCGGCAGGCAGTTTCTTGTATTTATAGCTATATTCATTTATAGCATTACTGATGATATCAAAATTATTGAGGACGTTGTTATCCATTATTCTGTTTCTCGTTGCTGTCGGCGATTCGACAATAAATAGAGACAAGACAAAGACACCGATCACGGCAATCAAAGAAGCGCAGAAAAAAGCCAATATTATTTTGTCTTTTTTGCCTGCCGCGACATCCCGTTTAATATCATACAAATAGTAGCTAAAAATGCTAGCAGCAATTGCTAAAACCGTGGTAGCTTTTAGAATTGCTTTAAGAGTAAGCTCCCCGCTTAAAAAGTTATTGATCGTCATAATCAACCAAACAATCATAACTACTGCGGATACCAATAAAACAAAATAAGTTAGCCAGCGACGCACGCCTGAATCTTTATCTAAATTACCATTTAACAAACTTTTATGAATTAATCTATTGGTGACAAAAAAGATTGGCGCAGCGATGATTAAGGCGGAAATCGCGAATTTTAAAGCGTCTTGCGAAAAAGAACCGCTATATTGATTAAGTACGTCGATAATGTACTTATTGATTGTCTGAAAAATAACGATGCCGATAGAAATAGATGTAAATAGCAGCGCTACTAGTGACAATAGATAGTAAAACGAAAATTTTGCCGAACTATTTTTTTGTTCCATAGTTTTTAGTTGTTAATTAGATTATATTTTAAGATTATATAAGATAAGAATTAAAACAATCTTAAAGTTTAAAAATCTACATTTTTCGGTGTTCTCGGAAAAGGAATAACATCTCGGATGTTACTCATACCAGTTAAATACATCAATGCCCTTTCAAAACCAAGACCAAAACCGGCGTGCGACACGCCGCCAAAACGACGGGTATCTAAATACCACCAATAATCTTCTTCTTTAAGTCCGCAATCTTTCATTTTCTCTTTAAGTACATCTAGGCGCTCTTCTCTTTGACTACCGCCAATAATTTCACCAATGCCTGGTACTAATAAGTCAGTAGCAGCTACTGTTTTACCATCATCATTCAAACGCATATAGAAAGCCTTAATATCCTTAGGATAGTCTGTGATAAATACCGGTCCTTTGACAACTTGGTCGGTAATATAGCGTTCATGCTCAGTCTGCAAATCAATCCCCCATTTCACCGGATAATCAAATTTAACTTTCGATTTTTCTAAAATCTCTATTGCTTCCGTATAAGTCATTCTTTTAAACTCGGCGTTTTTCAAATTATGCAATCTGTCCAGCAAAGTCGTATCAATAAACTTATTAAAAAATTCCATCTCTTCCGGGCATTCAGCTAAAATATAATTTACTAAATGCTTGATCATCTCTTCAGCTAAATTCATATCGTCAGCCAAATTTGCAAAAGCAATTTCTGGTTCCAACATCCAAAACTCGGCAGCATGACGCGTGGTATTTGAATCTTCGGCGCGAAATGTCGGTCCAAAAGTATAAACTTTTTTAAAGGCCATAGCCATAGTTTCAGCGTTTAATTGGCCACTAACCGTCAAACCGGCACGTTTACCGAAGAAATCCTCTTTTAGATCAACTTCGCCTTTATCATCTTTCGGTAGCTTATTCATATCAAGCGCGGTAATCTGAAACATCTCACCAGCGCCTTCGGCGTCGCTGGCGCTAATAATTGGAGTGTGGATATAAACAAAATCTCGCTCTTGAAAAAACTGATGGATTGCGTATTCTAGTTTGGAAGACACGCGGAAAACCGCCGAGAAAGTATTGCTGCGTCCACGCAAATGAGCAATAGTACGCAAAAATTCAAAAGAATGCTTCTTTTTTTGCAGCGGATAATCAGCATCGGCCAAACCGACAATATTAACTTCTTCAGCCTGAATTTCGAAGTCCTGTCCTTTACCAAGGGATTTTATCAACTTACCTTTTATTTCAATAGCTGAACCGATGGTAATTTTAGTGACTTCTTCAAAATTTGATAGCTTGTTTTCAAAAACAACTTGCACGCTCTTAAAAAAAGTACCGTCATTTAGTTCAATAAAACCAAAGGCATTAGACGAACGAACAGTTCGTACCCAACCCTGCACCAAAATATCATGGTCGATAAATTTATTAGTCTCTTTAAATATCTGTTTAACTAAAACATTTTTCATATTTAAAATTTAACTATTAATTATATTTACGATTTGCGCCCAAGAATGTACCCTCGAAAAATTATCAGTCGTTTCAAAACTTTGATTCCAAGGATGATCATATACTAAAACTTTTGTTTTATTGTCTCTAAACTCGTTCAGATGGTCCACGTCATCTTCAATAAAGAAATCAGAATTTATTTCCTGACATGTTTGAAATTTACTTTTTTTCATCGAGTCGTAAAGACCTTCTCTTAAGTAATGAATGTCGTTAAAATAATTGGGGAAATGTTTATCTAGCCAATATTCGGTATCATTTTTAAGACAAGCTCCACGAGATGTGACTATGACTAATTTATGCTTATCTCTTATTTTCTTTATTCCTTCAACAGCCCCGGGTACCACCGCTAGCTCTTTTAACTTCCCTGAATTTATAAAATCTTGGTATATATCAAGTGTCCGTCTAAGATCAATTCCAAAATGCTCTTGCCAGCGATAACTTAAACATTTATCTTGTGTTAAATTAGTATTGTAGAGGCTGTTATAATGTTCTAAAACTTTGGATAGCAATTCTGACAGCACTTCATCAATGTCGATGGCAATAGTCATATTGTTTTTATTTTTTATCGTCTGGTTTAGAAATCTGTAAATCTATTCTATTTAAATCACGTGGAAATAAAGTTGCTTGTTTAACATTATCAATGCTAAACATTTTTGCAGTTAGTCTTTCTAAGCCCATACCGATTCCACCTTCCGGCGGCATACCATATTTAAAAGCTTCCAAGTAGAATTTAAATTTATCCAAATCGTATCCCCATTTTTTGATATTGTTCACAAGCTGTTCATAGTCATTAATGCGCTGTCCGCCAGTCGTAATTTCAATACCGCGAAATAGTAAATCAAAACTTTTAGTAAATTCTGGATCCTTCTCGTCTGGAAAAGTGTACATTGGTCGCTTTGATGTTGGATAATGAGTGACAAAAATAAAATCAGAATTTAAATTATCTTTAGCATACTCCCCAATCCAACGCTCTTCACTCGGCTCTAAATCAGGCTCGGCTGTATGGTCAACTCCAGTTTTCTCTTTTATCAACTGCTGCACTTCTCGTAACTTCATCACTGGAATTTTTTCTGGGATTAATGGCTCAACAAAATTTAATAATTTTAATTCCTCTGGCACAGCCTTTTTTATATGTTCAATAATATACTTTAATAATTCTGTTTCCATATCTATTATATCTGTATGATCTTTTATCATACCCATTTCAAAATCTAAACTGGTGTACTCGTTAATGTGGCGTGAAGTTGAATGTTCTTCGGCACGATAGACATTACCGACCGTAAACACGCGCTCAAAAATTCCAACCATAATTTGTTTATAAAACTGCGGGCTCTGCCCTAGAAATGCCTTAGTGTCGAAATAATCAATCGTGAAAACATTGGCTCCGCCTTCGGTCGACTCACCAACTATTTTTGGCGCTTGAAATTCAGTAAATCCTTTAGCTCGAAGAAACGCACGAAAAGCTTCAACTATCTCTGCTTGCGTTCTAAATAAAGCTCGAGCCTTTGGCGTGCGTAAAGTAATCGGCAAATAATCAAGATAAATATCTAAACCCATTTTCTCGTCTTCTAAATCTAGGGGTAAGGGTTCCGCCTTGGCTAAAACTTTTATCTCTTTTGCCAGCACTTCTACGTTTCCCGTTGCCAGGTTTAGATTCTTCTGTTTCTCGCCACGTTCTTGAATAATCCCTTTAATTTCCAAAACCCATTCTGACCGAATTTCTTTCATATTAGCAATCGAAGTTTCATCCAATTCCGAAGGAACACCAACAACCTGGATAATTCCTGCACGATCGCGCAAATCAAAAAATGCGACCTTGCCCATATTACGGCAAGCGTTTACCCATCCTTTTAAAATCACCTCTTTACCAATTTGTTTAGTGGCATCAATTGAAGTTAAATACATAATATTAAATTAATTTTAATTATAAATAAAAAAAACGTTCATCTCTAAACATTACCAAAAAATAGTAATGCGTAGGGACGAACGTTCTATACATCCGCGGTGCCACCCTTATTCCCCGAGTACTCGGGGCTCTTTTTTTATTGCTATAACGGGCTTACCCGACAGGTTCTAATTTCTCTAGAATTAGAGATTTCTTCCTGTGCCTTCCCCGATGTCAGTTCGGAGTCAAACGGCTTTATTGGCTGTTAATTATAACTATAAAGAATAAATCAATATAAGTCAACTCTTATAAAAAAGAAAGAGGGTACCCGTCGACTGGGTGCCCTCTTGTCATATGCTTCACTTCCCCTCCCTAGGGAATTTTGTTTGATATCAAATTGTGATTGGAATTGTGATTGTAAATCTCAGAAAAACTTGAGCGCTACCTCTGCCGTCCTCACCCTCAATCTCCTGGACACGCTTTCGGAGTTCTTCTATGTCGCCGTTACAACCGACCTTTTTATCATCTTTTACGATGACGTAGCCTCCCGTATATTTAGTACCTGTGAGGCCTCCACTCAAAAGAGAAATGACTTCGGCAGTATTAGCGAGACTGCCGCTGCCCACGTTTCCCAGCTGCACCACTGCTGCTGGTTCCGTCTTCTCTGGTGGTATTGGTGTTCCGCCAGGATTAACGGGAGATGCTGGTATTACAAGAGATTCCAGCGGCAATTTAATATATATATCCGTACTGGGGAAGGCTTGGTACAAGCGGAAATGCGCCTTCAGTCTTTTGATCAACTGTTGAGTAACAAACATGGCGGTGTCTTCGTGCGCCTCCAGCTCTAACCACTCAACCCCATCATACCTCAAGGTGTAAAGTTTGTCTTTGTGTTTTCTGCTCTCTGACAGGCGTGCCGCTTCATCGTACGATCGGGCGTCAATCAACACCTGCTCTACGGTCCCTATTAAGAGACCTTCTTCAATGTCTTTCAAAATGCTGCCATTCAAGACCAGGAAATTAAATCCAGATATTACCCATCTTTCCTTGGTCATGTCGCGCCTTGTTAGATAGCTGACACTCTGCCTCTTTGGTTCTTCCCCTTTTGGTACTACCAAAAAAGCCTCCAGCTGCTCGCGGTAAAAAGTTTTGTTCACTTTCTGCTTATTACCGCTGTAAACACGGGACACGATAACATCTGATCTCAATATTCGAGTAAGTTCGAAAGCCATCATGTCAGCAGTCGGGGCATAAACGTTCTCAACCTTTAAGGCATCTTCGCCCCGCACGCTGAACAAGAAATCGTTCCGCTTGTATCGAGAGAAGGGTTGACTGAACTTATTGTCAACTTTGTCAGCCACGTCTCTTTCTACAGCAGATCCGACGCCCAGCACTTCGCCATTCATAACTGTTTCAAGCTTAAGATACAACTTGTGGCTTCTTGGGATTAGCACTCTCCAGACGATATGTATCCCTTCTGAAGGACTGCTCTGAACATCGTCTCTGCTCACATCCGCCGCATCATCTTCACTCTTCGCTGCAGATCCACCTTCTTCAATTACCAGTTCTTTTCTGGGGGGTAGCAGTTCTTCGCTCCGATCAGCTTCGTCAAGAGAAGCTGCAACTGAGCCGCCGGACAACCCGGGCTGTTCAAGCGTTGGGGCTTCTTCAATTTTGATTACTGTCCCAATCCCGCTCTTTACATCAAGAGGAGTTTCGCTGGGTCCCGTTTGTTCTTCTGGTTCAGGAGGAATGACTGCTGGTTCTTCTGCAGGAAGAGGCGAATCAGTCCCATCTTCATTGACGATCATTACTCTCAAAGGCAGACCTGATGTTCTGAATACTTCTTCGGCAATGATTAGGGCCTGATCTTGGTGAAGATTGGACAGGCAAAATCCCTCTTCTTCTCCCTCGAAGTACAGTTTAAAATTCTGGCCAGAGCCATCGGTGATTGGCGGGACGTCACTCATTACTTTGTTGAATGCATCTTTGATGTATGACTCAATAAGCAACCTTTCTTCACTAATCTTCGGCTGCTCTCCCGCGCCGCCTTCTTTTTCTAAATCGGACGTAGGTATCGGTGTCGGTTTAGATTCATCGACGTGAATCGAGATCTCGTCAGTCAGCCCTATCATAGCGATCGGAATCTTATCGAATTTTCTCCCAAGAAATTCAAGGGCTTTATTGTAATGGTTTAACGATAAGTCGATCGGTATAACAATGCCGCCGATATTAAAGCCCCGACAGTACCTATCTTCGTCGTTGCATACGACATTGCCAGAAGGATTAATAATCTTCTTGATAGTTTCCAGAAGGGTCTGTTGACAATTACCATTGTTTCTGATGATCTGCCCGTTGCGAAAATCAATGGGTGCAAGAAATCCCTCTTTCTCTTTGCGCAATAGAAGGAGGTCGTCTTCAGCCTGTTTCTCTGATACAATCTGGCTAAAAACCAACCCAGTGACCTTCTTGTAAACGTAGATGCTTTCTGGGGGCGGATACCTCTTTCCATTCCTGATCAAGTAATACGTGTCACGGCGCACTTCTCTTGTCATTGATCTGATCAGGTTGCTTATCACGATTAAAGCTGGATTCTCTCTAAATTTTCGTTCAGTTATTACGCCGCCTTTGATAGAAGAGATAGTTCTATATAATTTCTCGTCGTTGAGTGCCAAACTCATGTTTCTGTCAAGTATTTTCAATGCCTGACTATTATCTCTGCCGTTATGATAGCCTTCGCAAAAGTGGCAACAAAAAGCATCGCGGCAAAAGAACTCTGCGATCTCGCGGCATTTGCGCAACAGAGAACACTGATGATTACGAAATGGCATAGTAGCCACCGACAGTTTGCCATCCGTACCCACGACCTCCGAAGAAAATAATTTATCCGGAAACATCATCTGCAGCAGAACATCTGTGAACATACCCATTGCCGAAAGCTGCAACATCCATCCGCTATCCACGATTTTATCTTTAATTGTTCCGTTCAACATGGCCTGTATCCTCCTCTGTAAAATAGTATATTGTAAAAGGGCGAGAAACCTTTTTAAGGTTTTTATTTTCCCACCTTTTTTTATTTGCTTTATCTTAATCTATTCTTAAGTAAAAGTCAATTATTATTTAATATTAGCTAAAATATATCCATCAACAAACACCTTTAATTCTTCTACTTCTTGAATTTCCGATTCAATATTTACTACATCTTTAAAATTAAAACCAAAAACCTTTTTATAATTTTCTATTAAATAGTGCTCAAACTTTTGCGCGCTTTTGTTAAATTGCATCTCGCATTTCTGACAGACTATCCCGCCTTTGGCAAAATCAAAAACATAGTCTTTGCTGATATTTTTTTGTCCGCAAACAATGCAATTTTCAAAGTTAGGAGTATAGCCCAATATATCGATCAATTTAATTTTAAAAGCAGTGGACAACAATTCAGTTTTATTTTTGTCAACTTTGTCTTCGTTTACTAGAAATAAAAAATCCCGCAACAAATAAAAAAGTTGTGGGTCTTTCTCCTGCTCTTTTACTAAAGAGTTAAACAAATTGATAATCTCGCCGACTAAAAATATTTTCTCTAAATCTTTTTTTATTATTTTAAAATTTTCTTCGCTAATAGCCGTACCAACGTAATCTAACTGTCGTCCTTTTATTACCATCAGATCGGACAAAGTTATTGGTTCAAGGTGGCTAGCCAGTTTGGATAGAATTTTTTTTGTACCGCGCGCTACTAGTTCTAATTTCCCTTTTTCCAAACTGTAAACCGTAACTTTACTATCATGTTCGCGCCAGACCGTTCGCTTTAAAATTATAGCGCTGGTATAAAAAGTTTCTTCCATAATTTAAGATTCTTTGTCCAAAAAACTTTGTAAAATCAGCATAGCTGCTATCGCATCACGCGGGGCTTTAGTTTTCTTATCGCCAGACAATGCGTCAGCCGCTTTACTTGATAATCGTTCGTCTAAAGTTTTGACTGGCAGATTTGTTTTAATTTTTAATTCTTCTAAAAATGATAGATATTTTTCTTTGTTAATTAGTTCGGAATTAACCATTGCTAATGGCTCGCCGATAACAACCTCGTCAATTTCTTCTTCGGCTATAATTTCTAGAATCTCATCAATATTCTTTACAACACAAAAGGGTGTCGCTAACTTATTCTCACCATCACCAAGAGCCAGGCCAATTCGCACCTCGCCCCAATCAATTCCTAGATATTTTTTAAACTCTTTACTCATAATTAAAATTTTAGAGCGCTGTCAGAACCACTGGCCCCTCTTCAGTCACCGCTACTGTGTGCTCAAAATGCGCACTTAAACTACCATCGTGCGTAACAATAGTAAAGCCGTCCGGAGCTTCGCGAGCATGCCATTTGCCAACGTTAACCATCGGCTCAAGCGCTAAGACCATTCCAGGTTTTAATTCAATATTGTCTTCACCGCCATTCTTGGCAGCGTAATTCAAAACTTGCGGATCTTCATGCACTTCATGCCCAACGCCATGCCCAACTAATTCACGCACAACAGAAAATCCTTGGCTCTCAACATATTTCTGGATAGCTCGTCCGATGTTATTTAGATGACTACCAGCCACTACTTCTTTAATCCCGAGATATAGAGACTGCTTAGTCGTGTCTATTAGCTTAATAATTTCTTTATCTACCATTCCCACCGGAACAGTAATAGCCATATCAGTAAAATAACCTCCTTTTTTAGAAAACCGGTTGTAAACACCGCCTTTCTTTTTACTGTCCAGGGGGTATTCCATACCAATATCAATACCAATAATATCTCCTGATTTCAATTCGCGAGCTGGTAAAGCTGGCGCGTGCACTATTTCATCATTAATAGAAGTGCAAAGAGCGGTAGGAAAATGTTTACGATTATACATTCTTAAATTTTTGAAAGCCGGACGGCCGCCTACTTCGCTCATTAATTTAAGCGCTGTTTTTTCTAGATCTGCTGTTGTTACGCCAGGTTTAACCGTTTTGGCCACCTCGTTAAGAATGCTTGCCAGCAGCTTTCCACCTTGCCTTAAAATTTTTATTTCTGCTTCTGTTTTTATTCTTACCATAAAAAATTTAACTTTTAACTTTGGCTATAATTTCTCTCTCGATTTCTTTTATACTTTGCTCGCCATCAATTTTTATATAAATATAATGATTTTTAAAATAATGTATAATCGGTTTTATAATTTTACGAAAATGAGCCAGCCTGTCTTTGATTATCTTTGGTTTATCATCTTCTCTTTGTTTTAATCTTTTGCCACACAAATCGCAAAGACCCAAATGAATGGGCGGATTATATTTAAGATGATATGCTGCACCGCAATCGCAAACACGACGACCGCTAATGCGGGACTTTACTTCTTTATCACTGACATCAATGTAGATTGCAATTAGTTTATCGCCAATACTAGATATTTTCTTCAATTTTTTCTTGAATAATTCTAATTGAGGCTTACTGCGAGGATAACCGTCGAGAATAAAACCACGTTTAGTATCTGGTCTTGCTAGTCTAGCGTTAAGCATCGTGTCAATAATATTATCTGGCACTAGCTTGCCACTGGCTAGATTCTTTGATACTAATAGACCTAGCTTGGTCTTTTTTTCTTCTTCGTGCCGCAATAATTCGCCAGGCGAAATAACGGGCAGCTTTAATTTCTGCCCGAGCATATCGCTTTGCGTTCCCTTACCTGAACCAGGCGGTCCAAAAAATATTATTATAGTTTTTCTCATCCTATTTTAAAAATTTAAGCAGCTTTTTTATAAACATCGCCACTTTCATCTTTTTCTCTGCCAACGATATCTTTTTTTATACCAGAAAAATGCATAGCTTTTTTTCCTCTTCTCGTAACAACCCCACCTTGCCATTCCGAATCAAAAACCGGCCCCCTGTCTGAAATATGTGGATTAAACATTCTGTTCTCAGTCTTTTCATCCTCTATTTTTTTCTCTCTAACCTGCGCTAGAGAAACTATATTATTTGAATTACCTTGATTTTCATTTTGGTTGCCAACTTTAATCTGGCTCTTACTTTTTTCCGCTTGCTTCAGGCCGACACCAGCTGCCAAAGGAGTTTCTTTTTCTTTACCGCTTGAGATCCCTTTGTTTCCACCAGTAACAGGTTTAATTGGTCCTTGGTTAATTGCGCTAGTAGCGGGCTTGTCGGATATTGTTTGGTCTTTATAGCGAGCGTCATCGGGATTGACTTGTTGCCCGCCAAGAGCGCTGATAGCATGACTTTCACCGTGAACGTTAAGACGCTTATAAGTTTCTTCTTGAAATTGCTTTTTAATATTTTCTGTATGTCTGCCATGAACTATTTCCTGCGCCTTTGACATTCCTTTTGTGCCCATTATTCTACTAACCGCCCGACCGCGTTTTACATTCGCCCAAATTTGCTCCGGAGTTAAAACACCTCCTTCTTTTTTAGCAAACTTTTCGCGTAAAGCATTAATTACTTTTTTCCGATCTTCTGATTTTACCCTATCTTTTATCAAATCTTTTCCTAAAGTTGTTTCACTTATATAGCCTCTTTTCCTTAATAGCTGGGCGATTTTGGCACGCACTGCTGGATATTTAGCGTAAACCAAATCTCCTTCCTCGCCTTTCATCTTAATACCTTTTTTAGGAAGTTGCTTACTCCAATAGGTATTGCTAATTTTTTTTAGCGACGCCTGATTTTTAACCCTAAATTTTGGGGAAAGTGAGGGTTTGGCATT
>Ga0172379_10007963_pt1 | contig 13552 bp, 15 predicted proteins | sample GrowelOW334metaG_FD_119756 | JGI IMG/M metagenome (GOLD analysis project Ga0172379, IMG submission 119756) | Groundwater microbial communities from an aquifer near a municipal landfill in Southern Ontario, Canada - Groundwater well OW334 metaG | ecosystem: Environmental > Aquatic > Deep... | reverse complement strand
TCCAAATACGAACTTCGTCAATAAGACCATCAAAATAGCAATTAAGGTTAGGAGTGAAAGTTGTATCATCTCCATCGTCTTGAGTACCTACTTGTGTTCCTGAAAATGTCTTATTAGCCTGCCCATCGCCACTTGCCGATGCCACAGAAGCTCTTTCTGTGTGAGTACCACCAACAGTAGCCGTATATAATTTTACATTGGTTCCATCATAGGTTAGTACAACATGTATCCAAGTTCCAACAATACTTCCAATAACATAAGTACAAACATCAAAAGTTAATCCATGTTTTTGGCGGACTCCTCTTATCGCCGTATTTGCTGCGACCCCCAAAACATCTTGCATCCACATACCGCCAGATACATTTGTTGTTGCATCATTCTTTTGAGTAATTGGGTATCTTCTCCCATCAGCAACAGAGGCTGTCCTAATCCAAGCCTCATGTGTATAACTTCCATTTCCAATACCAAGATTACTTGTATTTCTTGCATACTGAGAAGACGAATTAACTAAACTTAATGAATAAGTATTTGCCATTAATTTATCTGTAAATTTGTAATTTCATTAATCTCCTCCAGTTTAGTGTTTGCCTCTACTTCTGAATCAAAATATGATTTTCTAATACTAGACCAATCCCATTTTTCTTTACCATTATCTGTTAAATGATTTTCTGTGTAAACAACTATCCATTTTTGTAAATTCTCATCAAAATGTTTATTTGTTTCTGTATTTTGAATTTTGTCTATTTTTTCATCCATATATGTGTATTAAGCCACCGTCGATTGCTGGTCTGGGGAAGGATTGAAGAATACTGTATCTGCGTCAATTGCAAAACCGACCACTTTGATGATAGCATCTGCTCCTGTCGGAATTGTATTCTGCATAGCACCGAGAGTTTCTCCTGCATAAAGAGTATCTCCTGTTGTCCATGTCCAAGCATCAAAATGAACCATAGACCCAGGGAGTGCTACTTTCATCGCTTCTGTATCATTTTTCGCTTCAAGAGCAATTCCAAGAAGTCCTGCACATGTAGCAACAGCATCAGCATCGACTTCAAGCCATTTACCACCTGTTCCATAGAATACCAAATCTCCAGCTGCTGCTGTATATCCTGACTGGAAAGAATCTGTATAGTGTCCAGTACATTGTGCATCTGTCGTTGGAAGCGTTAATTTTATTCCACCACCTGCTGGTAAAATAATACCAGTACCAGTTGCTGTTGTAATTGTATTATCAGCAACTATTGTGTGTGAACCTGTTGTCTCTCCAATATGGTCTGCTTTAGTTGTAGTGAAAGTACCTGCTCCAGCTGTAGAACCTCCGATTGTTGCTCCGTCTATTGTTCCTCCGTTTATGTCTGCTGTTGTAAGAACTGCTGAGGCAGAAGTTAATACTCCAGTTGAAGCATTAAAAGTTAAGTTTGTGTTTGTCTTTGGTGAAAGTGAACCTGATACATCTGTCACAAAAAGGACAGAACAAGAAGTGTCTCCTGTTTCTGCTGCGACTGTAACTGTTCCAGCGTTACCTGATACCGATGTAGGCGCTGCCATCATTGCGTGTTTGTGGTCTTGTCTTGCTGCTTCTGCTGCTGTTCCAACTACTGCTGCATCTCCGAACGCTTGTGTAGATGGTGATGTTGCATTGAATAGTGCCTTGTTTGTATATGCTGTCTCTCCGTTTGTGATACCTATGTAATTGTAGAGACCAGCTGCAGGCGCAGTTGCTTGTGGTGCGACGCCTGCTACTGAAGTAGAGGCTGCTGGATAACCTGAACAACCCGAGAGAGTTCCAGACGATGGTGTTCCCAATGCTCCTCCTGAATAAAGTAAGGTTGCGTTTGCATCGGGTATTGTCATAACTCTAGTCTCTCCTGCAGCGGGACCCGTGAATGTTGCTACACCTGTTGTAGCTGGTGATTTAATCGCAGTGGCGACAGTATTATCCCCAGTGTTACTTCCTGTTACAGATGCAGTATCAGAAACTGTAAGTGTTTTTGCTGTTGTTCCTCCCGTAAGAGTAAAACCGACGGCTTGTTCTGCCATATTAGCCGTCGAAACTGCTACCGGAGTCAATTTAACTTTATTCGTTTGAAGTTCTTCTACTCCTGATTGTACGTTTGTAGCCGCCATTCCTACTGGAGTTACTAAAGTTACGGAAGAAGCTGGTATAGATCCTGTTGCTATTGCGGTAGATGTTATTGCGGTTTTCCTTAAATCCTGAACTTCATGAAGTCTTGTTTTTTTTGTTCCCGTGGACCATCCAGTTGAATAAAGAAAAATTAATCTATAAAGTGGTCTTATTTCTGCTTCTGACAAGACTGAATATGTTCCCTGAATATCTGTCCAACTAGCGGCTCTAGCATTTGTCGGTGTACTATACGTTGTGGTTGCTGATACAATCTTGATTGCTTCTCCCGCGATTGGATTTTGTGTTGAATATACGAAATATACGAAATAATCTCCACCTGGAACAGCAGTTCTGCCTCCTGTAGAATTTATGTAGTTAGGGGTATTTGTTGCTGTACTAAAATCAAAAGGAAATCTTGTAGCTTCTCTAAAAGTTATAGTTCCTGCTGCATTTTGTCTAAAAATTTGAAAGAGCGCAGAGTTTGTAGCATTGAGCGACGCTGGTGTAAGTTCTCCTAGATCCTGTTGCCAAGGATCTGTTGGAGTTGGATCATTTGTTATTGTATATTCTAAGTTATCATCTACGTTTGTACCGGTAGAAAGAGAGATAACAGCATTTCTTCCATCTGCGTCTGGTGTTCCTGTAGTTAAAGCATTACTAGAAATTACCATACCAGAAACCCACTGAGTTCCCTGCAAATGAAACCATTGACGGGTATCAGCAGGAATATCGTTTAAATGATATTCAGCGTACTGAGAAATAAGTCTTGGAGCAACAGAAAATGCACTGAATGTAAGTGTTGCATCCCCCGTTCCCGTTGCTAAAGTAAGAGTTCCACTTGCTTCTGGATCTCCTGTTCCCGAGGTCTTTAGTGTTGTTCCTCCAGCGATTGTTTGTCTAACTGTAAATGTCTTAGTGTTATTTGTGTATGTTGCTCCCTCACTTGCATTACCTGCTGTAATAGTGAAGTTGTAAAGTGTTGCATTCCATAGAATTCTATAAACTGAACAGATCGTAGGGAAGTCGGTTGTTAACCAAGGGGTCTGTGTTGTTACGGCTGTACCCGCTGAATCAAAATAAAAGTACCACATTCCTGATGTATTTGTAAATGCGGAGAAGTCTACATTTCCTGTCTTTCTGTATTTTGTTATTCTTCCTCCTCCATCTATAAAAATATTAAAATAACCGAGCGGAGGGGTGATTGTGAGAACTCTAGTAGCTGTGTCTATTGAAATATCTGCATTTGTTATCGGTGTTTGAGCATCTATACCAGGAAAATTATTAGCAAAACTATGAACATTAGCACCGTTTGTTATATACCAAATCTTTGTACTTGCTTCATATTGCATTCTTGCGTACTCACTTGAGAGAGACATATATGCCGAGGTCGGTCCAGCTACTCTGTTAAAAGTATCTGTACCACTACATTTTATTTCTATTGAGTATCCATCTGTAACTGTACTTAAAACAACTGTTATTCTTGATTTATCTGCCGGAGCATCTGGTAAGGTTACAGCAAAGGCACCTCCTGACGCGTCACATAAAACTACATCATTAACAACAGCGTTATAAGCAGATGTCTTAATCGCTGTAGGTGTCAAAACACTTTCCACTTTAGCACTTATATCATCAACGAATTTTTTTGTAGCGCCGAGAAGCATTTTGTATGTAGAACTTGCGGTGTTTTTTGTTGAGGCAGAAGTTCCTTCTTGAGCTCTAGTTACTGTAAGGGTATCTGTACTCCTTGCTGTTACCCTAACGATTTCTTTTTTAGGATCATCTGCTGGGTCCGGATAAGCGGTAGAATTCCACCACACCATATTAAATGCTCCATCTGTTGAAGGTTGAGGAAGAAGTGCTCCATGACCAGAGGCAAGAACCACTGTTACATCAGTGTCATTATACGTTGTAGAAACGGTGCATTTGGAAAAATTTAAAACTGGGTCGAGAACGATAGGCATCTTATTAAGTTATATATTAAATAATATAACTATATAATACCATAAGTCTGGTTTTTGGGAACGAAAAAACCGCCCTAAGGCGATTCTTTCTCTTCTATCCTATTCTTTCTCCTGTTTTTAAAGTTTCTTTGATCTCAACCACAAGGTCTTTGGGTTGTTCTACTTTTGCTTCTGTTGTTTCTTCCATATTATTATTCTTTTAAGTATTCTTTTGGAATACCACCTAACGGGTAAATTCGACCCTGACGATCAATATGACCGACAGAAATATTTGTGTCTACTAAGAACGGATTCTCCTTCTTCTGATATTCAGGCCATCCAGCTTTTGTGAAGATTCCTTCCTTCATAAGTTGAGAACAGAAAACTAGATCTGTTGTTCCTCTTGTTGTAATCGAACCGAAATTTTCTAAATTTATTTTGACATCTGGAGTTTTAAATACTCTTCTTGTTTTAATTCCATTGACCATATATTCAGGACTTATATCCCAAAGAGCTTTGATTATAGAACCATGGATAAGTGTACATCCAAAAGGAATACCATCAACCCAAATTTTGTCCCCCATTTTAAAGTCTCTAAAGGACCCATTTCCCCTCCCTCGATAGATTATGGGATCTGGTGGATAAGATTTTGTGAAGTAAAGTCCTGAAACTATAGGAACTTTACATTCCTTCATATATTCATTAAGTCTGATGAAAGTATCTTGGGGAATTATATTATCCTCTTCGATAGAGAGTAGCCATTCGTAATCCCCTTCAACTACGGCCTTTGCTATGAGGTTTTCTGCATCTGGAAGTAGATATTGGGAGGGAGCAAATGGAGACATCCACTGCAACATTTCGACCATGGAAAAATTACATGGTATTATTTGGCCATAACGGGCCTGTACAAACTCCATTCTAACTAGTCCTGTTGTAGGAGTAGCCACAAGGATTCTGTTGTTCCAGACTCCTTCATTTTTATACTGCCTCGGTGGATGATGATACTTCTTTTTACTGTATTTCTTCATTTTTATTTATATTATTTAATAAAACACTTTTATAACCATAGGTATCTGTTTTTCGATGACAAGAAATACATAAGGTTCTTCCATTATCTAAATCTAGCCTCAATAAAGGATAAATAATATAAGATTTTATATGGTCGGCATTTAATTTTCCTCCTCTATTACCACATATTTGACATATGTAATTATCTCTTTTGAAAACATTCAATCGCCATTGCTTATACTCTATTTTATGTTCAAATGCCTTTCTTTCTGTTTCATAAGTTCCACCTTTCCAATTTGGATTATTTTCTCCTCTCATATTCATCATTTGAAGACCCTTATTCCAGGGGACTCTTCCCTTTCCAGCTAATCCTATTTTTAGTTTAGACTCTAACGTATGTTTTCTTCCTAAATTTATTTTACTTCCCTTCTTAAATTCAGTAGAGACAGAGTTATGTTCTCCTCTTCCTATTTTTTTTTCGATTCGAGTCTTGCTTATTTTATCCCTAGTTGCGATGCTATGATTAAATCCCGCTTTTCTCATTTTTGTTCTTCTTAGATGCCTTTTTAATGCCACCTGTGAGCGTCTGTGATGCCCTAGGCGCGTAGTTTAGTTGTCTTTTGACTAGAACTACCTCTAGGTTCCCATTATCGTGCCAGGAGAGAGTATTTGGCTTAATTTGCCATGGTTTGGGTTTATAGATAGCATAAAGTTGACCGTTGTAGAATGGATCGTAGGGGTCTAGGTAAGAAAAAGTTTCCTCGTTTACAAAATTACAATGGGTTGGATCTCTAAACATTCCTGGAGAAGTAGCATAAGGACATGAAATCAAAAATTCCCCCCCCGGTTTCAAAACCCTCCAACACTCATCCATAAATTTTAAGAAGGTGCCACCGGCTGGATTAATATGCTCAATGACGTGTGACGCTGTTGCGATTAAAACTGATTCATCTTTCAATGGCCAAGGAAACTTCTCTAGATTGTGAACAATATCCACACCGGGAAGTTTTCTATAATCCATATTTACAAACCCAGGTTGTGGATTTGCACCTCCACCGACATCCAAACGGATCCCGGTCTTTTTTTCTAATTTATTTTTCATAATATTTGCTATTAATAATACTCCCATTATACACCCAACAACACAAAAAGTCAAGTATTATGTACTTGACTAGATGGTTTACATAATAAATAAAGAATTATGTAAATATTACTTTTGACAACTAGCTAAAAATAATTTGGTAAGTTACAGCAACATTTTGATTCGAAGCGCAAGAAGAACTTGCGAATGTATTTCCAGCGAACAATGTTCCAACGTTTCCTGCGGATGTCAATCTTGAATTGAACAATCCTACGTTTGAAATACTATATCCAGCTGCAGCAGTAACGAAAGAGTTAGTACTGTTGAAAGCAGCTACGAATTGAGCTGTCTTTGAACCACTGATTGATGTCGCAACTGAAGCTCTTGAGTTAGTTGTAGCATCTGCAAACTGATCGAAGATTTCTCCTGAGAGAACTGTATCGGTAGCTGCTGGGGCTCCACCTGTTCCAAGGGCCATGTGGGAAACACACTTTCCTCCTGAACCTGTAACTAACCATGTCGCGAGATATTGGCTAATACCATCGTTTGTTATCTGGTTTTCTCTCCATCCAGAATCACCTACAATTCCTTTTCCATCTTCTGTAATTTGGATTCTGAAGAATCCTCTTACTCCACTTTTTGACTTAACCATTGTTTTATTGTTAATTAATTAATACCACTATTATACTATAAGACCTATTTCTTGGAGATTGCTTCTCCTAAATTTGAGGCAACCTTGTCCATCGTACCCAAAGAAACAACCGCGATTAGATATACTTTGAGGATTCCTAAGGCCTCTACAAAATTGATTCCTGTAATTCCTGTCTGGGAAACAGCTAAAAGTTGTAACTCAGAAAGAATCATTGTCAAAGTTATAATCCAAAATCTTAATGAACCTACTAAACCTTTTATTTTTTCTAACATTTTATTTTTAATTTATATCTATATAATTAGGAATATATTCCCACGACCCTAGAATAAATTTCTTTCCCTTTTCCATTTTGACTATTCCATCTGTCATTGGTTCGTATAACCAGCAGTCCAAATTCGAATCTATTATTATCACAGCTCTATGATACCCTATGTGTTTTCCTGTTGAAGCGTCTCTGATCTCTATTGTAAATCTAGCTGCACTATTCAAAACATATATATCAGCACAAAAGGCAGTAAATGATCCTGAAAAATTATCGCAATCAAAAACATCTGTTGTCCATATCTTTTTATTAACCCAATCATTCTCTATTATAGTCTTCCATGTGTCAATATCTGTTGTCTGATGAGTCTCGTCTGCTGAATATATTTTTCCTACTGGCAAACCTGTTATATTATATAGAGCAGTTAATACTTGAGAAGCACTATAAACTGTTTTTTTGACAGTAGTAGCTCTATTAAGAAACCATTTTCCTTTGTCTATCAATTGACTCCCTAAAGTCCTATAAAGATTTAAATTTTCCATACATTTATTTTATGAACAGTTTGATAAGCGAAGCTATAAAACCTCCCAACGTCGCAGTTAACAAAACCCAATAGGATCTCATTAACCAATCTATATTTGTGGCTGATTTGGCTGAATCAGTCGATAGAGTCGCCATAGATGCTTGGATGTGTGCCAAATGGTTATTCTCTATTAAATCTACTTTATCAAGAATTATATCCATCTTTACACCATCTACCGATATATGCTTATCTAATTTAGCGTCTATCTCTATTATTTTTTGATCTATATTCTCCATTGTATTTTTTAAAGTGCTCCTAAAGCTGTTTTTTTCCAATTTTTACCTGAAATTGAATTTTCTGCTGTTGCTACATAAACATTACTTGTGTCAAACATTATCTTTCCTTTTGGAGCCTCTGTACCATCTATTCCCCCAGACATTGTTGTCGCACCTCCAGCCCATGAACCATTTGATAATGTTTCATCAAGGGCTATTGCATTTCCTGTTGTTCCTCCTGCTACGATAGCGGTAACTGTCATAGTTGCAGGGGTTGTTTTTGCTGCTGTTACATATGGATTAACTGGTGTCCCTGTTGACCATAATATTCCTTCATCCCCCGGAGTATGGAGAATTGCCGAAACTAAATTGTCTATTGATGCTTCAGCTGAAATTCCAATTAAAACTCCTCCTACTGTTTCTACATCTTCTCCGTGAAGAAGTGTAGCAGAACTCTTTGCAAAATTCCCTGTATTCGCGAGAGCAATTGCATTTCCAGCGTCACCTATTGTTTTTGCTGTAACTGTCATTGTATCTACAGCCGTCTTTGCCGAAGTCACAAGAGGATGAACGACTGTTCCTGTTCCATATTTTGTCCCTGCACCTGCACCCGCTGTTATAGCGAGAACTGCGTTATCTATAGCTGCTTCATCATTTAATCCTAGCCATACATCGTAAGCAGTATTTTGAAGATCGTGTCCTCCTGCTAATACCAAACCGGTCCAGGCGAAATCTGCTGAATCTGTTGTTGTATCAAGAAGATTTCCGGCGTCTCCTACTGTTTTGGCAACTGCATGAATAGTAGAAGCATTTGTTTTTGTTACGTCTACTGTTGTATGTGCTACGGTTCCTGTGGAATATTTTGTTCCAATACCTGCACCTCCAGTGGTTGCTGCTACGAAGTTGTTAAGAGCTGCTTCAGCTGTTGCTTCTACTAGAATTTCATTAGCAATAGCATCTACTCCTAATGTCGTAGTTCCAAGAGTTCCTGCTCCATCTACAGCAATACCTGTGGCATCTTCTGTAAATGTTAAAGCATTTCCTGCTACTCCTACAGTGGCGGCTGTTACAACTACGGTATCTCCAGCACCATCTATCGCTGTTACATCTGTTGAGTCTGCTGTGATTGCATCGACTATATTGATTACTTGGATAGCATTATCAGCATCTATTGTTATTTCTCCAGGACCTCCTCTCAAATTAACAAATTTGTAAGATTGGACACCGACAACTAAATGTTCTTCCGCTACAGCATCTATTCCATTTGTCAATGTTCCAGCTCCGCTTACAGCCACACCAGTAGCGGCTGCTGTTAACAGAATTGCATTTCCAGCAGTTCCATGAGCAACTGATGTTACGATTACAACTCCTAACGTATTAGTAGCTGTTACTGTTGCTAAATCGGCTGTTATCGCAATCACTATATTAGCTGCTTGGGTTGTGTTATCTGCATCTATAGTTACTTCTCCAACACCTGTTCTGACCGCTTTGAATGTAAAAGTCTGTGCACCAACGACAAAACTCTCCTCCGCGATGGGAGTACCTGTTATTGTTATTGTTCCTGTAGCATCTACATTATCAACCTTGGCAAGAGGAGTTCCAGAAACAGTTACAGTTCCTTGTGCTTTTTTTTCTGTAAGAGCTGTTTTATAAGTATATGTAGTAGCTCCTAATTTAATCCATTTTGTATCTGCAACAAAACTACTGAATACTCCATCAGAAGTAGCTTTTGTTGCAATGCCTACATAATTTCTAAAGGTATAATCTGTTACTGTCCCAATCTTAAACGTATTTCCGTTGGCTATTGCAGCCGATGTAAACGTAGCGTAAGCAGCTACGCCTCCCGCTGCTATCGCATTTTCATACTTATAAACTCGTCCTCCGACCGAAACGGTTTCGTTGTCTAAAGGAACTCCTCCTACAGTTAAAACCTTAGTAGAATTAACAGCATTAACAGGTGTACCTGCTTCTATTACGCTTTTTGGACTAGCTTGTGGTAATTGTGTTCCTAACATGTTATTTTAGATTATAGATAACCTTGTACATTACTTGTCTGAATATATGCGACGTCCATATTATCAGCTGTGGTGTTCCTAATCATTTGACTAAGAGCTACCTTTGGTATTTTGACAGTAGGAACTGAAAGAACTTCTGTATCCCTTAACATAAGTTGTCTAACTCCATTGATTAAGAACTCTGCTGAGAATCCTGTCCATTTAATTGTGAAAACTGTTCCTGTTGCTGTCCACGCTGAATTCCAAGGTATCACTGTTGTAGAAGTAAGTCCTTCATACATGCTTACACACGAAAGAGCACCTGAGGCGATCTTAAATGTTATTTTTGCAGCTTGAGTTATTTGTTCAAGACCGAACTCTCTATCTCCCGCGGCTGCGGTAACTACTCCATGTCCTACATCTGAGTCCATAAAAGCTGTTGCACCTGCTCCAGAAATATCTGTTCCAGCTCCCGTTGCTGATGTTACTGTTATTGCTGAAAGAGCATTTGAGACTGTTGTAATTATAAAATGGTCTGTACTCCAAACAACTGTTTCTAATGCTCCAGTTGCTGTCCTAATTCCAGCTTGTATAACTGCGGCTATTCCGTCCTCATTTGTTGTAGCTGAAAAATCTAGAGCAGAAATTGATCTAGCTGTACCATTAATAGTTATAGCAAAACTACCGTCAGTGACGGCTGTCCATGCTACCCCCCAGACGCTAGCTCCATTTCCTCCTGTCAAATAAGCGACAGGGGTAACCGGAACTGTAACCTTCATAGAAGTTTCTACCTTAAATAAATCCCCATATCCTATTGCCTTCGCAACATTAAATCTTAATGCTGTCCCAGTTGATACTGGCGCGCCTGTGATTGTTTTCCAAAGGGTTGTATCATAACCCTGACGGGCAGGATCGTAATAAAAATTTGCTCTATCGTTCATTTTTTTCTTTATTAATCCCCTTGGTTTTTAATTATGACTAGGCAGTTGGGGCTTCTACTTTGTCTTTTGTTCCTTTTTAGAAGAGGTTACTTTAGAAGCTACTTCCTCTACTTTAGAAGCTACTTCCTCTACTTTAGGAGTAATTTCTTCTTCTATTATAACATTAGTATTCTCTTCTGGAGTTACTTTTGCTTTCATTTCGTTCATCATCTCTTTCATCATCCCCGGGAGCATCTCCTTGGCCATTCTAACGGCTTCATCTTGCAACATTTTTTTTATTTCCGGACTTAATTGGGTGTTTTTCTTTGAACCAACTGCATTTTCTGCATGACCATATTTTATTTCTGTGATTATGTGTGCTGGCTCTGTTTCTTTTCTGATATAAGAGAAAGGATCCTCATCTGGCATCTCTACCATGATAAAATCTGAACCAAAAGCTGGATGAAGTTTCATCATCTCTATCAATTTGTCCTCTTTTATTTCCAACATACCACCTTGAAACTTCATATAGATACCATTTATCGCGGCTGTGCCTGATAAATGATTCCCTGGTATCCCTGGTCTTAGAACTACCATTAAATTTGAGTTTTTGCTTACGAATTTCATTATATTATATTCATATTACTAATTTTTATAAAACACCTACTTAATTCCGGCCTTATTGAGAGAGAGAATTTCTTCTCTCCCTTTTAAGGCCAGAAGCCTCAACTATCTAAGCCTATTCTCTAATAAAAGAAACTTGGAGATAGTTTGTTGCATTGTCTGTCAAAGATGTTGTATCCATGATCATAACAATCAAATCATTTCCTTCTTTTGCTGTTAAAGGAGCATCACTGAAATCTAAAGTGGTTGCACCTACTGCACCTGTTGAATCTACTGAAGTAGCAGCCCATACAAGAGTTGTTGTACCGTCTGTTTTACTATATTCGTAAATTCTTACTGCGCCAGCTTCTGCTGCACTAACGTTTGCATTATAAACAAACTTAGAAAGTTTAACTCTATGTCCATTACTGTTTCTTCTGGAAAGAACGTTTCTGTCCAAAGAAACTCTGTATGTTAACATAAAAGCTTTTGCTGTACTTAAGAGAACGTCATAAACTGTTTCTCCTTCTACAGTTGAAGCTACTAATCCTGCGGATACTTTCAACTGATCTGTCTCTGTTGACATTGTTGGAATACCGTCCATTAATCTCGCTGTAAAACCTCCTTCTGCAGCTCCAACTCCACCGTCTCCTAAACCGGAGTTAATACCTGCTACCAAAAGGCCGAGATTTGTATATGTTGAAAATGTATATACTGTCGCACCCAATGATGTCGTCAATGTCAAACTTGTAGCTGTTATTACAGAAATAACTGGAGCTGATGTCGAAGCACCTGTATAAGCAATTCTTATTGCTACTGGTTGATCATCTGCTACTCTTACTACTTTTGACTCTGCCAATAAACTTCTTATTTCTAATGAATCTCTTGAAGCCATTTTTTTGTTGTTATTATTATCAAGCAATGACCCCTGCTTTAATGGGGACGGAATTCGAAATTCCGTCCATCTGTGATTTATCCTCCCACAAATGCCAAGGAGGGTTTATGCCTTTATTTTAAGGGCACAATATAATGTTTGAATTTTTCTGCTACCTTTTTACACATTTCGATGAATTGGTCAGTGGTCTGTATTGTCTTTGCTCTGTTGCACTGTGTACAGCATGGAACAATATTATTCATATTGTATCCATCACCAGAATCTTTTCTATCCAATCCTATTCCGTCAATATCAGTTCCACAATAGTAACATGATTTATTCCAGAATGACTCAAATTCTTCGAAAGAAAGATTAAATTGTATTTTTCTAACTTTTGCACCAGATACATAAGATTCAAATCTGTGCTTAGGTGTATTCTTATTGCGTTTACTTCTAAGATTATGACACCTCTTACATTCATTTGATCTTCCTAAAGATATCCTTCTATTCTTATTGGAACAAAATTCCTCTAAAGGTTTCTCTTCCTTGCAAACATAACAAATTCTTGTCCCTGTAACCAAATTAGTTGTCCTTGGCCGGGCATTTGGATGTCTCTTTTTCCAATCTACTGATTTAACCTTTTTACAAAGATCACAGCGACAACCTTTTCCATAAGACCAGAGAGTACCGTGAACGCTTATAGGATATTCTGCTCGAGCTTTTTTCATTGCCCCCCTACATTCATCACATCGACAACCTTTTTTGCTGTAAGAAGATTCTCTCCCATGTTTTATTTCTTTTTCAATCATTATATTGTGCCCCCAAAGGGGTAATTAGTTAATAAATATTTAAACTTATCAACTAATTATAGCACAAGACCTCTAAAGCACACTCTGCAAACTACGCGGTCACTCCTTTCAAAATTGAATGTTTGGCGCTATGTGCTCTCTGAAGACCTACTTCAGAAATGTATTGATCAATCTGACCGTCCATGTCTGGTGATTGGATGTTTGTCTCCAATTTTGTGTCTCTGTTGTTCATAAATCTGTACATGAAGGAATCCATATCAAGAACGAATGAATATCCAGCATAATCTTCTACGAACAATGGGTTGTGGACAATGTTAACTTTACCAAAAGCGGTTACCCATTGACTGATGTGCATACCATAAGTTGTGTCAAGTGAGTGAGTTAAAATCTGACCTCTAGCAATTTCGTTTATAGCTTGCAAAACTATTCCTCCTGCGAACATCATTTTCTCATTGTTACCATATGTGAAGGTCTCTCTAAGATATG
>Ga0172379_10007962_pt1 | contig 13553 bp, 7 predicted proteins | sample GrowelOW334metaG_FD_119756 | JGI IMG/M metagenome (GOLD analysis project Ga0172379, IMG submission 119756) | Groundwater microbial communities from an aquifer near a municipal landfill in Southern Ontario, Canada - Groundwater well OW334 metaG | ecosystem: Environmental > Aquatic > Deep... | reverse complement strand
GAAGAGAGGCTGAAATCAAGATTCGGAGCAGGTTTGATTGTGGATATCGGACCGGCAAATTTTGAACTGAGAACGGCAATTCTTCTTATTAAGGCGAAGCAGCGGGGGATGGAAATGGCCATGGAAGTAGCTCAAAAAATAGCTACAAACATCGAGGGAGTGCGGGAACTTCAGGGTTTTTTGGGAAAATTGGAAACAGAAGAAAGATTGCGGGGACGAAAAATGACTACGGATGAAATTTCCGAAATTCTGAATATTCCCATAAATAATAATTCCCGAGCCAGAATTATTACTCCGGCAGAAATAATTAATTCCGTAGGGGCCTTTTATGGTGTGGGGGCAGTAGCTCTGAAAGGAGAAAGAAGGCTGAAAACAATAGCCTGGCCGAGACAGGTGTTGATGTATCTATTGAGAAATGACCTGAGGCTACCTTTGGAAGAAGTAGGGCGATTGATCGGGGGGAGGGATCACACTACTGTTCTGTATGCCGAAAACAAAATAAAATCGGAGCTTATTGACAATCATCGATTTCAGGCTGAAATTTCGGAACTGAGAAGAAAAATATTTAATGTTAGTCAATAGGGTATAAATAGTGGATAGCTTGAAAGCTGTGCACTTACGGTGTATAAAACAATTCAAATGACGGAGAACATTTTGAGGATAAACGAACAGTTGTCCACAAATTGTTAACAAATTTATCAGCTTTGGTGTTAACAAGAATAAAACCCAAAACTTAAGATTATTTTATGATTATTATCAACTTATCCACCAATACTACTGCTAATACGACTAGTTTAGATAAAGAAAATCGAAAAAAATGAAACTGGTAGTAATGCAGAATGATTTGAACAAAGCGCTGGGAATTGTGGGAAGAGTAGTCCCCAACAGAGGACAACTGCCGGTATTGGCAAATGTGCTATTGGAAGCGGACAAAGAAGGGATGAAAATTGCGGCAACAAATCTGGAAATAGGTTTACGGGTATCAATAGGGGGAAAAACATCGGAAGATGGTCAAATTACTGTTCCCGCCCGGAATTTTTCAGAATTTGTGGCATCGCTTCCATCCGGCAATGTGGTATTGGAATCGGAAAATGAGAAATTGAAGGTGCAGGGAGGAAAACTTTCGGCAACATTTACAGGGATTGCTGCTTCCGAGTTTCCGGTGATGCCAAAAATTGAAAACATAGGATCCGGCAGCAAGCTTTTGAAATTAAAGAAGCAACAGATCTTAAGAATGGCATCACACGTGGCAATGGCAGCCGCAAGTGACGAGAGCAGGCCTGTTTTGACGGGGGTACTGTTTACTTTTGGAGATGGTAAAACTTTGGTAACAGCTACTGATGGTTTTAGACTAAGCAGACAAGCGATAACAGACATTGAAATGAAAGGGTTGGAAAAAGGTTTAATTGTTCCGTCACGAACGATTACAGAAATGGCAAAAATTGTAAGTGAAGGGAAAAAAGAAGAGGTTGTATTGGGGATTGCATCAGAATCCAATCAGATTGTGATGGAGTATGACTCAGTGGAGATGATGTCCCGAATTCTGGAAGGTAATTTTCCCGATGTGAATAAAATTATTCCGACGGATTTTAAGACTGAACTTACGGCGGACAAAGAAGACCTTTTGAGAGCGGTGAAAGCGGCCGGGATATTTGCCAAAGACAGTGCCAACGTGGTGAGGTTTAAAATTCAGGACGGACTAATGGTGGTAAGTTCCAGTTCATCCCAAACGGGGGAATCGGAGACAGAAGTAGAAATAGACAAGAAAGGCGATGATTCGCAAATTGCATTTAATTACAGATATGTTCTGGAGTTTTTGAACAACATTGAGGGGGAGAGGATTTTATTTAAAATGAATGAGAGCTTAACCCCGGGAGTATTTGAGATAGAAGGGGATTTGGGGCTGATACATTTGATTATGCCGGTGAGGATTTAAAGAGCTTCTATCGGTTCGGCCGGCACACCCATGGGTTTAGAATAGTCCGGCTTGAGGGGGGTAAAACTAAAATGGATTTCCTCTGTTCCCAAACCGGAAATCAGAATTTGGTATTTGGTGTCGTATTTCCAAAGAGATTCCGGAACAAGGATTAAGGTTTTAGAATCTTCTGACAAGGATGGCTTAAATTTTGATGAAGGTGTAGCCTGGACCTGAAGATTGGCGAGTGAGATTTTTTGGTCAAAAGTAAAGGAAACTGCATTATCGGTAAACGGGAAAATTTGCTCGCCCTGAACGGTGGGATAAGTGCTTATTAACTTCGGAATGGCCGATGATGTATTTTTTTTGGCCGGGGAGGCACTGGAAATGATCATATAAAATACAACTCCCAAAAGAAAAAGTGCAAATAGAATAAAATCTCTTTTGCTGGGGGACAGCCTTTGTATGATGTTTTGAATTGGATTTTGGTTGACCATAATTTTATTTTACCGGTTTAGTCTACAGAACAACATATATTTGTACTACTGCAGTCAAGGCGCGGACCCGGAGTGCCGCCATCACCCAAACAGGCACCACGGGGAGTGCAATAATTGGGAGAAATACACCGGGTGATTGCGGTAGGAACTTCACAACAAATATCAGTAGATGTGCAGTCTAAACGTGCGCCCGGGGTTCCACCATCAGCCAGACATGCGCCATGGGGGGCACAATAGTTGGGTGTAAGACAAGAGTTGAGGGGAACACAGCCTTGGCCTCCACCACCACCACCCCCACCGCCACAGAAAAATTCTTCCGGTCGGCGGTAAACAGAGTTTAATTGAAACTCTATGTGCAAATGGGTATTACCTCCCTGGTTAAAAAGGGTGCCTATTTGAGTTCCGGATGCAAAACTTCCTCTAAGGTAATTACTATTTAAGTGGGTCAGAATTATGCGAGCTCCCGGAGCACAATAATATGCGGTGACTCCCGCACTTGGATTTGTAAAACCGCCACAACTAGTCCAAGTGGCGAATCGTCCATCTACCAGGGGGAGAAATACAGGGGCTTCATAGCCTCTTATAGGAGCAAAAACATCAATGGCATAGCCATAATAACTACATTTAGGGATAGTGTGGTCTAAATAACAATAATTTTGGGATGGCTGGTCAGGAGCGTAGCAACCTGCTGACTGAGGAAGTGATGCCAGGGGTTGGGCGCCATAATCCCAATGACACGGATTTGATGGATTCATAAAACTCCAATACCTGTTGCTACCATGACCGTGTTCTGTGTCCGGATTATAAGAACCATTAGTTATGATGCCGCCAATAATGGGACAACCTGAAGCACAACTACCACCACCCGGCGGAAAGCCCCCACCTCCTCCGGGAACAAAAGATGGATAGGGATTTGGCAGTGGCTCGCCTAATTCCCCCGGGGGCGGGTTTCCGGCAGGCGGAGTAATGTTGATCGTAATGTTGTCACGAGTATATGGAACAACATAAGCAGAACTGTTAATGATTAACAAGACAAAAGCCAGAAAAACAGGGAGGATAACAACGGCAAAAAGGATAGGCTGAAAAAGTGCCCTGACTGTTTGGGAGGTAAAAAAACCGAAAGGAATTACAAATAAGGAAGATGTTGCGACGATGCCTGCCTGGAAAAATTCCTTAGATTCTTCATATTTCTCTTTAAGCCAAATATAAATTTTGCTAATGAACTCGCTCATTATGAGGCCTGCCACGAAAGCAATAATGTTTCCAACTATGGGAACGGCTGAACCAACAGTTTGTAATATCGCCTGAGCGGTGGCACTGGCAGCGACTTTTGCGGCAACGGCTTTTCCGACAGTAGTTTCACCTATTTTGGCGGCTACTTTTCCCACGGCCTGTCTTACCGGTAAACTTTTTTGAAAAGCATTGTGATTTGCATAATCCAAGAAATTATCAACTTTAGCAATTTTTCCGGCATTGTCTACCTGACTGAAACCTTTTAAGGATTCAAACGGTGACCTAATGACAACCTGGGGCTGGTTGGCAATTGCCTTCTGAATACGGGGAAGAAGAAACCTTCCTTCTTCGGAAGAGGCAATTTTTTGACCTAATTCTGTTTTTGTAAGAAAATTATTTAAGGAAGTTACAGTATGATCTCTCAACCATCTTTCCGGCTGACTGGAAATGTAGTTTAGATATTCATGGAAATGGGTGTCGAAATTATTTGCGCTTGTACCAAATTCTTTCTTGGGGTCGATGTTTTGGGGAGATTGATACCGCTTGTTAAAAAAAGAGTAAAGTTTATTCGGGTCTATTTGGAGCTGCTGACCCTGGGGAATATTTTTTTGTGCGGTTTGGGATTCGATAAATTGTTCCCGGGCACTTTGCGAGAGAGCGGAGAAGGCTTTTGCTTCTTCTTCCTGTTTGGCTTCGGCAGAAAGAGTATCCGGGATATCAGCCAGGCTGACAAGATAGTATGCCGGTTTAAAAGTTGAGGCTAATGCCGGGGCAATTTTATTGGCTATCTCCGGATCGATTCCTTCCTGAACGAGATAGAAAGTAAGACTTTGATGAAAACGGACGTCGGAAACTTCTTTGTCTGAAAATTTGAATTTGGAGAGTAATTGTGAATATGAATTAATTGCTGTCGGGGGGACAGTGGAGGTAATGGGAATATTGTCGGTGATATATGTATTTATTTCCTTTGGCGTACTATCCGGATTTAGTAATTTATAAGTAACCAGAAGGTTGGATGCAGTTTCCGGGTTTTGGGTAGGAATAAAATTTTTGAAAACAGAGATGCCTGCGGTTTGAATTTCAGCAATTTGAGGGCTCACGGCGGCAAGCGGATTGATTAGTTTGGAGACAACGGAAATACCTTTGGCATCTTTGTCGATTAAATTTGCCGTATTTTGTATTCCTGCCGGAGGGTCGGCAATAAGGGTTTGGGCCAATGCCGGAGAGGTAGCAATGAGAGCGGTTAAGGACGAGTCTTCCTGTAATAAAGTAATAATGGGAACGGTGGCAGCCAAAGCCGGCTCTGTTTTGAAGTCCTGATAGGTTTTGAGAATTTGCTCTCTGAGCTGAACATTTTGGGAACTGGCATATTTGTCAAAAACAACGGCAATTGAAATAATGGCTTCTTTGAGATGATCGGATGCGTAATTTTTTAATGATTCAGAAACATAATCCCGGATGGAACTTTTGGACGCCCCCGGCTTGGCTTTTAATTTCGCTAACAATTGGTTTTGAGCGGATTCAGGGACAGATTCAGAATTGAGCAGTTTGGTGATGATTTGATCTGAAGTGATCATTGTTCCTTAGGGTTGGCCTGTTGGCGGGCAAGTATTTCTGACGGTTTGGTGGTAATTAACTGGTGTTCGTTGGGAGAGGCTACAAAACGGATGGCCACATGATTGTTGCCGGCAAAAAAGACGCCCTCTCCCACATTGGCGGAAAGAAGCAGGTGTTTTTCTCCTTCGGAGAGATAGAAAACCTGAGCGATTTTGTCTACCCCGGCGGGCGACTGCTTCATCAATATTTGCATCGAAGAGTTGGTAACAATGGCTTTACCGAAATCGGTATTCAAAAAATCTTCCACATCCTGGGTAATGGTGGTTAAACCCAAGAAATATTTACGGGCTCTTTTGGCAATACCATAGAGGAAATTGGCCGAATCGGGAAAACGCATTAAATACCAGGCTTCGTCAACAACAAGAATTCGTTTTTTGAGATCTCTTCTCATTTTGGTCCAGATATAATCCAAAATCATAAAAATGGCGATGGGTTTGACCGAATCTTCCAAATCCCGGACAGAAAAAACGGTGAACTGATTTTTTAGAATTACATTTGACGGCTGGTCGATGATTCCGGCAAAACTGCCCTTGACGAATTTTTCGATACGATCCGCCAGAGAAGCAGCCAAGGGCTCTTCCATACCAATAAATGCCTTGTATAAATCTTCCATCAAAGGGGGAGTGTGTTTTTGTGATTCCGGATCCGGCGTAATACCTTTCATCCGGTAGGCCAAAACCAATGCCCGATCCAACAAGGCCTCTTCGGTGGGATTTAAATCCCCCATAATTACTTTGAACATGGAATGAAGACTTTGAATTTTGAGATTAAGCTCGTTTTCTTCGGACGTTTCAGTAAGAAGGGAAAGATCGAAGGGGTTAATACGGTTTTGGGAGTTGAAGGAGAAATTAATATAATCACCGCCGACGGCATCGCAAAGGGTTTTGTATTCATTTTCCGGATCGATGACTATGACTTCCGTGCCAAACATTAAGGAACGGAGAATTTCCAACTTAACAGTGTAGGATTTACCGGCGCCGGCCTTGGCAAAAACAACAGTATTTGCGTTTTCCAGGCTGAAGCGGTCAAAAATGACCAACGATCCAATGTGCTGGTTGATACCATAGAGTATGCCGTCATTGGAAGTGAGCTCGGATGAAGTAAAGGGAAAAGTGGTAGCCAGAGAAGTGGTATCCATGTTTCTGGTAACCATGAGATGGTCGACACAGGTAGGGAGGGTGGTTTTGAAACCCTGGGCTTGCTCGAGCAAGGTAGGGGTGGTGGAAACCAATAATGAAGACATGGTGCTTTGAACCTGTTTGCTGGTAGTTTCGAGCTCGGATGCAGAATCGGCGGGAATAGTGATATAAAGTGAAAACTGGAAGAAACGTTCAATACCTTTGACTAATTGTTCCTGCAATGACAGAGCATCTTCCAATTTGGCCTGGGTACTGGGATCTACAACCCGGCCCCGTTGCATGTCGGTAGATATTTCGGCTTCCATTTCGGCAATTTTCCGACGCAGTTCGTCCAGTGTGGATTTACTTTCGACAGGATAGATAAACATGGCCAGGCGAAGGGAATGATCGAAACTAATAATGGGGGATAACCAATTAGAAACAACGAAGCGACGGTTGATGGTGGTGAAAAAACTGCGATAAAAAGAATCGTTGAGTTTTAATATATTAAAATCGATGGTTAAGCTCTGGGGAGCGATTAGGTCTTTGACGGTTTTGGCTTCGGCTATAGTTTTGGTCATATGTTTTCAGGTAAAGTAACTTTGGTACCAACTAACTCCGGATTGTAGTAGTCGAAAAACATCTGTAGCAGTTCCTGGGACGTGAGTTGGCGACCTTTGAGGCCGATTCTGGCCAATAGGCGGAATAAATGATCTCTTTTGGGTGATAAATTGGTAATGGCTCTTTCTACTATGTATTCCTGAGGATAACTTTTTTTGGGGGATTTGCCACCCAAAGCCTTGAGGGAAGAAGAGACACCCAATTCCAGGGAACTGAAGGGAATAGTAATATAAAACTTTTTGTCTAATACATTTCCCTGGCGGACAATGGCTTTGACGAAATCCCGGTAATTGGTAAGCTGCTCTTTGAGCTTGGATTCGGTAATTTTGGCCAAATAACTGTCCAGTTTCTCAATATAAGAAGAGATATCCTTGCGTTTGGCCGAAATGACTATCTGAATAGAAAAAGTTAGAGAATTGAGAAGCTGGGCATAGGCATAAATAGTGGCATCCTGTTCTTTTTCGGACAACAATCCGAAATTAACGGCGTTTACTTCGATGACCAGGCAGGCTGAACCGTCTTTGAGAAGCACCATATCATCGGAGATGGTCTCTATATCCAAATGGTCCTGGGTAGGGATGACTGGTAATTTGTCTGTTTTTATCTTAGGCATTGGATTTGGTAGAAATAAGGATAGGGGGAATAATGGTCCCTTTTACTTGAATGGAAACGGGCTCGAAAACGACCCCTTCTTTTTCGGCAATGACGTTATAAGTTCCCGGAGTGAGCGGTATGGCAATCTGAAACTGACCGACTCGGTTGGTACGAAGCGCCCGGGCGGGGATACCGGTGGCGGTATCGACTATTTCGACAGTAATGCCGCCGATGGGTTGGTTATTATTGTCGCAGACAATTCCGGCCAGTATGTTGGGAGTGGTAGGAGTGGTGACCTGGCTGGTAACGGAGGCTGAGTTAGCAGTGGCTACTTTTACGGACTGGGGAAATTGCGGCTGGGGAACATTTTCCGCAGGGGTGACCGGTATTTTGGGCAATTCCGGTTTTGGTTCAGGAGGTTTTTCAGTTTTTCCAGCAACTTCAACCGTGGGGGTGGGAGGTTCGGGTTTGGGTTCAGGTTTGATGAAAACTGCAGAGGTTGTTTCGGTAGGGGTAAAGTGGGTAATTGGGGTAGAAGCTGTAACTTCGGGAACAGGGATAGGGTTTAGGGACTGAATTGGCGGAATGGAAACCGGAGCAGGTATTGGGCTTATCGGGGGTAAGGTCACAACGGGAGCAACGGGGTTCCAGACAAATTCAGTCGGGGAATATATAGCTTTGACAAAAGCACTAAGCCAAGTGGAAAAGGGACGGCCGTTGATGGGGACAAAAGCCATGAGAATTCCGGTAACTGCCGCAATGAAGGTAAGAGGAAATTTGATGATGGCAATTAAGGGAAGACGAAATATAATTAAAGCTACCACAGCACCTCCCGCCAACTGCAGAAACTGTTTGAGAGTCATGTCTCCCACCAAGCGAAATTCGTAAGAAGAAATGTTTTGGGGGACGGGATGAGTTTCCATATATTATGAGTATAAGGTATCTAGAGTAAAGAGTATAAATTATTCGACCACTCTTTGGCGAAGATTTTATTTGAATCTTCGTAAGTTCATTATAAATGTTTTGATTGAGGTAATTAAGCTCCAGACTAAACTTGAAACAAAAACCCTAATTTAACTAACTGTGCTTTACATATTTTCATCTTGTCTTCTAAACTCTAAAAAACTAACATTTCACAACCTATAGTAGAGAAAGTGTGGTAAAATTTGAGTGTTATACTTTTATTATGAGCGAAGACAACATGACACCGGAAAATAAACAAAATAATGCAATAATGATTCATCCTATCGAAGGGGGAGTTACAAAGGGCCCGGATAGCATATATACAAAAAAAGACGGGAAAAATATCAGGTCGGAGAGTATTAAAACACAACAAGTAGCGGGGGTAGGTGAAGTGATAGATGCAACTGCCAGTGGGTTGGTTGACAGGCCAGATTATTCAAAATGGTCCGTTCGGGAAATTTTGAGGGGAGTCAAATCCGAAGGAAAAATTGACGAACCACACATAGAGCCGACTTTTAGAGAAAAAATCGGCGGATCGTGGAGGGAAGACCCCCAAGTAAGAAAAGGCCAGGCTTATCATAACCCCGTGCTGTTAGGTGAAGAGCCTGAAACGCAGACAAAAAGGCAAAAAGTGAGTGTGGAAGATCCTAAAAAGGATGAAGTTCCAGTTAGGAAGGGACAGGCTCGCACAGCTGGAGACTTTTTCAGATCGCCTGAAGAACGCGTAAGTTTTGTTGATGCTTTGGGTCCAGGCTGGCTGAGGGAAGAGTACGACAGAAAAGTTGAGACAGGTAAGGCATCTGACGATTTGGCAAAAACAATTGAACAAGCAAGCAGGTTGGGTTTGAATCAAGTAGTTGCCCTTGTGGCACTAGAAGTTGTACGAGATATTCCAAGTGGAGAAAGAAGTGACGAGAGGGTTCAAGAGGAATTAGTAAAACAAGCTTGGGAATTTGAAGGGGCAATAAAACTAGCACTTGATGAAGCGAAATTAAAAAAGCAAATTGACGAAAATCAGAGAAAAAAACTTGAAGGCTATGGTGAACTTTCGGCGATAAGTATGGCAGCAAGAATTCAAGGTAAGAGCGAGGCCAGAAATCCGTTAGGTAAGGATGTAACAGTAGAGGGAAACTCAAGACCGATGCCCGGGGAAGCAAATATAAATTGGGATGAAGCCAGAACAGTTGCCTCTCTCCGCGAAGAAAAAGAAAAAGCAAAAGCTAATGGTACGAATTTTGATACGGATTCTAATAAAAGGCTTAATAAATTTTTGACTAAACTATTAGGAATCGAAGTTGGGGCTGAAGCGGCTGAAGTGGGAGCAGAATTAGTTTTGAAAGCTTACACTAGATGGCAAGCGGACAGGAAAAGAATGAGGAATTCCCGGACGGAAGGAATAAATCAAGAAGAAAAACAAACTGAACCGACAAAAAGAAAGGAACCAGAAAGAGAACCTGAAAAACAATCAGAATTTTCCAATTTCGGAGATGCGTATGCATTTTTGAAGAATAATTGGCGGATGGAGCCTCACTTAAATGGTGAAGAAAGGAAAAAATATGATGAAGCATTGAGAGTAAAAAGAATGGGAATTGAGGCAGCAAGTAAACACGGTACTAATAGCTATGGAGAAAATAGAGGTTTATTTGATCAAGCAAAAGGTCAAGTTGCCGATTTGATGAGACAGTTAATCACAGATGATAATTATTGGGCAACGGTTCAGTCCTCCGGCATGGCAAGGGGTGACATAATAAGCAAATTAGCAGACGGTTTGGATCCGATACGAAGAGCAACCTCCGACGGCCAAGGTATTGCACAAGGAATTAGAGACCCATGGTTTGAGGGGATAGTCAGGAATTGGCAATTAGCGTTTCTAAAAGCCAAAGACAGTGTCGGAATACCGGGAAACAGAGCTGACCAAATTAAGAGTTTGCAAGAAGAAATGAGAATTTTAAATTGGGGAGCAGTATCAACCCCCGAAACCCAATTATTAATTGATAGTTTGGCCAATAAAGCAGTTTCATGGGAAATACAGAATGATCCAAATTTAAAAGCCTGGGCGGATGCCCAAGCTAGGATGGAAACAGACACAAATTCAAGAACGACTACTGTGGAAACAATAGAAACAGATCATCCGGTTGAAGGAATATTTAATGCAGGTTTTTTGAAAAGACATGGACTGCCAGAAAAATTTTTAGTAAACGCCGGTTCGTCTACTGGCAGTGTGGTTAAAAAGTATGAGGTGGATGTATTGGGGGCGTTAGAAAAAATGTATGAAACCGGAGCGCCTTCAGAATTTTTTCAGACACAGGAATTTATCAACGCATGCAATAATCCTTTAGAAGCTAGAAAATTTGGTTGGGGAATAGTTCCTCTGATTAGATTAATAAGAACAAATCCAGGAACTTATTCTGGCTTGATTGATTCTAAAACCGGGGGAGGATTAATTCCCGAACTTAAATTGTCAATTCGTGGAATTGCAACGGCTTTCGAAAACGATGAAGAGGCAAAGAGATGCCTAGGAATATTTTTACAAATGGACAGTCAAACTTATCCAGGCACTAAAGAAAAAGTTATTAAAGTTCCGGGAATGCAACGTGAAGATCAATTGTTTGCAGAAAATCTGCAGGCAGAATATGATACCGCCTTACGAACAAACCATTTAAAGTGGACGAACAACGAATCAAGAGATTGGTGGAGGAATAAAGCGATACAAATAGCCGAGCATGTGGGTTGTGATAGGGGAACGGCGGAGTTAATGGGAGAATTTGCGGTACTTATTAATGGCGGACCAAAAATGGTGGACAATCGAGCTCTACTTTTCAAACATGCAAATCCGAATAAACCAGATGGATCAGATCGGTTTTTAATTGGAAACCAATTCGAAGAAGCAGCACTACCTTTCTTGGCTAAAATATTTGTAAAGAAGGACGATAAGGAAGCTAAGAGATTGGGAAAGATGGGGCCAAGATATGATGGAGACCGTGGCTGGGATAGTGTTTTCTTAAATGATTACCTGAAAGCAGAGGGAATTGACGGATTAATGCAGGCGGTAATACACATGCAAATAGACACCTTTGGAGAAATGAGGTATATACAAGCGCTCAAGGGGATGGGGACTATTAAATCATCAATGGATGAAATTAAAAAATTGCTTGACTGGGGTGGGGTTGGCCGAATGGCAGAAAAACCAGCGGATGTCATGATTAAATTAAAAGATGCATTTTCCGCTCTCGTAACTCCGGAAGTGCCGTTAATTAACCAGTTTACGGTTCAGAAAATTGGTCGGGCAATTTCAGAGCTTGACGTTAAGGTTGGAGATGTATTGAAAAGCACGGAGCCTACGGCTGGCTCACAAACAAAGGAATTTGGATTTCAAGTCCTAAACCAATTTGGATTAGGGATTCCAGGATTAATAAGAAATTTAATAGAAAGAAATAGAAAATAGAATTACAGTCCTTTAACTTTTTGGGATGCTTCTCTGAGAGAACCGGCTATACCTTCCCATCCTGCCGCAGTATTTACAAAACCTCCAGATTTGAATTTAGCTGCCGCCCCAGATGAAGCAGAAGCAGCGAGTCCCAGCGGTGTTCCAAGTGCTTCCCCAAAAGCAGAACCATATTTGAAAGCGGGGATCTTAAGAGCGTCTCTGACCATTTCGGCAATTTTGGGCATTAAAGCCAGAATGGCATAGCCGCTTCCCAAATGAAAGAGTGTGCCATGAGCACCAAACAAAGGCAGTTCGGGGAAATTGTAGGCACCCGGCTGAAACAAATTATTCGTTGCGAGACTACTTCCGGTAAAAGCCCAATTAAAAAACTGAATCATAGCGGCCACTATGTCTGAGAAACCACCGGATTGAGTAGCCCAAAGAATCATGTTCATCAAGAACATCAGAGGGATAACTACAAAGACAGAGGCATTGGCAATATAGCTTCGCAACCATCCCGAAAAGCCCGATTGCCCAGGAAGGATACCCAGCATAATCTGCCAGGGAGCGATAACTATTTGGAGGATCATCATAATGTAAGTTTTCATCATTAACCACCAAATCTTAAACAGGAGGAAAAGGACGATGATAAACAGTACGAGGGAGACGATTGATCCGACTATGGTGGGCAAAAGGACTATTGTTAAAACCCCTAAAGTGAACAGATAGTATAGGAAAATATTGGTAAATCCGGGGTCGACATAAAAATTCAGAGCTCCGTTTACGTTATCAATGACAGTCGGCGAAAGGCCGCCAATAATTAGGGAGAGAACAACATAAACCATATCTATGACCAAGCCGGCAATGGCGTAAGAAAAGGTAATAAGAATCAGGGTGGAAATAATTTTGGGAATCATAAGTTGAATTGATACGGAAGTTTGGGGATTAATTTTGATTCTAAAAATGACCATGAAACCGGCGGCTATAAGAAAAATAACAAGGAGTAAATACGAGAGATTTCTGGAAGCGATCCAGAGTTGTTGTACCGCGGAAATATTGTCAAAGCCATATCCAAACTGGGCGGAAGCCGTTTTGACGATGGATAATTTGGCGAGGCTGTTTTGAAAATATTTTATACCCGATGCGGGCGGCTCCTGATACATCTGGTCAATGCTTCCCAGTAGTAAGCCCGGGGTTCCGAAAATGGCATAATATTTCATTTTTGAACTTCCGGAATCAGAGAAAATGTTGGTAACAGTGTCCCTAATATCCGGACCGAACACGGGATACATTAAATGGATTAAGGCAGAATTCATAATCCAACCTACCTGAGCGTAGGTATAACGTTCGCCATAAATTTCTTCGTCAGGGGAATCGAAGACTTTGTTACTAAATTCACAAATAACCGGGTTGTACCAAGGATGGGTAATGTTGAGAAGATTTGTCAACCAAGCGGGAAGGAAGCTGGTGATGGTACTTGTGGCATCATAAAAAGTACAAATGTTTATGGGGGGACCTACCTGAGCGTGGATTTTGGCGGGTTTTGACAGACTTTGTGAGAGAAGCAG
>Ga0172379_10007961_pt1 | contig 13553 bp, 10 predicted proteins | sample GrowelOW334metaG_FD_119756 | JGI IMG/M metagenome (GOLD analysis project Ga0172379, IMG submission 119756) | Groundwater microbial communities from an aquifer near a municipal landfill in Southern Ontario, Canada - Groundwater well OW334 metaG | ecosystem: Environmental > Aquatic > Deep... | reverse complement strand
ACCCTGCGTATCCTGTTGCTGGGCAACGGGATGGCGCTAATTGGCGCACTTTTTCAGGCCAATGGATGGTCTGCTATGGCCTTGCAGTTCATGCAAATCGAGAGTTTACTCACGCCTGTTATGCTCGCCAGTTTATTGTTGTTGTGGGCCGGGTGTGCGTGGCTCAAGAAGCTTGCTTACTGGCGGGGGGTGTTGAGCGTCAATATCGCTGTGGGTCTGATATCCACCGGCATCTATGTTTTTGGCGGCGAGCTGTATCGTCCGGATTTTGGCACGGACAGAGGTTTTGAGCTGATACGCTGTCTGTTGACGAGCCTTATTCTATGCAATTTGTTGCTGGCCTATTTTCGTCTGCGCGCTCAGTGGTTGTCGCGCGCACTGGATGACGGGCGCTTGCAGGTTTTACGGGCACGCATACGTCCGCATTTTTTATACAACACCATCAATGCGGTGCTGGGGATCTTGCGCACGCAGCCGCGCCGGGCTGAAACCGCGCTGGAAGACATGGCGGATTTGTTTCGCATGGCCATGTCAGATGAACAGGATCTGGTGCCGCTGGGCAACGAGATTCAATTGTGCCGGCAATATATCGCGCTCGAACAGTTGCGCATGGAAGGGCGGCTGCGCGTGGAGTGGATCATCAAAGATCTGCCTGATGACACGTTGATTCCGGCATTTTTGTTACAGCCTTTGCTGGAAAATGCGGTGTATCACGGTATCGAGCCCTTGATTGATGGCGGATGTATTCATATTATGCTGCAACGAAGTGGTGCGTCACTGCAGATACGGGTCGATAATCCTTGTCCGGAAAGTAATGAGGTGCGCAGTCATGAGGGAAACAAGATTGCACTGCAAAATATACGGGAGCGGCTGGCGTTGCTGTTTGACGCTGAGGCCAGTTATCAGGTGCTTAGCAGCAACAATACCTATCGGGTGGAGATTAACTTGCCCTATTTGAAAGAGATGTTATGAGTACGATCGCGCGGGCATTGCGCATATTTATTGTCGATGACGAGCCGCCTGCGCGTAACCGGTTGCGTGAATTACTCAGTGATTGTAACGAGCAGCTGGCACTGGAAATCACGGGTGAGGCGGGCAACGGTCAGGAGGCACTGGATAAATTGATGGTAGAGCCGGCGGATGTTGTACTGCTCGATATTCGCATGCCGCAGATGGATGGGATTGAACTTGCACAACACCTGCAAAAATTACCCCGGTCGCCTGTCGTGATTTTTACCACCGCCTATGATGCCTATGCGATCAAGGCGTTTGAATTACACGCGATCGACTACCTGCTCAAACCGATACGGTTGGGGCGATTGTTTGATGCCCTCAGTCGCGCGCGCGCCGCTGTGCCGGTTCAACTGGAGGTGTTGCGCGATTTGCTGCCCGAGCCGCGTCGTCATCTGGCGATCCACGAGCGGGGTAAGATTCATCTGATCGCTATCGAACAAGTGCTTTTTTTGCGTGCCGAGTTAAAGTACATCACGGTGCGCACCGGTGAGCGCGAGTATTTGATTGAGGAGTCGCTGACGGCGCTCGAGAAGGAATTTATCACACGCTTTGTGCGCATCCATCGCAATTGTCTGGTGGCCCGGGATGCGATAGAGGGATTTGAGCGCGGCGGCGATGAGGGGGAGGGCAGCGGCTGGTTAGTAAAGCTCAAAGGATTGCCGGAAGCGCTGCCTATCAGTCGCCGCCAGCAGCATATCGTTAAAGACTTCGGCTGATTTTTTAAACTGGCGGATGATCAAAATATAAAGGAATCGTGCAATGCGGGTGTGTCCTTGTGGTAGTGGTCTGAATTTGGAATCGTGCTGCGGGCCGATTATTGCAGGCGTGAATGCGCCGACGGCCGAGTCGCTGATGCGTTCGCGCTATTCGGCGTTTGTGCTGGGTGAACTCGACCATGTCGAGCGCACCCATGCGCCGGAGATCGGCGATGATTTTAACCGTGCCGAAGCCGAGCGGACGGCCTCCGATGTTGAATGGCTGGGGCTGGAGGTCTTGTCATCCAGCGAGACGGAGGATGCGGGCATCGTTGAGTTTTCGATCCGCTTTCGCCGCGATGGTCAGGAGTTCGGTCAGTATGAGCGGGCGAGTTTTCGCCGCGAGCAGGGGCGCTGGTTGTATGTCAGCGGTCAGGTGGGCGCGAAACCGCCACCGCGTCAGGTGGTTAAAATCGGTCGTAATGACCCGTGTCCCTGCGGGTCAGGCAAAAAATACAAAAAGTGCTGCGGTGCATGATCACCCATGATGGAATCCAGATTTAGCTGTACCTCGTGCGGGAAGTGCTGTTTTGGCTGGCTGCCACTCACGCTGGAGGATGCCTTGTTGCACGCAGGGCGTTTTCCTTTGGCGTTCATCTGGTCGGTCGTGCCGCCCGGCACGCGAAACCATGCTCTGGCGAAGCAGTTGGGCGTCACCTTAAAGTCAGGTAAGCGCATGGCAGTCGTGATTATGCCGACTGCCTATATCCCAAGCGCACTTCCTTGTCCTGAACTGAGCGCCGAGGGCTTATGCCGGATTCATGAGAATAAGCCCAGTCGCTGTAAAACGATGCCTTTTTATCCGTACCGGGAAGAGTCGGATCAGCGCGCCATGCTGGTGCCGCGCAAAGACTGGCTTTGCGATATTACGCCTGCGGCACAGGCGGTTTATCGTGATGGAAAAATTCTTGCCCGTCAGGATTTTGAGCTGGAGCGCCGTGCGTTGCTGTCTCAAAGCGATATCATGCGGCAATATGCCGATTATATGTTCAAGTATTCGCCGTGGATGATCGACAGCCTCAATGCGCTGGCGTCGACGCCGGATGGGACGCTGCTAACCAGTCTGTCATCGTTTTTAACCGCCATCAAGCATTTGGATTCCAGAAGTATTGCGGCACAGCAACTGCCGGTTTTTCTGGAATTCGCAGAGAAGACTAAGGGGGTGCCTGAGCTTGCCGACTATCATAAGCACTACGCGGGATGGGCTAAAGAGATGGACTATCTGGCAAAGCGCGCTGTGGCCCGTGCGGAGTAGGCGCGAGTCAGCATTTCCGGAGGGTTATTTTTTGACTCTCGCATCCATCATCTCATGCAGTTCGCGCAAGTCGGTTTCGATGGTTGAGAGCTGATAAAAACTGCCTCCCACCTGTTTTGCCAGTTCCAGTTGCTCGATTGCACCCATGATGTTGCCCTGCCAGGCGTAGCTGTAGGCCAGTGCCTGATGCTGTTCAAAAGGCAGATTCATTTGATGGTAGCTGCGCGCCTGCAAATTGTAGAGCGTGGTATCACTGGGGTGGCGTGCGATTTGTTCAATCAGCAATTTAGCCGCGATTTCCGGCTGTTCGCTTTGCAGCAGCAACTCGGCATAGTCGTAAATCAGTGCGCGATGCTGAGGAAATCTTTGTGCCGCCATATGATAAAAATTCAGCGTATCGGGCGATTTCGTTGCGCGTTTTACCTGACCTGTGAGCGTTTCGAGCATCGCGTTATTTTGCGCTGCCGGTGTTTTTTTGACCTGAGCCTGTAAGGTGGTTAACTCTTCGCTTGCGCGCTCCGTTTCGCCTGCCCGTAGTAGCGCGCTGATCAGGCCGTATCGTTGCGCAATCAGGTTGCCGCGCTTGTGTGTGGTCAGTGCATCTTCAAAGTAGGTGAGTGCATCGGCTTGTGTTTTTTGTGCGCCGATGAGTTTGGTCCGCACCAGATGAAAGTCGAGGCTATCAGGCATTAAGCGATAAGGCTGTTTGTTCACCCGGTTTTCGATGTCGGCTATCCGGTCGCTGGTAACCGGATGGGTGCGCAGATAGTTGGGTGCATTCCCTTCGAGTAGCCGGTTCGCGCGTTGCAGTCGCTCGAGAAACTCCGGCATGGCGTGGGTATTGAAATCGGCCTTTTGCAATATCTCAAAACCGACGCGATCCGCTTCCTGTTCGTGAATACGGGTAAAGTCGAGTTGCTTTTGTACGGCGCGCGCCTGCATACCGGCAATCGCGGCTTGCGAGGCCTGGCTGTTGTTGCGCGCGGCAAGAATTGCAACGGCAATGGCGGCCATCGAGGCGAGCGAGTCGCCCTGTTGCGCCGCTACCATACGCGCCAGATGGTGCTGGGTCACGTGGGCTATCTCATGGCCCAGTACCGAAGCCAGCTCAGATTCACTTTGTGTAGTGAGTAGCAATCCTGCGTTGACGCCGATAAATCCACCTGGCATAGCGAAGGCATTCACGCTGTAATCGTTTAGTGCAAAAAATTCAAACGCGAGTGAGGGTTCACTGCTGAACTGAACGAGTTTATAGCCTAACTGATTGAGATAATCGCTGATTTCCGCATCGTTCAGATATTGTTTGCTGGCGCGAATCTGCATCATGCTCTGCTGGCCGATCTGACGTTCCTGAATCGGATTGAGCACGGTTTGCGAGATGTCCCCCAATTCGGGCAGGCCGTCAGCGATGGCGCCGGGCGGGAAACATAACAAGAAAATGAGCGTCAGTTTTTTCATAGCCGGTATCTTATCAGGATAGCGGAGTGTGGATCGGAGATTGAGTGAAATGCGAGGGAAGTGATTTTTCTCCGGTCTCGTTCCCAGCTCACGGGTTGTTACGGCTATTGCTGGACTTTACTGCAAAAATTGCGCAAAATTCGCGCCCGCATAAATGTATCTAAGGATGATAGACGTGGCTGATTTTAAAAATATAACCGTTGCCGAGTTGGTGTCGATGTTGCAGCAGGGCGGGGTGAAACTGATCGATGTGCGCACGGATGCCGAAGTGGCACGCAGCAAAATTCCTCAGGGCGATGTGCTGCCCCTGCACTTGTTGCCCTTGCGTATGAGCGAGCTCGATAAGTCGGCGACCACGGTGTTTTATTGTCAGATGGGCGGGCGTTCTGCACAGGCGGCGGCGTTCGCTGTTGGTAATGGGTTTGCCGATGTATATAACCTGCAAGGCGGCATCACCGCATGGGCGCATGCAGGTCAGCCCCTCGCATGACGATGTTTGATGTCGAATTGGACGCACGCCGGTTAGTCTGTCCACTGCCGATATTGCGCACAAAAAAATCGCTGTCCGCGATGAGCAGCGGGCAAGTGTTGAGGATACTCGCGACCGACAAGGAGACGCCGAAAGATTTTGAAGTGTTCTGCCGGCAAACCGGAAACGAGTTACTGAGCTCGGAAGAAAAGGACGGCGAATATACTTTCTATATTCGTCGCCGTTAAGCGGTTAGTGACCTACAGTAACCTTTTGAACCGGGCTAAAATCGCCATTTGGCTCGCGGAGCTTTAATACCTGTTGATAACTAAAATGTGACAGACGATCATCAAAAATAACTTCCCGTGACTTACTATTCGTGACAGGAGTCAGCAGGTTGAAATAAAGATTTTCTAAGGGATGTCTCAAATTGTTCAATTGGTACTGGCTTGCCAAACAGATACCCTTGAAAATTCTTACATCCTTTACTGCTGAGATGTTTCTGCTGTTCTTCCGTCTCTACCCCTTCGGCAATGACATCCAGATCAAGGCTATGAGCCATGGCAATGATGGTGCGTACAATTGCTCTATCGCTTGCATCTACAGCAATATCACGAACAAACGACTGATCGATTTTGAGTTGATCGAGCGGCAAACGTTTGAGATATTGCAATGAAGAATATCCAGTCCCAAAGTCATCCAATGAAAACTTGACACCAAGTTCTTTCAAGGCGCTCATGGTTGCAATCGTGTCTTCGATATTATCCAGCAACATGCTTTCGGTCAGCTCCAGCTTGAGCAGGCTAGGGTTGATTTCATACTGTTGTATGAGAGATTGCACCTGATTCACAAAATCAGTCTGACGAAATTGTTTGGCACTGACGTTCACTGACAAAACGAAACCGCTTGTTTTGGCATCATGTTGCCATCGCTGTATTCTGGCGCAAGCCGTCTCCAAAACCCAATATCCGATGGGCAGAATCAAATCAGACTCTTCCGCGAGCGGAATAAACTGGTCCGGCGACACCATGCCATGCTCGGGATGGAACCAGCGAATTAAAGCCTCTGCGCCAAAAGGATGGCGAGATTCATCTACCTGAATCTGGTAGTGCAACTGAAACTGATGGTTCTCGATGGCTTTGCGCAAGTCGCCTTCGAGAGCGGTACGCTTCGCGATGGTTTCCTGCATCTGCGGATCGAAAAATCGTAGTACGTTGCGCCCCTCTTTCTTGGCTTGATACATGGCGATGTCAGCTTGCTTCATCAGCTCATCAATCGACTGTTGCTTGTCGTTAAACAAGGTGGCACCAATGCTGCTAGTGCCATGATATTCGTGGGTGCCAATCAGATAAGGTTGACGCAGAGCAGCAAAGATTTGCTCGCCCACTGTTTCAGCCTGGCTCGCCGCATCGAGTGGATTTTCATCAAAACCTTCAAGCAACACCACAAACTCATCACCGCCAAATCGGGAAACCGTATCGCCATCGCGCACGCTCGATACGAGTCGTTTTGCGACCTGCTGCAACAGCAAGTCGCCCATGGGGTGACCATAGGTATCGTTGAGGGCCTTGAAATTGTCCAGATCAATGAACAGCACGGCACCATTTGTGACGCTACGCGTTGCCGACGCCATCGCTTGCTTTAATCGATCGAGAAGCAATCTACGATTAGGCAACTTTGTGAGCGGATCAAAGAACGCAAGATTCTCGATTTCTTCTTCGGCAGCCTTGCGTTGGGTCAAATCGGACAGCACCCCAACATAATTCGTAACCATGCCATTTCGGTCTTTTACTGCAGTCACAGTGAGATGCTCCGGGTAAATTTCACCATTCTTGCGCCTGTTCCAAATTTCCCCTTCCCAAACACCGGTAGTGTTAATGGCCTTCCACATTGCCGAATAGAAGCTGGCATTCTGACGTCCCGAACTAAGGAGGCGCGGGTTTTGACCAATTGCCTCTTTGTTTGTATAGCCGGTAATGGCTGTAAATGCGGCGTTCGTACGAAGCATTACGTTATTCTCATCGGTGATGAGTATGCCCTCTTGCGTTTCAAAAGCCGTGGCTGAGACACGGAGCTCCGACTCAAATTGTTTGCGTTTGGTAATATCAGTAGTGACTGTAACGCAACTATTTGAATCATATGACAGGGGGGCGGCACTCACGCTCGTCCAGATAATATCTCCAGATTCTTTTTTTACACCGATGACAACATCCTTGACAACACGTTGTTCTTTTATCGCCCGCAGACTGGGAAACTCATCGGCGTCCATATGGGTGTTATCCGTGCGCAAATACTCCCAGTTATCGTAAGCGCCTTGCAATAGGCCCTCTTTAGATATGCCCAAGATGGCTTCTAACGATGGATTGAAATCCACAATACCATTTTTTGAGTTAACAATCGAAACTCCAATCGGCAGAATATCGAAGAGTTTTTTCCATTTTTCCAGATTTTTAAGAACCAGTTCCTCATCCACTTTGCGCTGGGTAATATCAGAGTGAGTGCCAATCATTCGTAGTGGTTTTCCGTATACATCGCGACTTACCAGCATCCCTCTGGCCAAAATCCATTTCCATGAGACATCTTTGCAGCGTATACGGTACTCGACATCATAGATCTCTCGACTGTCGGTCAAATATCCCTGGATGACAGATAAAACGCGATCCTTATCATCCGGATGCAAATGCGCTACCCAAGCGGATCCTGTGGCTGGAAATTCATGCTCGGTATAGCCGATTATTTCATTCCAGCGCTTGGAAAAAAATGCTTCGTCAGTTTGCGGATTCCAATCCCATACACCATCGCCTGCACCTTCCAAGGCGAATTTCCAGCGCTCTTCACTATCGTGAAGCTTTTCTTCAGTCAAAAAATTCTGTTTCATTGTCTGTTTCGCTAGAAAATAAACCAGCGCAGAGGTGATAACTACATAGCAGAATCCTTTGTAGGTCTGAAATTTGGTGAGAGATGCGGAATCGGTTATGACCGAAGCAAGAAACCTATCGCTCAGAGATATCCAGAGCAGTCCGAATGCAGCGTAGATAAGTGCGAGGCGTAATGCCAAACGCGATTCCTTCTTCATTATCATTCCCTATGACTACCCGTATAAAATACGCTTAAATCTTAACAAGCCGACGAATATATTTAACTCGCAGCATTTCTTTGGAGAAAAATGAATTAACGCGGTCCATATTACAAGATAAGAACCTGATGAGCAGCCTAGGCTCACCCAAGGAAATCGTAGTTACTCGTGCGGTAGAATCTGCATAACTTATTGTAATGCTATCTCTGTGATAAAGTTAGGCCGCTCAATCTTTTGGAAAATTGATAGGTGGATGCAACGGTCTGCGCCTAGCCGACTATTGCCTGAGAAGCATTCTACACGCCTGAGGCCGCTGCACTCCAGTCACCAGACTTTCAAGCCCCCCGTGACAGTCAGCTTCTGGCACTTTTGACATATAACAACGGTCTGGTTTCATGCCGTTAATTTTACGTTTGGGTCAATATCAACTTGTTCTTGACGGGCGGGCGGCGAATTGATTCGCCGCCCGTTTTAAGTTAACCCAGCTTGGCGCGTTGTGCTTGCAGTTGCACCAGTGTCGCGCCAAAGTCACTCATGCGCTTTTTCTCCTGCTCAACAACGGCAGCAGGCGCGCGATCCACAAAGCTAGGATTGCCAAGCTTTGCTTCCGTTTTAGCAACTTCATTCGTCAATCGGGCGATTTCCTTGTCCAGTCGCTCGCGCTCTGCTGCCACGTCGATCTCGACTTTAAGCATCAGTTTGTAGCTGCCGACGATGGCAACGGCCGCATCGCCTTCAGGCAGTTCCGCCGCGACCTGTACTTCGCTGAGTTTTCCCAAGCTACAGATGTAAGGGGCCAGCACGGCGAGCGTGGCGGCATCTCCTGTGGCGATCAGCGGGACGCGGGCGGCAGGAGATAAGTTCATCTCGCTGCGCAAGCGTCGGCAGGCATTGACCATTTCCTGCAACAGCGTGATCCGGGCGATGGCATCGTTGTCTATCCTGGTTAAATCCGCTTTAGGATAGGCTTGCAGCATGATGCTCTCACCACTCATCCCCGCCATAGGCGCGACGGATTGCCACAACTCTTCGGTGATGAACGGGATAATCGGGTGCGCCATACGCAGGATGGTTTCGAGCACACGCACCAGATTCCGGCGTGTTGCGCGTTGCTGAGCCTCGTTGCCGTTGGCAATTTGCACCTTCGCCAGTTCCACATACCAGTCGCAGTAGGTATTCCATACCAGCTCGTACACGCAGCGGGCGGCCATGTCAAAACGGTAAGCGGCAAAATGCTGTGCCATTTCGGCTTCTGCCTGTTGCAAAAGACTGATCATCCACTGATCCGCTGCGGAATATTCAAGCGGCAACGACTCGTCCAGTCCGACGTCATGCCCTTCGCAATTCATCAGCACGAAGCGCGTGGCATTCCACAGCTTGTTGCAGAAGTTGCGATAGCCTTCGCAGCGCTGCATGTCGAATTTGATGTCGCGCCCCGGGGAGGCGAGCGATGCGAATGTAAAACGCAGCGCATCGGTGCCGAACGCCGGAATGCCATTCGGGAATTCCTTTTTGGTGCGTTTCTCGATTTGCTCCGCCTGCTTGGGGTTCATCAGGCCGGTGGTACGTTTCTTGATCAGCTCTTCCAGCGCAATGCCGTCGATCAGGTCGATCGGGTCGAGCACGTTGCCCTTGGATTTGGACATTTTCTGTCCTTCCGAGTCGCGGATCAGGCCGTGCACGTACACGTCCTTGAACGGGATGCGGCCGGTGATGTGTTTTGTCATCATCACCATGCGCGCGACCCAGAAGAAGATGATGTCGAAGCCGGTGACCAGCACGGTGGACGGCAGGTAGCGCTTGACGAATTCGTTCTGGGCGTCGAATGGCTGGCCCTCTTTCCAGTCCAGCGTCGAGAACGGCCAAAGTGCGGAGGAGAACCAGGTATCCAGCACATCGTTGTCGCGGTCGAGTTGGCCGGCATAGCCGGCTTTATCGGCCAGATGGCGCGCCTCGGCTTCAGTGCGGGCGACGAACACTTCGCCGTTGACGCCGTACCATGCCGGAATCTGATGTCCCCACCACAATTGGCGCGAGATGCACCAGTCCTGAATGTTGTTGAGCCACTGGTTGTAAGTGTTCACCCAGTTTTCCGGATGAAATTTGATTTCGCCGGAGGACACGCATTCGAGTGCCTGTTCGGTAATGCTTTTTCCTTCAGGGCCCGCCTTGCTCATCGCGACGAACCACTGGTCGGTGAGCATAGGCTCAATCACCACGCCGGTACGATCGCCTCTAGGTACTTTGAGTTTATGCTTTTCGGCCTTGTCGAATACGCCGGCCGCCTCCAAATCTGCGCAGATGAGTTTACGCGCGTCGAAGCGGTCGAGGCCGCGATAGGCCAGTGGTGCCTCGTCGTTGATTTTGGCATCCAGCGTCAGGATGCAGATCGGTGCGAGTTTGTGGCGTAGTCCTACCGCATAGTCGTTAAAGTCGTGCGCCGGCGTGACTTTCACGCAACCGGTACCGAATTCACGGTCCACATAATCGTCCGCAATGACCGGAATCAGCCGGTCGCACAGCGGCAGGCGCACCATTTTGCCAATCAGATGCTGATAACGTTCATCTTCCGGATGGATCATCACCGCGACGTCGCCCAGCAGCGTTTCGGGGCGGGTGGTGGCGACCGTCAGATGGGTCAGCCCGTGCAGGGTGTCCACTTCTGCCAGCGGGTAACGGATGTGGTACATGAAGCCGTCTTCCTCTTCCTGTACGACTTCCAGATCCGATACGGCGGTGTGCAGTTTCGGGTCCCAGTTCACCAGGCGTTTGCCGCGATAGATCAGGCCTTCGTTGAACAGGCGCACGAAAGTTTCGGTGACCGACTGCGACAGGCCCTCATCCATCGTGAAGCGCTCGCGCTGCCAGTCAGGGGAGGTGCCCAGACGGCGCATCTGGCGCGTAATGGTGTCGCCTGAGAATTTTTTCCATTCCCATACTTTTTCGATGAACGCTTCGCGGCCTAAATCATGGCGCGAAATGCCCTGTGCATCGAGCTGGCGTTCGACGACGATTTGCGTTGCGATACCCGCGTGATCGGTGCCCGGTTGCCAGAGGGTGTTGTCGCCGCGCATACGGTGATAGCGGGTCAACGTGTCCATCAGGGTTTGGTTGAAACCGTGCCCCATGTGCAGGGTGCCTGTCACATTGGGCGGCGGCAGCTGGATGCAGAAGGATTCCGTTTTGGCAGGATCTGTGCCTGCGTTGAAATAGCCTGATTCCTCCCATTTGGGATACCAGCGCGCTTCGATTTCTTTGGGTTCAAAACTTTTGGTCAATTCCATGGCAATACCTTGATGGCGAACAGTTGGATTACAGCTTTTATGAAGGGGAGAATTATACAGGTAGTAGCAAGTGGTGAGTGGTGAGTAAAACCAAGTGGCCACTTTCCACTTTCCACTTTCCACTTTCCACTTGCTACTTACTACTTACTACTTACTACTTACTACTTGTTGCTTTCGTCCGGTTTTGACAGCGCCTCGCGCAGCAGTTTGGGCAGCTCGGCCTTGAATTCGCTCACGGCCAGATCAACGGCCAATCTTTGCAGCTCTTCCAGGCGGCTGTTGAGTTTGCCGGCAAACACGGTTTCTAAGTGTGTTTCGAGTTGCCCCAGCAGATGAGACATCTCCTCCGCGTTTAATGCGCGCGGCGGAGCCGGTTTTTCCTGAACAATGTCAGGTTGCAGATCTTCATCGGGATCAACGATGATTTCAAACAGGATAGGCAGGTCATCGGGTAAGGTCTCCGCCACCTCGGTCAGCAGCGGGAGTTCCAGATCTGAGTCGGTCATGAGGGGCTCGCCTTCGCAAGGTCAAAATGTCGCATTTCGTAGCCGCGATCGCGGTAAAACTTGAAGCGTTCGCGACCTCTGCGGCTGTCGTCTTCATCGGTGCCGATAATTTCGATGACGCGTTCGAAGCGGCTGAAAAACGGTGTGCATTCGTTGTGCAGGCTGATCAGTATGTCGTGGTGCGGAAAATTCTCTTCGCCCAGGCTCAGATAGACCGGTGCACTGTCAGGCGAAGATGCATCGCAGTGCGGGATAAACGCGGTGTCGGGGTATTGCCACAGCAGCTTATCGAGCATCTCGCAGCTTACCGCATCAGGCAGACTGATGACGGTGCGCAGGCCGTGTTGCATGGCCTTGTGGCTCAACTGGCAGGCGGTGCGCAGCTTGTCAGATGAGCCGGTGTAAAAATCGACCTTGGTCATCGTGTCGTCATGCGCCTTTAGCGTTCGCGCGATTGATCAAATACCGTGCAAGTAAGGGCACGGGGCGGCCGGTCGATCCCTTGTCTTTTCCGGATTTCCAGGCTGTGCCGGCGATGTCCAAATGCGCCCAGTTATAGTCTTTGGTGAAACGCGACAGGAAGCAGGCCGCAGTCACGCTGCCTGCCGCCCGCCCGCCGATGTTCTGCATGTCGGCAAAATTGCTGTCCAGTTGCGACTGATATTCGTCCCACAAGGGCATATGCCATGCCTTGTCGTTTGCGTATTCGCCCGCGTCTGCCAGTTCTTTGGCCAGTGCATCCTGATTGCTGAACAGGCCACTTGCCACGCCGCCCAGCGCAATCACGCAGGCGCCGGTCAATGTTGCGATATCGATTACCGTATCCGGCTCGAAGCGCGCGGCATAGGTCAGCGCATCGCACAGGATCAAACGGCCTTCGGCATCGGTGTTGAGGATTTCGATGGTGAGGCCGGCCATGCTTTTTACGATGTCGCCCGGGCGGCTGGCGGCGCCGTCCGGCATGTTTTCGCTACTCGGAATGACCGCTATGACGTTGAGATTCAGTGACATTTTGGCAATTGCCAGCATCGTGCCCAGTACGCTGGCTGCACCGCACATGTCGTATTTCATCTCGTCCATTTCGGCGCCTGGCTTGAGCGAGATGCCGCCCGAATCGAAGGTCAGGCCCTTGCCGACCAGCACCACGGGTTTTTGTTTTTTGTCCGCGCCGCGATATTCCAGCGTGATTAGCTTGGCGGGTTCGCGGCTGCCGCGCGTGACGGACAGCAAGGAATGCATGCACAGTTTCCCCATATCCTTTTCTTCGAGTATGGTCACTTTGAGCTTGTGTTCGCTAGCGAGCTTCGTGGACTGCTCTGCCAGATAGGTTGGTGTGCAGATGTTGCCCGGCAGATTGCCCAGATCTTTGGCCAGTTTCATACCGTGCGCGATGGCGCTGGCTTGCACGATGGCGGTTTGTGCGGCGTTGCCAGGTTTCTTTGCGCAGCCGAGCAGGATTTTGCGCAGCAGCGGTTTGTCGGCCGGTTTGCTCTTGAGCTGATCGCACTGATAGGCCGATTCGGCGGCGAGCAGGACGATCTGGTTGATTTTCCATGTCTCGTCGCGCGCGATGACAGCAAGGTCAGACAGGTACAGCGCAGCGTCTTTGCAGATGGATTTTTGCAGCGCGGCGAAGGTCGCGCGCAGCATATCGAGAAAGCGTTTGGCGTCGAATTCTTCGATCTTACCTAGGCCTACCAGCAAGACGCGTTCGGCTGTGACGCCCGGCAGCGTGT
>Ga0172379_10007960_pt1 | contig 13555 bp, 13 predicted proteins | sample GrowelOW334metaG_FD_119756 | JGI IMG/M metagenome (GOLD analysis project Ga0172379, IMG submission 119756) | Groundwater microbial communities from an aquifer near a municipal landfill in Southern Ontario, Canada - Groundwater well OW334 metaG | ecosystem: Environmental > Aquatic > Deep... | reverse complement strand
TTTTACTACAAGGCCATTAGGCCCGACAATAGAATGGTAGAGGGGGAAACGGAAGGTCAAACAACCAACGACGCTTTGGCTTTTATTGCTTCCCAGGGACTTCGGCCAATTATTATAAAGCCGATAAAAACATCAGGTATTAATTTAAAATATCTAACTGGCCAGAAAATCACCCTAGAGGATAAAGTTTTTTTAACCAAATATCTTTCTCTGATGTTAAAAGTTGGTACAGATCTTTTTAAGGCCATAGATATATTGGTTGAAGATTTTGACAAACCGGCTGTTAAATCTTTTCTGTTGGAAGTCAGGGCTAATCTTGAAAAAGGCCAGCCATTTTATACTACTTTTGCTAAATACCCAAAAACTTTTTCTCAAGTTTTTGTTAATTTAATAAAAGCTGGAGAAGTTTCCGGTAACTTAGAAAATGTCTTTGAACAACTAAGTGTTTCTTTGGAAAAAGAGAAAGAGTTAACGGGAAAAATAAAGGCCTCTTTGACTTATCCTGTTATTCTTTTCTTCACTTCTATATTAATTCTTGTGCTTTTGGTTAGTTTCTCTCTTCCTAAAATTGCCAATGTTTTCCTCTCGGGTGGCATGAAACCGCCGACATTTTCAAGAATTGTTTTTACTGTGGGACTTTTTGTAGGAGATAATCTTGTCTGGCTTTTGTTGTTATTAGCCGCATTTTTTATTGGCGGGGGATACTTCTTCTTGAAAACTTTACCGGGAAGAAAAATTATGTTTGATATTGCCCTAAAAACTCCGGTTATCAGAAAAGTTATTCACCAAATTGCTTTACAAAGATTTGCCACAACTCTTTCATCTTTACTATCCTCTGGTCTTCCTATACTTGATGCTATAGAAATTACAGCCGAATCGGTTGCTTTGCCTGAGTTGAAAAATGCCATGATGAGAATTTCAAGGGAAGGAATATCAAAAGGGTTGACTGTTGGAGAAGCATTTAAAAAAGAACCGATTTTTCCCAAAGTAGTATCTAATTTAATAGCCGTTTCGGAAAAATCCGGACACATAGAAAGCATTTTATTAACATTGGGAGATTTCTACTCTAACGAAATAGAAGGCGGAGTCAAATCTCTGGTGGCTTTTATAGAACCCATTATGTTGATGCTTATAGGAATTGTAGTCGGAACTATAGCTCTTGCAGTTATTGTTCCAGTGTATCAGCTGACAAGCAGTTTTTAATAGTAGTTTGTATTTTATATGAAAGACAAAAAAGGAAAAACAAAAAGATTTTTTGCTTGCAAGAAATCCTTTACCATGGTTGAGCTTTTGATATCCGTGGGAATTGTAATCGTTATGGCCGGAGTCGCTTTTATAGGTTTTGGAAACTATAAAAACAGGCACAGTTTTGATTTGGATGTGGAAAATATTGTTGAAGCCATAAGAAATACGCAAAACAGGTCAATTAATCAGGAAGGGGGTTATGGCTGGAGCATAAAGTTTACCAACAGTACTAGTTCGATTGACTACTATCAAATATTTTCAGGAACCTCTTATGCAACTTCTTCGGTTGTTGTGGAAAGTGGGTTAAATCCGGTAACGGATTTGGTTAGTCCGGTTGACGGGAGCTCAAAGACCATATCTTTTATAGCCATATCGGGGAAGCCAATTTTATCCGACTCTTTGGTTGTTAGAATGAAAGGAGGGAGCAATACCGCTGTTGTTTCTATTAGCTCGCAGGGAAAGATAGGCGTTTCTCAAGACGATTCTTTGGTAGGATATTGGCCATTTGACGGAGGAACAAGCGGAATCATTGCTGATGACACAACCGTGGGACTTGAGGATGTGTCGGGAAATTCAAATAACGGAACAGCAAATAACGGTGGAGGTACGACTTGGGCGTTTGGGAAACTTGGAGGAGCGATTAGTTTTAATGGGGCCAGTGATTATATTGATATTGGAAATAAAAATATTGTGGATGGTCTTAACAAAGTTACTTGGTCTATTTGGTTTTCAGAACCGGTCATCAATCCATCAGGAGTGCTCTGGTCTTCTTGGAGCTCATCAGGAAATTCACAAATTATATTACGAAAGAGTAATTCAGCATCTACCGATTTTTACTGTTTTGTAGCAGATAGTGTATCTGATGCAGGAAATAATTATGGTCTTACTAATACTGCTGGCTACAGTGCTGGGAGTTGGAATAATATAGTAATTGTGTTTGATGGAACTCAAATTGGTAATGCAAATAAATTGAAAGCATACATTAACGGTCAAGATATCGGCTTTAGTGGTTTTAACGGAGGAATACCAGCATCTCTAACCTTGCCAACAACTAAGTATTGGGCCTTTGGAAATTGGTTTATAGTGGGTGGTTACAATTTTAAAGGTCTAATTGACGACGTCCGTATTTATAATCGCGCTCTTTCTCCAACAGAGGTAAAAAATTTATATGATTCATATTAATATAAAAAATCAAAGTGGTCAGCTCTTGATGGAAGTTTTAGTCGCTATAGCTGTTGGAGGGATGTTTATTTTAGGAGCCACAGTGGCTATTGTTTCTGTTATAAAAAATAATTTTGAGAATAGGGGAAACCAGACAGCTTCTTCTTTGGCTATGGATTTAGCCAATAAAGTTGAATCATTCACAAATAATAATTGGCACAATATATACGATTTAAACAAAGGTTCAGCTAATCAATATTTTATAGTTTCTTCTTCCACTGCAGCGGTGTCAGTATCCGGCCAAGAAAGCATTCTATATAATGATGTTAATAGTGGACTTGTGGGACATTGGAAAATGGACGAAACAGCAGGTTCTTTAGCGTATGATTCCTCGGGGAATTATAATAGTGGAACTTTAAATGGCAGTCCAACGCGCACAGCTTCGTCCAGTTGTCGAGTCGGTGGATGTTTAAGTTTTAATGGAAGTAATTATGTGGGTATTGCGTCTCCACCAAATCCGCCACTATACGTTACTGTGTCGGGGTGGTTTAAAAGAGTTGGCGTTTCTACTAGTGATCATCATATCATTTTTATGCAGGGTACTCAGATTGAAATAAGTGTTCCAGATCCGGGGGGGCAGATACGTACAGGTGTAACCACTGCAACTCAAGGAAGACAAGTTTTTAATTCTGGATCGGGCGTTACTGATGGTAGTTGGCATTTTCTTGCGTTGACTTATGACGGATCAAATTTAGTGTCGTATATTGATGGAAATCAAACTGCAACTAATCCCGTTTCAGGGGCTTTAACTACTGGGTCCGCAACAAATATAGGATACTATCCTGGTTACTATGTAAATGGTTTTATTGACGATGTTCGTGTTTATAACCGCGCTCTTTCCGCTCAAGAAATAAAACAAATTTATAACAGCGCCGTATATTCCAGATATTTTTATTTAGAAAATGTCCAAAGAGACGGCAATAACGATATAGTAGCAAGCAGTGGGACAGATGACCCTTCCACTCAAAAAGTTGTTAGCGCTGTTGAATGGCAGGATGGAAGAAATCTAAAGTTTTCAAATTATTTGACGCGGTATAAAGATGATGTTTTTTCCCAATACGATTGGTCGGGAGGAAACGTGGGAGATGCCACAACTTCTTCTATTATAAATACTTTTTCCTCTTCAACTAATATTACCGCAGGATTATCCTTGACTTTGGCTTCTACTACTATATCAGGTGATTTAACATCATTAATTTATGATTCACAAGTTGTTGGGGGTGCTTCTCTAAATAGTGTTCTTTGGCAGGGGACAAAACCATCTGGTACCGTGATTAAGTTCCAAATTGCCACATCCAACTCATCAGGCGGTCCCTGGACATATGTCGGTTCGGATGGGACTGGTTCAAGTTATTACACTCCCACTAACAGCAATATTTCTAAAAAGCTTTCTGGGTTGTATAACTCCAGATACTTTAGATACAAAATATTCCTTTCTCCTGATTCTGGAAATTCTCCTACGGTGAATGATATTCATTTAAACTGGAGTAAATAAATAAATAGTTTATAATCAAATCATATGAAAAAAATAATAATTGCGTTGTTGGTTGTGTTAGTTGTCTTATTAATTTTTGTGGCCGGGTTTCTTTATTGGAAAGGAACTGCCAATGGCAGTGATTATTATGCTGTCTATCTTGATACCGGAGATATTTATTTTGGCAAACTTTCCAGATTTCCTTATCTTTCGCTCTCCAATGTTTGGTATCTTAATAAAGATTCTCAAACGCAAAATCTTGCTTTGTCAAAATTTAAAGAATCAGTTTGGGGTCCAGAAGACAAGATAAAAATAAACAATGATAAAGTCGTTTGGATAGTAAAATTATCTTCATCAAGCCAAGTTTTGAACTCTATAAGAGAAAATGAAGTTACTCAATAATAAAAAAGGAGTCGCTGCTCTTTCTGCAATACTAATAATGGGAGCTATAGTGGTGGAAGCGGCCATAGCTAGTTTGGTGGCTTCTTATTTTCTAAATCAACAAGGGTTAGGCGTTCGTCTTTCCAGAAACGCTTCTATGGCTGCAAAAGCCGGTATAAACGATGCTATATTAAAGGTTCTGTGGGATAAAGATTTTCCATCGGGGTCTTATTCTCTCACCTTGGATAATGCTTCTACCGCAATACAAATCACAAGGGATATAAGTGGAAGATATGACATCTCTTCAGAGGCGGTGGCTGTTGATAAAAGAAGTAAATTTGAGGCAATTCTTCAAGCCGACAATAATTCTGGATTTGTTAATATTGATTCTATAGAAGAAGTATCGGTCAATTAAATTTGGCTACGAAATACGAAATGATTACGAAAGTACTAAAAAAGTTTTTACGGCTAATCAAACCCAAGACAGAGATTGGAGGGATGGAAATTACTGACAATGGAGTATTTTTTGCTATCCTAGATGTTGATACTAATAAAATTTCAAAATTTTCGACTAAAATTCCGATAGGCGCCCTAAGAAACGGGAGTATTATAAATTCCAAAGAATTTATAAAAGCTTTAGAAACTTTGCACGACAGCATTACTCCCAGAAAAAATAAAAAAGTAGCAGTTATAGTCACGTTATCCGACTCTAATATTTACACTCAATCTTTTGTACTCCCGATTTTAAAGGAATCCGATTTTAAAGAAACGGTTAGATTAAATATGCAGGTCATTTCTCCCATAAACTTTTCTGGTGCCTATTCTGATTGGCAAAATATTTCTGATCAAGGAAAATCTGTCCATGAGACAGAAATTTTATCTTCTTTTGTGGATAAAAACATCATAAATTCCATGTCTTCCTGTCTTTCCCAGGCCGATTTTACTGTATTAGCTATTGAGCAAAAAGCCGCCTCTTTGGTAAGAGTTATAGATACAATAAATAAAGATCATGAAAAATATTCGTATTTTATAATGCACATAAATAGCGATGGAATGAGCTTCTCGGTGGTGAGGGAGGGTTCTTTATATTTTAATAGGTTTTCTCCTTGGGAAACGATCGTTGCTAAAGATGGGTCTCAGAGAGAAATATCTTTTGACCAATTTAAGTCCTTAATAATTCAGGAAGGTCATAGGGTAATTAACTTTTATTCTGGTAGATTCCAAGACAACTTGAAAAAAATATATATTGTTGCCCCGGGGATTGAAGAGCAGGTGAAAAACATTCTTATGGACAATTTTGTTTTAGAAGTATCTCCTCTCTCTTTAAATTCTTTTGCGGTTGATGTTTCTTGGTCGGCATCATTGGGAGCAGCTATTAGGGGAATAGTTTCAAGATCACAAGATAGAGAAATAAGTTTGGCTCCCGAAGATACCGAGAACAAGTTTTTTCATTCTCAAGTTACTTCTTTTTTTAGTATTTGGAAAAATGTCATCATAGCCACTTTATCAGTAATAGTTTTCGCTTATTGGGGAGTTTTTGTGTTTTTGGATTCTTTTTCTATGAGTTTGGCCGGTGATGTGGCTAATCTTTCAGCCAATCACAACATCGCTTATTTAAACACTCTTAAAAAAGAAGCCGAACAGTTTAATACTGGAGTTGATAAAGCCATTAAAGCCAAGGGACAAATAATTAAAATATCTGATGTGGTCTCTTCAATTTATTCCAGTATCGGAAGTAATGTTTCTATTGATAGGTTATCAATATCAGGCAACCAAAGTCCGGCTTCAATAAGCGCTAGAACCACCAAGGAATCCTATGCGCTTGATTTTAAAAATAAAATTGAGTTAATTGATAAAATAGAAAGGGTAGATATGCCTCTCTCTAGTTTTTCAGATTTAGGCAACGGATTCATAAGTTTTAGAATAAACTTTTTCATCAAGAAATAAACCGACAAAGGACTGTTTTACATTATCGGTATAAATTTGTTATTATCCGTAGTCATCTCTCTTAGTAAAATGAATAGCTTTGACTTTAAAAAAATAGAGAAAAAATGGAATCAAATTTGGAAGAAAAATGGGGTGTATGAACCCTCTGTTTTGAGAGCAAAATTGCCATTTTATAATTTAATGATGTTTCCCTATCCTTCGGCAGAAGGTCTTCACGTTGGAAATATGTATGCTTTTGTTGGCTCCGATATTTATGGGAGGAAGAAAAGAATGGAAGGATACGATGTTTTTGAGCCAATTGGGCTTGATGGTTTTGGTATTCATTCGGAAAACTATGCCATTAAAGTAGGGATCCATCCGGCTAAACAGGCAAAAATTTCAGAAAAAAAGTTCTATAAACAACTTGAAACAATGGGCAACGGTTTTGCTTGGAAAGAAAAACTTGAAACGTATGATTCAAATTATTATAAATGGACACAATGGATATTTGTCCAGATGTTTAAAAAGGGGTTAGCTTATAGAAAGAAACAAGAAGTTAATTGGTGTCCTTCCTGTAAAACTGTACTGGCAGATGAACAGGTAATTTCTGCCGCCTCATCTCGAAAAGGCGAGCCTCGCTCAGATATTGAGCGGGGTGAATGTGAAAGATGTTCTACTAAAGTCATTAGAAAGAAATTGGAGCAATGGTTTTTTAAAATAACCGATTATGCCGATAAATTATTAAATAACATAGATAAATTAGATTGGTCGGATAAAGTTAAAATTGCTCAAAAAGAATGGATAGGACGCAGTGACGGAGCCCTGATTGATTTTAAAATACGAAATACGGCATACGATATACGTATCTTTACCACTCGTCCAGATACATTATTTGGAGCTACTTACATAGTTTTATCTCCAGAGCATGAATTGTTAGGGGATAGGATTAAGGATTTAGGGTCTAAGGTGAAAAACTGGAAAGAGATAGAAAGTTATGTGAATAAAGCGAAGTCAAAATCAAGAGATGAAAGAATAAGAGAGGGTGGAGAAAAAACGGGAGTTGAATTAAAAGGTATAAAAGCAATGAATCCAGCTACTAAGAAAGAGATTCCTATTTTTGTAGCTGATTATGTTTTGGGTTCTTACGGAATGGGAGCTATTATGGCCGTTCCAGCGCATGATCAAAGGGATTTTGAATTTGCCAAAAAATATAAACTTGTTTCTGTGCAAGTTTTAGATGATAAAGAACATTTAATTAATTCCGGAAAGTTTAACGGAATGGATTCTAAAAAAGCTATAATTGAAATAACCAAATTAGTTGGTGGGAAAATAACATCTCAATTTCACCTTCGTGATTGGCTCATCTCTCGTCAAAGATATTGGGGTCCTCCGATTCCCATGATTTTTTGTAAAAAATGCGCCTGGCAACCAGTTCCAGAAAAAGATTTACCAATCAAACTCCCTGTTGTTAAAGATTTTAGGCCTCAAGGCAAAGGAAAATCTCCTTTGGCTTTTGTTAAATCTTTTTATGAAACTAAATGTCCTAAATGCGGAGGCAAGGCCACAAGAGAAACAGATGTTTCTGATACATTTCTTGATTCGGCTTGGTACTATATTGGCTATTTAATGGTTTTTTCTAGTTGGAAGTTGGGAGTTGGGAGTTTGGAATTTAGCAACATCGCAAAGCGATGGTTGCCTATTGATATGTACATAGGAGGAGCGGAACATTCGGTTCTTCATCTTTTGTACATTAGGTTTTTGGCTATGGCTTTACACGATTTAAAATTGGTTGATTTTCAAGAGCCGGTAAAAAAATTCAGAGCCCACGGACTGATTATTAAAGAAGGAGCCAAAATGTCCAAGTCCAAGGGAAATATTATAAACCCCGATGAGTATATAAAAAGATTTGGAGCCGACACATTAAGAACTTATCTAATGTTTTTAGCTCCATTTGAACAGGGAGGTGATTTTAGGGACCAGGCCATTATTGGTATTTATAGGTTTTTAGATAGAGTTTGGAAATTTTCTAAATCGCACAGCTTAAAGCATGGGACTCATGAGAAAGGAATTGAAGTCATGATAAATCAGACGGTAAAGAAGGTGAGCGACGATATAGATAGCTTAAACTACAATACAGCTATCAGCTCTCTGATGATTCTTTTTAATAACATGGAAAAATCTAATAATGTTTCCGTGTCCCAGTTTGAAACTTTTATAAAACTGCTTTCTCCTTTTGCTCCTTTTATTACTGAAGAAATCTGGCAGAAACTTCATCCGTGTAAATCAGTGCATTTGGAAAAATGGCCTAAATTTAACAAAAAAATAACGGGTCATCAATTATCCAATATAGCCGTCCAATTTAACGGAAAGACAAGGGGATTGTTAAAACTTTCGGGAAGTCCCAATCAGGAAGAAGTTTTGGTTATTATAAAAAAAGACAGTAAATTATCGTCTTATCTTAAAGATTTGAGAATTGACAGAATTATATTTATTCCCGGCAAAGTAATTAATATAGTTCTTAAACCTTAAAGATTTTATGAAAGGTATTATTATCGGCTTAGTTTTAATTCTGGTGATTTTTTATATTTATGGATTTGTTAAAGACCTTGGTTTGAATAAACCTTCAGAACGTCAAGCTCCTTACCTTAATTATTACCAGAAAGATAGTAACAAAATATCCATATTCTAATGAGTATTTTGCTTGTTATTTTATCTCTTCAAGTTTAAGAGTTGTTTCAAATTTAACTTTTTCTCTCAAAATAACCATCTTTACTCTTTGACCAACCAGCGACTCTTCCAAAAAATCTTCAAGGTTATGCTCTTTATTTATCTCATTTTCATTGATGCGCGTTATAACGTCTCCTTCTTTTAGACCGGCTTTATCAGCCGGACTTAATTCCACCACCGCCGGTCTGTACTTGTCTGGTTTGATTATTAAAGCGCCTTTGTCAATTATTATATATCTTACTCCCAAAAAAGGCCTCCTAAAAGTTCCAAACTTTTTTATTTTTTCCAAATCCTTTTTAATTATGTTTATCGGCATGGCAAAACCAATATTTTCAGCTTGGGCAACACTGGCTGAATTTATTCCCACAGCTTCTCCATCTGAATTTATTAAAGGCCCGCCGGAATTACCTGGATTTATAGCTGCATCGGTTTGAATCAGTCCATGTAAATTTTCTTCTGTCTTTTTTCCGTCGCTGGCGGTAATTGATCTTAAAAGTCCCGAAATTATTCCTTCCGAGACTGTGTTGGAAAAAATCCCCAGAACATTTCCAATAGCCAAAACGCTCTGGCCAAGTTTCAGATTAGACGAATCTCCCAAGGGAAGCGCTTGGAATTTATCATCCGATTCTATTTTTAAAAAAGCTATATCGTTTACGGTATCAACTCCTATTTTTTTGGCTTTGTAAGAAGCGTTGCTGTTGGTTGTGATTTTATAGGTATCGCTGTTGGAGAGTATGTGTCTTACTGTTACAACTATCCCATTTTCGTCAACAATAAACCCAGAACCGCCGTTTAATTCCTCCTCTCTTTTTAATATCTTTTTTATTGTGTCCTGGCTTATATTTTTGAAGTCGTCAACGTCTTTGTCTTCAGGTAAAATAGAAATAACCGAAGGTAGAGTTTCTTCTATGATTTTTATAATTTGGTTTTCTTGGTTTGACATGAATTAATTATACAGCAAATATCTATAAAACAAAAAATAGCCTGAAGCCATTTTTTGTTTGGTGAACCCCGTTAGAGATAGATATAACCGACTATTTAATAAACTAGAAATTTGTAACTAGCCATCTCTAACGAGGTGGTGTTATTTTATACAACCCACACCGCCGATATCCCAGTGGTCTGATTCTTCGGCATATATGACTCCGGTCATTTTGTTTTTATATAGTGCGGTACCGTCTTCACGGTTGCCAGTTAAAGTAAAGTTGACATAATTGCCGGCTGAATCCTTAGCTAAGATATAATTATTAACCGAGATGGTGTTGCTAATGTCTATCTTGTCGCCGGTTAAATGGCTACAGTCGCCACCCGCATGTCCGCCGCTAATTTCAGTACCGCCCGTTACGCCGACGTTGCAAGCGCCCCCACTTCCCGTCCATGTATCGCAGTCCTTTTTGAAGCTGATAACTTCGGTGAGCACAGCCTGATGAATTCCCTTTAAGCTTGTTTGGGGTTCCGCGGCATTCACGCAATCGCTTCTGTTCCAGCTGTCAGGATAATTGCAAGTGTTGGCAGATTCCAACTGCTGTCTCGCCTCGGCATCGGTGATTGTTGAAATGATAGTTGATGCACTTGCTACTTCTGTTGTTGGCTCTGAATTTTTTTGAGGTAAAGTAAAATATCCTACCGCGCCAATAATCGCTACGATCGCTACAGCCAAAAGTATATTTTTAAAACCTTTTTGTGGATTGTTCATATCATTTTCTTTTAAGATTTATAATGACAATGTTTCTTTGGGTGGACCTACGGGGAATCTCACATCGTCCGCCCAGGGCGGACTCTTTCAAAATCCTCGGTTTTGAATAATTTCCTACACGAAGGACTAAGCGTCCTCCGACCCACCTCTATTCGATTCCTGTGGCCCAAATAAAATATCTAATCTCTGATTAAATATTTTATTGTGGACCTACGGGGAGTCGAACCCCGACCCCCTCCATGCCATGGAGGTGTTCTACCGCTATACTATAGGCCCTTGAATAAAAGTGTGTTTTTATAATATAGTATAAATATCATTTTTTCAATATTATCTGCCCTCGTAGTTCAACGGATAGAACAAATCCGTCCTAAGGATGAAATGGGAGTTCGATTCTTCCCGGGGGCACAATTTATTATTAAATTTATATATAATAGATATTATGAATAATCACGAGATAGAACCAGGCAGGGAACACGCTTCGGAAAAATTGTCAAAAGAAGAAATCATGAGAATTGTCGAGGAGATACGCGATGATCGTCTTCATTATGGAGACGATGACAAAGAAGGGGATGGAAGAAATATAGAATTTTTTAGAGTTCATCTTAAAAACGGAATTGTTTATATACCCAAATGGAAACGTGTTCTTCATAAAGACGGAACCAGGGTTGATATAAAAGATGAAATCCTTGCCGTTTTGAGAGAAGATGACTTAAGATAAAAAACACAGGGAGGGTTCGCATAGTGGTTTATTGCGCCGCATTCGAAATGCGGTTTCCCGGAAACGGGATCACAGGTTCAAATCCTGTACCCTCCGCCTTCGCTCGTTGAAGCAACGAGCTACGGCGGACAAAGTCCGTCAACAAATAATTTATTATTAATTTATAAACATATGATAAAAGGAGAGCCAAAATTTGAAGAAGAAGGAGGCATTGAACAGCGTTTGGTTGAATTACTTAGAGAAAAAGGAGTAGAAGACGAAGGAGTCAGAAGCGCCTTGATTAACTGGACCATAGAACACGAAAGACAAGTCCAAGAATCATCCGACCCGGAAGCAGTGCCCAGATTTGTTATTAGACAGGCCCATTTATATCTTAAAGCCGGATACGTAACAGAAGCGCTTGAAAGTTTTGAGGCCGCTAGAATGTGGGCTTGGAACAAGGGGCGAGATGAACTTTATCAGGCAATCGTAAAAGAGATGAATGAGATAGAAGATTCTTTATAAATCTTGCTCAAAAGGATTTCTATGGACAAAGATAATTTTGGAAAATTAATAGAGCCGGATAATTACCAGGTGTTTTTGTTTATGTGCCCGGCAACACTGCCATTTAGTTTTGGGGCTCATTCTTGGTTTGTAATAAATAAGAAAGGTTCTGTATCAAGATGGGAGATACTTTTTAGAAAAATTAAAAACAAACAAAATTGGGGAAATTTATACAAAGATTTTCTCCCTCCATTCCAGGGAATCAGAGTTGTTCCTTTCCTCCGAGGATATTATTGGGAGAGTAAATTATTCGCCAAAATTGAAGGTAAAAACGCAGAAAAAATGATTGAATTTATAGAAAAATCTCCAATTTTATATCCTTATACCAATAAATATTTTTTAACCGGTCCTAATTGTAATACGTACGTGCAATGGATTATTAATAATTTTTCCGAAATTGAGTTGACTTTACCTTGGAGCTGTTTTGGAAAGAATCATAAACTTAAATAGATATTCAATTTTACAACCACAACAAAAATAAAAACCCAAAAAAGGGTCTTTATTTTTGTCGGGCCGCCCCTCCTTCGCTAAAGCTTCGGGCGGGCAAGCGAGAATTTCACATTCTCTATTCAAATCTCTTGGGTCACAACAAAAATAAAAACCCAAAAAAGGGTCTTTATTTTTGTCGGGCCGCCGAGATTTGAACTCGGACTAAATACTCCCAAAGCATTCGTGCTACCATTACACTACGGCCCGATTTGTAGTTTTTTTAATTAACAGTGCCGCGGGTCAGAATCGAACTGACGACTCTTCGCTCTTCAGGCGAAAGCTCTACCACTGAGCTACCGCGGCATCATTTTTAAAATTATCAAAAAAACTAATATAAGGCAATTTTATATTAACTTATATGTATTCCCACCAGGAATCGAACCCGGATCTACTCCTTAGAAGGGAGTCGTTCTATCCGTTGAACTATGGGAACATCATCTGCTATTTTATTGCTTTATTGTGATAAAATCAATATGTGGTTCTTGTATAGTCGGTAATGATTGATGTATCCACTTATTAGTGATATAATTGACCTAATGAAATGGGAATATATAGCAGGATTTTTTGATGGAGAGGGATGTATAAGCCACAACGGCAAGGGATACCGAATTGCCATATCTCAAACAAATCAGGAGGTTCTTGATGGCATAGTTAAATTCAGTAAAGTTGGTTATGTCTGTAAAATCACAAAAAGAAAATCTCACTGGAAAGATAGTTGGATTTATTATATTTCTAAACAAGACGATGTGCTTTATTTTTTGAAAAGAATTTTCGATTATCTTATAGTCAAAAATGCTATTGCTAAAAAAGTAATTCCAGAATTGAGTAAATACGCCAAAAAGAGGAATGTTAAAATATCTGTAATGGAACATAAAAAAGCAAAAGCCCTAGAGATGAGAACTTCTGGTGCTTCCTATAGGGAGATAGGGAAGCAATTAAATCTTGACTGGGGATATGTGCGGCGTATACTCATAAAAATGAATGTTCGTTAAAGTATGGTGGGCATAGCTCAGCTGGTAGAGCGCCTGGTTGTGGCCCAGGAGGTCACGGGTTCAATCCCCGTTGCTCACCCCAATAAAGTCAATTTAAAAAGATCTTATTTTTCCACTATCTTAATTGTCTTCTCAAAAGATTT
>Ga0172379_10007959_pt1 | contig 13557 bp, 7 predicted proteins | sample GrowelOW334metaG_FD_119756 | JGI IMG/M metagenome (GOLD analysis project Ga0172379, IMG submission 119756) | Groundwater microbial communities from an aquifer near a municipal landfill in Southern Ontario, Canada - Groundwater well OW334 metaG | ecosystem: Environmental > Aquatic > Deep... | reverse complement strand
CGGCGGCCTCGGCGGTTTCCTGCTCGCCAACATGATGGGCCAGAGCCGCCAGCACACGGGCAGCTATCTCACCGGCCTGCTGGTTTTCGCCGGCCTCTGCATCCTCGCGCTCATCGGCCTGAACCTCGTGAAACGCCGCTGGCGCACGACATGGGGCGCAGTGGCGGCCGCCCGCATTTGAAGGCCCGCCAAACACGCGAATGCACGCGAATCAAAACACCGTGAGCGGGGCGCTCCTGTCCCGCAGTGCTGAACTGCTGGCAGGTCTCGGCGCACACGACAGTGCCGGAGGCAAGGCGGCCTTTCTCCCTCACCCCGGCCCTCTCCCGCTGGGAGAGGGAGGAACTTCGTCCGCTCCCCGTGGATCTCGAGCGCCCGAGTTGTCGAGCAACGGTCGAACCGGCTCCCTCTCCCAGCGGGAGAGGGCCGGGGTGAGGGAGAGCGCATCCGTCGCTCAATCCGCATCCGAATCAACACCGCAGTCCTCCCCCACCTCTTCCATTCGCGTTGATTCGCGTGATTCGCGGGCCAACTCTGCCACCGTGAAACCCCAGCCCCGCCTCCGCGTTCACGCCACCAGCTTCACCCGCCCGCAGCAGGAGGACAAACCCGGCGACGACGTTTCCGCAGCCCGTGCGCTCGATGACGGCTCATTCATCGCAGTCGTCGCCGACGGCCTCGGTTCAGCGCGACAAGGACGTGACGCTGCGGAGAAAACCGTCGCCCACTACACCGCGAACTTCCGCAACCGTCCGCGCGCCTGGAGCACCGCCAAGACACTGGAGGAAATAACCCGCCACCTGAACCGCCAGCTCCATCAGGAGGGCCTCGCCCGCCATGAATCGCCGGAACTCGCGTCCACCGTCGTCGTCGCCGTGCTGGATGGCGACCGTCTTCACCTGCTCAACGCCGGCGACTCCCGTGCCTACCGGCTCCGTGCCGGCAAACTTGAGCAGCTCACGCACGATCACCGCGACGCCACGCAAACCCACGTCCTCACGCAGGCCCTCGGCCTCGCCGACGCCGTCGCGCCACACGTCGCGCAAACCGACCTGGCTGTCGGCGATTTCATCCTGCTCACCACCGACGGCCTCACTGATGTGCTCGATGACACGACGATCACCGAACAGCTTGCCGGTCACGCGGGGGCGCGTGGCCTGGTTGGCCTCGCCCGCGAGCGCGCCACCTCCGAGACGCTCGACGACATCACAGCCGTCGTGCTCGAAGTGCAGGAACTCGGCCCGGCCGCCAGCGCCGCCCCCGTGTCACTGGCCATCCCGGCGCAGCTCAAGGTCGGCGACGTGGTGGATGGCTACACGCTCCGCCGCAGCTTCCGCGCGAGCGACCGCATCTGGCTCGCCGCGAAGGCCGGCAAATCCTACGTGCTGAAGTTTGCCCCGCTCGAAGCGCAGACCAACGAAGCCGTCCTCACCGCCTTCATCCGCGAGACGTGGAACGCCACGACCCTCAAGGCCGATTACTTCCCCGCCGCCTCCGCGCCCGAGGATGCCACCGCGCGCTACTACGTCCTCGATTATTTCCACGCACCCACGCTTAAACAGTGGCTCGCCGAACACGGCCCGCTGGACACCGGCGACGCCGTGGTGCTGGGCAAGTTCGTGCTCGCCGCCGCGCAGTTCCTCCTGCGCCACGATTTTGTCCATGGCGACCTGAAGCCCGAAAACATCCTCGTGCTCGGCGAACGCGGCGCACTTGCGTTCAAGCTCATTGACCTGGGCAGCGTGGCGGAAGTCTTCAGCGTGAACTCACGCGCCGGCACGCCCAGCTACCTCGCTCCCGAGCGCTTTCACAACGCGGCGGTCAGCGAACCGACGGAGATTTTCGCCCTCGGCGCGACGCTTTACGAGGCGCTCACGGGCAAACTCCCGCACGGCGAAATCGAGCCGTTTCAGACACCGCAGCTTCGCGCCGCCAGGCCGCCCAGCACCCACAACCCGCACATCCCTGCGTGGCTCGACGCCATTGTCCTCCACGCCCTCGCGCTGGACCCCGACGACCGCTTCGCCGCCTACAGCGAGATGCGTTTCCAACTCGAGCACCCCGAGAAGGTGAAACCCTTCCGCTCGGCCGGAGCGCCGCTCCTCGAGCGCGATCCGGTGCTGCTGCTCAAGCTCCTGCTGACCGCCAGTCTTGTCGCGAACACCGCGCTGCTTTTCCTCCTGCTTCGGAAATGACCCTGCCCGCCGACAACTCCACGAACCCCGACCGCGCCACCGACGGACGCACGCTCGTGGACGCGCTGCTCGACGAGCAACGGCAGCTCTCGGCCGTCGAGGCCTTCGCCAGATCACATGAGCGCCATGAACTCACCGAACCGCGCTACCGCAGGCTCCTTCCCGCCTCCGCTCCACGTCCTGGCGAGCAATACGCCTTCGAGGTGAACCTCGACCAATGCTCCGGCTGTAAGGCCTGTGTCACCGCCTGTCATTCACTCAACGGTCTCGACGACGGCGAAGCCTGGCGCGACGTCGGCGCGCTTTTCGGCGTGGCCCTCGTCGCGGTAGGGCGAGACTCCGTCGAGCCCCATCCCGAGCGCAGCGAGGCGAGCGCAGCGAGCATCTTGGGTGAAACCACCACCAGCCAAGAAACTCGCTCCGCTCGCGCCTCCTCCCTCGGCAAATGGGGTTCGACGGAGTCTCACCCTACCGGTCCCGGCAACCGCGTCGTCCCCATCCAACAAGTCGTCACCACCGCCTGCCACCATTGCATCGAGCCCGGCTGTCTCGAAGGCTGCCCGGTCCTTGCCTACGACAAGGACCCGATCACCGGCATCGTCCGACACCTCGACGACCAGTGCATCGGATGCAGCTATTGCATCCTGAAATGTCCCTACGACGTGCCGAAGTATTCCGAGAAGCGCGGCATCGTGCGGAAGTGCGACATGTGCCACGGCCGCCTCGCCGCCGGTGAAGCACCCGCGTGCGTCCAAGCCTGTCCGAACGAGGCCATCCGAATCTCCGTGGTAGGCGTGGCGGAGGTGGTCAGCGCGTTCCGCAGCGTAAGCGGCGAAGCAGGTGAGAAAGTGGGAAAGCCAGAAAGTGAGGCGGCGTCCGGCGGCATCTCTCACTTTCCCACTTTCCCGCTTTCTCACCTGCCATCGCCGTGGCTCCCCGACTCGCCCTCGCCGCACATCACTCTCCCGACCACGCGCTACGTCACCAGGAAACCCGCCGCCGACCTCCGCGCCGCCGACCACTGCCTGCCGAAGCCTCAGCACCCGCACTGGCCGCTTGTCCTCATGCTCGTGCTCACACAGGCCGGCATCGGCGGTCTGCTCGCCGCGCGATTCACCAGCGCCAGGTCACTCCCGCTCGAACTTGTCTCGCTCGCATTCCTCTTCGCCGGCCTCACCGCCAGCGTCTTCCACCTCGGTCAGCCGCTCAAAGCGTGGCGCGTCTGGCTCGGCTGGCGCACGAGCTGGTTGAGCCGCGAGGCGATGGCGCTGAACGCCTTTGCCGGAATCGCCGTCCTCAGCGTCGCCGCCCGCTGGTTCCCGCCCCTGACTAATTACCACTTACCAATTACTCTCTCCGTCACCGCCCTCGCCCTCGCCGCCGTCTTCGCCCAGTCGATGGTCTATGCCGACACACACCGCGCGTTCTGGAGCCTGCGCCACACGGCCCCGCGCTTCCTTGGCTCAACCATCCTGCTCGGATTCGCACTGGCGCTCGCATTCCACCCCACCGCCCGACTGGCCATCGCGTTGCTCCTCGCCACCGTGGTCAAGCTCGCCTGCGAACTGTCCGTCCTGAAGCACGCCGACACCGACTCCGACCGCTGGACCCAGCTCCGCCGCACCGCCGCGCTGCAAACCGGCGCGCTGCGTCCGGTGCTCGCCGTGCGCCTGCTCGCGGCGTTCTCGGGCGGCGTGTTCCCCCCCTTCACAATCGCCACCGGCACCGGGCCGGGCGCGCCCGCCATCGGTGCCTTCGCCCTGTGTTTGCTGGGCGAACTCGCCGAGCGCCACCTGTTCTTCACCTCCGTCGCCCCGGACAAGATGCCTGTCTGATGAGCAAGACTTTTTCAACGCGGGGACGCAAAGAAGCGAAGACGCAAAGCCAGGAGAATCCTTGCGCCTCCGCGCCTTTGCGACCTGGCGTTGAATCTCCATCCCCAGCCAACACGCTCCTCCGCCAGTGGACCGGCCCGCTCACCGCCGACCTCGTGCGCACGCCGGGCGAGTTCGGCCTCGGTCAAGTCCCCGCGCGGCTCAAGCCCGATGCGACCACAACCGTCGTCTGCGGATTCTGCTCCACCGGCTGCGGCCTGAACGTGCATCTCAAAGACGGTCAGGCCGTGAATCTCTCCGCGACTTCTGACTATCCCGTGAACCTCGGCATGGCCTGCCCGAAGGGCTGGGAAGCGCTCACTCCGCTTTCCGCGCCAGACCGAGCCACCACGCCTCTGCTGCGCAATCCTTCCACTGGAAAACTGGAGCCGACCGACTGGGACCATGCGATGCAGGTCTTCACTCTGAAGTTCAAGGCCATCATGGACCAGCACGGGCCGGAGAGCGTCGCGTTCCTGAGCACGGGCCAGATTTGCACGGAGGAAATGGCCTTCCTCGGCGCGCTGTGGAAGTTCGGCATGGGCGCGCTGCACTGCGACTCGAACACGCGCCAGTGCATGGCCACCAGCGCCGTCGCCTACAAACAGAGCTTCGGCTTCGACGCGCCGCCGTTCACCTACGCGGACTTCGAGGAGTCGGACGTTCTGGTCTTTGTCGGTGCGAACCCATGCGTGGCTCATCCCATCATGTGGCAGCGCGTGCTGCGCAACCGCCGGTCGCCGGAAATCATCGTGCTGGACCCGCGCACGACCGAAACCGCGATGGCCGCCACGCTGCACCTTCCCCTCGCGCCGAAGTCCGACCTCGCGCTGCTCTACGGCGTGGCGCACCTGCTCATCCAGAACGGCTGGGTGGACAAAGAGTTCCTGGCCGCACACACGAACGGATTCGCGGAGTTCGCGGAGTTCGTCCGCCAGTTCACGCCCGACGCAGTCGCGTCGCAAAGCGGCCTGACGGTCGGGCAAATCTACAGGCTTGCAGAGAGCGTGAAGCCCGGCAGGCGCGTGTCCTTCTGGTGGACGATGGGCGTGAACCAGGGCCATGAATCCACCCGCACCGCGCAGGCCGTCATCAACCTCGCGCTCCTCGGCGGCCACATCGGCAAGCCCGGCACCGGCGCGAACAGCATAACAGGCCAGTGCAACGCGATGGGCTCGCGGCTCTTCGCGAACGTGACCAGCCTGCTCGGCGGCCACGACTTCGCGAACCCGGAGCACCGGCGGAAGATTGCCACGACGCTGAACATCCCCGAGTCGGTAATTCCGACCAAGCCGTCGCTGGCCTACGACCAAATCCTCCAAGGCATCGCGGACGGGAAGATCAGGGGGCTGTGGGTCATTGCGACCAATCCATCGCACTCATGGATTGGGAAGGGTGGCCGCCGAGGGAGGGAGACGGACTTCGATTCACTCCTCGCCAAGCTCGACTTCCTCGTCGTGCAGGACATGTATCACACCACCGACACCGCGCTGCGCGCGGACCTCGTGCTGCCCGCCGCCGGCTGGGGCGAGAAGGAGGGCACGTTCATCAACAGCGAGCGCCGCTTCGGCCTCGTGAAGAAGGTCGCGCGCGCGCCCGGCGAGGCGCTGGCGGACTTCCACATCTTCCGCCTCGTCGCGCAGTATTGGGGCTGCGGCGAACTCTTCCAGGAGTGGACCTCACCGCAAGCCGCCTTCCAAATCCTCAAGCGTTGCTCCGCCGGCCAGCCCTGCGACATCACGGGGATTGAGGACTACCGGCACCTCGACCGCGAAGGCGGAGTGCAGTGGCCGTTGTCGAAGCACGAGTATTCAGTGTTCAGTGTTCAGTGTTCAGTCGGGGAAAGTGCGTCCGACCGCCCTTCTTCACTGAACACTGAACACTGCTTACTTAATACTTCCCCGCGTAGAGAGCGCCGTCTGTTTGAGGACAACCGCTTCTTCCACCCGGACGCGAAGGCCAGGTTCCTCTTCGACCTTCCCCGTGAAGTGCCGGACAAACCCGACGCGAAATTCCCGTTTGTGCTGCTCACGGGCCGCGGCACCAGCGCGCAGTGGCACACGCTCACGCGCACCGGCAAGTCCGACATCCTCCGTCAGCTCGCGCCTTCCGAGCTGTTGCTGGAACTCAATCCCGACGACGCCCGGCGGCTCCGTCTCCGCGCGGGCGACACGGCTCGTGTCTCCTCGCGACGCGGCGAACTCACTGCCCGTGTCCACATCACCGCGACGGTGCGCCCAGGACAGGTTTATCTGCCGATGCACGACGCGGCCACGAACCGCCTCACTTTCCCCGCCTTCGACCCGCACTCACGCCAGCCGAGCTACAAATTCTGCGCGGTGAGCGTGGAACCAACGAAATGAAAATCCCAAGCTCCAAGCCCCAAACCCCAAAGAAGCACCAGGCTCCAACAGCCAACCGTGTCGCGAACCGCCTTTTGGAGCTTGGTATTTGGAGCTTCTTTGGAACTTGGGATTTTGGATTTGGAGCTTTCCCGACATGAACACTTCACTTCTCGAACCTACCGTCATCGCGACCACCGCCGGCGCATTCACCGTCGAGCAGAAGGAATTCCTCTCCGGCTTCATGGCCGGCGTGGCGCAGCGCGGGCTTCATCCCTACGTCGGCACGACTTCGACCGGCCAGCTCACCGACGACCCCGCACAGGGTGGCGCGAACCTCGCCGAGGAAACCGTCTATGGCACGCCGCTCGGCGATGTGACCAAGCAGGAACGCTGGAAGCACGAGGAGCATCCGCTCGACGGCTGGGACCGCATCCTCGCGCACGCCGAGGCGGGCAAGTTGCCGGACGAAGAGAACACGTTTCGCTTCCGCAACTTCGGGATGTTCCATGTCTCGCCCGCGCAGAACAGCTTCATGCTCCGCTGCCGCATCCCTGCGGGCGAGCTGACGGCCGTGCAGATGCGCGGCCTCGCCGACATCGCGGACGATTACGGCAACGGAAAATCCGCCGTCACCACGCGCTCGAACCTCCAGATTCGCGAGATCGCTCCGGCAAATTTGGTGAACGTGCTAACGCGCCTGCAATCGCTCGGCCTCACGGCGAAGGGCAGCGGCGTGGACAACATCCGCAACGTCACCGCGTCGCCCACCGCCGGCTTCGACCCGCGGGAGCTGCTGGACACGCGGCCCTTCGCACACGCGCTGCACCACTACATCCTGAACCATCGCGAGTTCTACAACCTCCCGCGCAAGTTCAACGTCGCCTTCGAGGGCGGCGGCGCGGTGGATACGGTGGCGGACACGAATGACATCGGGTTCATGGCCTGCCGCGTAGGAGACGACGTGAGGAGTCTCACTTCAAATCCTGCGGAAGAAAGTCAGAGACTCGTCACCTCGTCTCCTACGCCCGGCATCTACTTCCGCGTGGAACTCTGCGGCATCACCGGTCACAAGCAGCTCGCCACGGACTGCGGCATTCTCGTGAAGCCCACCGAGGCGCTCGCCGTGTGCGCGGCGATGATTCGCGTCTTCCTCGAAAACGGCGACCGCACCGACCGCAAGAAGGCGCGGCTGAAGTATCTCATCGACAAGTGGGGCGCGGAGAAATTCCTCGCCGAGACACAGAAGAAGCTGGCGTTCCCGCTGGTAAAGTTCCCGTTGGAGCAGTGCATCAAGCGGCCCGCCGCCGTGAAGCACGGGCACATCGGCGTCTATCGTCAGCGGCAGCCGGGCAAGAACTACATCGGCGTGGTCGTGCCTGTCGGTGTGCTTTCCACCAAGCAGATGCGCCGGCTCGCCGAACTCGCGGCGAACTACGGCTCCGGCGCGCTCCGCCTCACGCCGTGGCAGAACCTGCTCATCCCCGACATCCCGGACGGCTTCGTCGAGACCGTGAAGCGCCAGCTCGTGCGCATGGGCCTGCACCACGAGGCGACGAACATCCTCGGCGGACTCGTCGCCTGCACCGGCAACACCGGCTGCAAGTGGGCCGCCACCGACACGAAGGGCCAGGCGGTCGCACTCGGCGCGCATCTCAACAAAAAGCTCCAGCTCGACCACCCCATCAACATCCACCTCACCGGCTGTCCGAACTCCTGCGCACAGCACTATGTCGGCGACATCGGCTTGCAGGGTGTGAAGGTCGGGCAGGCCAGCAGCGAGGGTTACCATGTGGTCTTCGGCGGTGGCACCGGCGCGGATGCAGCCATCGCCAGGCAGGTCTTCACCGGCATCCCGTTCAGCGATCTTCCCGCGCTGTTGGAACGCGTGTTGAAGACGTATCAAGCCAGACGCCAGCCCGGCGAAACCTTCGCCGCGTTCACCCGCCGGCATGATGTGAAGCAACTTCAGGAAATGTTCTCCGAATGAACCACCAGAATTTTGTCCCTGTTCTTCCAGACAACGCGCCGTTCACCGCAGAGCAGCGCGCTTATCTCAACGGGTTTCTTGCCGGCCTCTTCTCCCGGACGCCACAGCCGAATCTCGCCGCTCCCGCGCCAGAGTCGAAGCCGCTGACACCGCTCACGATTCTCTTCGGCTCCCAGACGGGCAACGCGGAGAATCTCTCCAAACGCATCGCCAAGGAGGCCGGCAAGCGTGGCTTCGCGCCAACGGTGCAGGACCTCGGCAAGTATGCGACCGCGCAGCTCGCGTCGGAGCAGGCGCTGCTCATCGTGACGAGCACGTTCGGCGACGGTGAGCCGCCGGACAGCGCGAAGGCGTTCTGGGAATTCCTGAACAGCGAGGCCGCACCGAAACTGGCCCGGACGAAGTTCTCCGTGCTCGCGCTCGGCGACTCGAACTACCCGAAGTTTTGCGCGTTCGGCAAGAGCGTGGATGAGCGGCTGGAGAAGCTCGGCGCGCAGCGCGGCCACCCGCGCACGGATTGTGACGTGGAGTATGAGGAGCCGTTTGCGAAGTGGATGAACGGGGCGTTGGGCGCGCTGGCACCTGCCGCTGCGCCCGCACCGGCGGCGACAGTTGTTGAAGCAGCGCCCGCGAAGGCCGCTTCCACCTACTCGAAGTCGCATCCGTTCCCCGCGCCTCTGCTGGCGAATGTGCGCTTGAACGGTGAAGGCTCCGCCAAGGACACGCGGCACTTCGCCTTCTCGCTCGAAGGTTCCGGCCTCAGCTACAGCGCGGGCGACGCGCTCGGCGTGCGGCCCACGAACTGCGCCGAGCTGGCCGAGGAGCTTCTCCGCGGGCTGGGCCGCTCCGGCGAGGAGCCGGTGCCTGATCGCGACGGCAAGGAGACGCCGCTGCGCGAGGCGCTGATCCACCACTACGAAATCACGCGCATCCCGACGCCGCTGCTCAAGGCGGTGGCAGAGCGGAGCGGCGATCCCGAACTTCAGAAACTCACCGCCCCGGGCGCAACCGGCGAGCAGTCGAAATATCTCTGGGGCCGGGAGATCATTGACCTGCTGCACACGCACCCGGCTGCGAAGTTCAGCCCGAGCGAGTTCGTCGCGCTGTTGAAGAAGCTCCAGCCGCGCCTCTACTCGATCTCCTCCAGCCCCAAGGCGCATCCCGGCCAGGTGCATCTCTGCGTAGGCGTGGTGCGTTACGACTCGCTGGGCCGCGCGCGCAAGGGCGTGTGCTCGACGTTCCTCGCCGAGCGCGTGCCGGCGGGCGGCGTGGTGCCGGTGTTCGTCCATCACAACAAGAACTTCCACCCGCCCGCGAACCCGGACGCGCCGATGATCATGGTCGGCCCCGGCACGGGCATCGCGCCCTTCCGGGCCTTCCTCGAAGAGCGGCGTGCGTCCGGCGCGAAGGGCAGGAACTGGCTCTTCTTCGGCGACCAGCGCGCGGCGACGGATTACCTCTTCCGCGAGGAAATCGAAACGCTGCAGCGCGACGGCACGTTGACGCGGCTGGACCTCGCGTTCAGCCGCGACCAGGCGGAGAAGGTTTACGTGCAGACGCGGATGCTGGAGCACGCGAAGGAACTCTACGCGTGGCTGGAGGAAGGCGGTGGATTCTACGTTTGCGGCGACGCGTCGCGCATGGCGAAGGACGTGGACGCCACGCTGCACCAAGTCATCCAGACCGCCGGCGGCAGGAGCGCGGAGGAAGCGACCGCCTACGTGGCCGCGCTCAAGAAGGACAAGCGCTACCAGCGGGATGTGTATTGAAGCGGTGGGGCGCGGCGTTCACGCCGCAGAAGCGTGCGCCAGTCAGCGGTGGTTCGAGTGGCATTTGCTTCCGGGGCTTTCTGCGGCGTCAACGCCGCGCTCCTCGCACCGTCTCCGTTTCATCCGCGTTCTCTGCCTAGGTCTCAGGCCTTCGGCGCGTCGCGGCGGGGGAAGAGGGCGGCGGGTTCGCCGATGGTGTGGCCTTGCGTCAGACCGCCCCAGTCCGCGAGGGCGAGCTTGTCCGGCGTGCCGGGGAGATTGAGCTGGGCGTAGATTTTCGCGGCGGTGCCGGGGATGAAGGGATGCAGGAGCACGGCCAGCACGCGGCAGCTTTCCACCAAGTTGTAGAGCACTTCGTCGAGACGCGCGGCCTGTGCGGGATCCTTGGCCAGTTTGAACGGCGCGGTTTGGTCCACGTATTGGTTCGCGCGGGTCACGAGGGTCCAGATGCTGTGGAGGGCTTTCTGAAGTTCGCTGGCGCGGAGGTGCGCAACGGTGTCCGCGGCGGCCTTCGACGCGTCCGTCGCAAGCTCGTCATGGCGTGCAGGGACGACGCCGGCGCGATAGCGCTTGAGCATGGAGAGCGAGCGGTTCACGAGGTTGCCCAGGCCGTTGGCCAGCTCGGCCTGATAGCGCGCGGCGAACCCGGCGTCGGTCCAGTTGCCGTCGGGGCCGATGTCCAGCTCGCGCACTACATAGAAGCGGAAGGCGTCCAGGCCCCAGTCGTCAATGACGGCGACGGGGTCCACGACGTTGCCGGTGCTCTTGCTCATCTTCGCGCCGTCCTTCTGCCACCAGCCGTGGACGAGAAGCTGCTTAGGCAGCGGCAGGCCCATCGCCTTGAGCATGATGGGCCAGTAGACGGCGTGGAACTTCACGATGTCCTTGCCGATGACGTGGATGTCGGCGGGCCAGAGGGAAAGTTGAGAGTTGAGAGTTGAGAGTTGAGAGTTCGTGGCAGCGAGCACCGTTGTGTCTCCCAGCGCGGCGGGGACGGAGACGTAGTTCACCAGCGCGTCGAACCAGACGTAGGTGACGTAGGCGGGGTCGAAGGGAATCGGGATGCCCCACGTCAGGCGCGCGGCGGGGCGGCTGATGCAAAGGTCCTCAAGCGTGTTGTTCTTGAGGAAGCCGAGGACTTCGTTGCGCCGGTAGTCGGGCTGGATGAAGGACGGGTTCGCCTCGATGTGGTCGATGAGCCACTGCTGGTGCGCGCCGAGTTTGAAATACCAGTTCGTCTCCGAAAGCTTCACGACCTCGCCGTAGCTGGCGGGGAACGTGCCGTCGGGCAGGCGCTCCTTCTCGGTGACGAAGGTCTCCTCCTTCGTCGAGTAAAAGCCCTCGGTGCTGGCCTGGTAGAAGTGCCCTTCCGCGTGGAGCTTCGTGAGGATGGCCTGCACGACTTCCTTGTGGCGCGGCTGCGTGGTGCGGACAAAGTCGTCATTCGTCAGGCCGAGCTTGGCCACGAACGCGGTCCAGCTCGCGGCGAGTTCATCGCAGTAGGCCTGGGCGGATTTGCCATCGGCCTGCGCGGCCTGCTGGACCTTCTGCCCGTGCTCGTCGAGGCCCGTGAGGAAGAAAACTTCCCCGTCCAGCGCGCGGCGGCTGCGGGCGATGACGTCGGCGATTACTTTCTCGTAGGCGTGGCCGAGGTGCGGCTGGCCGTTCACGTAGTCAATCGCCGTCGTGATGTAGAAACGCTTGCTCATCTTGCGGGGCGGAGTGTGCGGGAGGAAACGGCAGAAGGCAACGACGGGGCCTGAGACTCATTTCCCGCCTGTGGACGACGGGGGGAGGCAGGTGGAAGAGGCTCACACGAGCGGAGGTTCGACTCATGCCCTTCTTCCGGCGTCTTCCGGTTCGCACGCGATCAATTGCTTCACTGTGCCGGTGCTGCCGCCATGCACGGCGGGTTTGACGCCGACGCCGTTGGGCAAAGTGAGCCGGAGATTGCAGGGGGCTTGCTCCTGTCGGGCAGGACGCTGTGATGGCCGGGCTTGAGGCCCCGCACCACCGCCGGCGATGAACGCGGCCTTCAGGCCGCAGAAGCGTGCGCCAGTCCGTGGTGGTCCAAGCGCACTTTTTCTCCCGTGGCTTTCTGCGGCGTGAAGGCCGCGCTCCTTGCACCGCCGGCATTTCACCCGCGCTCTCTGCTTCGGAGTCCCGGCTGAACACCCTTCATTGTGTCATACCATTTCGGAATGGAAACCGGTGGAATCAGTGGCGGTCCACGATGCGCCTTGCCCCCCTCTCCCTTCATCGGATGAGGGGAGAGGGACGGGGTGAGGGGTTGAATGCGCCGGCGTTGGTGGCCACACCCCTCATCCGGCCTGCGGCCACCTTCTCCCCTCCTCCGACGGCGTGCGGTTCGGTTCGCATTCCACCGCCTTGCACTGGGAATTGGTATCAGATTCCTGCTCCGGAGTCTGGATCGTGCCTGTCCGGTTTACTGCGAACGAGTGCGACCGGCTTTCCTGGCCTGATCGAGCAACCCGCCGAGGTGTTTCACCACGTCGGGTTGCTCGGCCCAGAGGTTCTTCGTCTCGGCGGGATCGGCGGCGAGATTGTAGAGCTGGTTTTGGTTCTCGGCGTCGGCCTTTCCATTCTTCGCCGCCTTGCCTTCGAGCTTTTCTGTGCGCGCGATCAGTTTCCAGTCGCCCTCCCGGATCGCAAAAACTCCGGCGGCGGAATCGAGGATCACCTGATCGCGCACCTTCGCGCCGGGCTCGCCCCTCCACACGGGCAGGGCGTTGAAGCTGTCCTCGGCGGCGTTGGCGGGCAGTTTTTCACCGAGCATCGCGGCGCAGGTGGCGAAGACGTCGGTGAGGCAGAGCACGGCGTCGGTGGTTCGGCCCTGCGGCACCTGGCCGGGCCAGCGCACGATGAACGGCACGCGGAAGCCGCCCTCGTAGATGCTGTGCTTGCGTCCTCGCAGCGTGCCGCAGATGGCGTGGCCGGCCTGCTTCGCCTGCCACTGCGGCAGCAGGCGCTCGTTGTCCGCGACGACGCCGCCATTGTCGCTGGTGAAGATGATCAGCGTGTTGTCGAGCGTGCCGGCCTTTTTGAGCGCAGCGACGATCTCGCCGACATGCCGGTCGAGTTCCTGCACAAAGTCGCCATAGGGACCGCACCCGCTTTTGCCGAGGGACCCGGGCGCGGGCGTGATCTCGTTGTGCGTGATGTTCGACGCGACGTAGAGGAAGAAGGGCCTGTCCTTCGAGTGTCCGATGATCTCGACGGCCTTGCGGGCGATGTCCCCGGCCACGCGGTCCGGCTTGTATTCGGCGTCGGGACTCCAGGGCTTGATTTCGGAACGGCCGACCATCGTCACCACATCGCCGGGTTTGCGTCCGACGAAACGGCGGTTCTCGATGTAGATGCGCGGCT
>Ga0172379_10007958_pt1 | contig 13558 bp, 10 predicted proteins | sample GrowelOW334metaG_FD_119756 | JGI IMG/M metagenome (GOLD analysis project Ga0172379, IMG submission 119756) | Groundwater microbial communities from an aquifer near a municipal landfill in Southern Ontario, Canada - Groundwater well OW334 metaG | ecosystem: Environmental > Aquatic > Deep... | reverse complement strand
TGCCGGTAAAGAGCCTTTACAGTCTGCCGATGTGCAATACCGCGGAAGGTAAACTGTTCTGGCAGCCGGACGACAGGATATAATGTTAAGTCAGCGTCCATGGTTGCAATGAATCTTATATTGGCGGTAGCCGAAATTTACGGAGACATGCAGTTTTCCGGGCGGGGCAATGGTATAACAACTTGAATTTTCGCCGGTTAATATCAAATTAAGCTGTAATTCTTATATTGACAAAATTTTACGATGGGATGGAGAAACATGAGTGAAGCAATTCCTTCATATTTAAAGATACGCCAATATGTATTCAGTTGCATAGCGAATGCAAAGCTTGACGGAGGCGCTGCCAAAATTCACACCGAAGAGGAACTGTGCAAGATTTACGGAGTATGCCGGACAACCGTGAGAAAAGCGCTGAACCATTTCGTGGCGGAAGGACTGATTGTCAGAAAACAGCGGCTGGGCACTTTCATCCGCACTGAGATCATTGATTCGTTCAATATCAATTTTGGCAAAACATTGACTCTCGGCCTGATTTACGGCGACGGCATGGTGACCTTCCTGGATGAATATTTCATGAGCCAGACGGCTGAAGTGTTTCAAAGCATGGTGAACGCCGAATGCCTGTGCCGCCAGCTTTATTTTGATTTGAACCCGGAAAAATCCGCGGTGCGGCTGGAAAAAAGCAAACTTGACGGCATAATCTGGATGTCGCCGTCAAGATGCCACGCGAAGGTTTTTGAAATATTCAAGGCTTTAAGTATTCCTGTTGTATCTACTTTTCCGCTGTTTCTGAGCGATGATCTCAACAGTGTCGAACTGGATTACTATAAGTGCGGATATAAATTAGCCGAATATCTGCTGAAGCGCGGACACAAGAAAATATTGTATATCAACAAAAACCCGCCAGATGTAAACGCGGTGAAAAAAGCAGGATGCATGGCCGCGTTTGCAGACCGCAAAGCCGCCTGGAATGAACATCTCTGGTATTGCGGTTTTAATTCTCTTTCGGAGCTGCAAATACGCTCCGTCATCAAAAATGCCGGAGACTTCTCCGCAGTCAACTGTCATGCCGGATACGTCAGCACGGTTAAAGATGAACTTGCCGGACGCAAAGAGATTCAAATAATTCATAACACCTGCAGCGCTTCCGCCGCCGCAAGCAGCGGCTCGGCGGAAATACTGCTGCCCACGGCGCAGGCCGGAAAGGACGCCGTTGACATACTGCTTAATATAATAAATAAAAGAACTGTTGAGCCTGTCCGTAAATTCGTTGAATCCAGGATTGTTGAACCGGGAACAATGTAAATTTCACCGCTATTGTAATAAATCTGAAAAAGGTAAGCGAGATGTCTGTTATGAAGAAAACGTATGGATTGCTTTTTGTCATACTCTTTTTAGCTGCGGCCGTTCATGCTGTCTCAATTACCGGAAACATGCCGGCTGCCGGCAACGAGGCAGAGTACTATACCCCCGGAATCATCAACCCGGCGGAAGGCACGGTTGAACTTACCGCATTGCCCACGCGCCCGGGTTCGGAATTTCAGAATGAATGGTATTTTGCGTTTGGGCTCACACCCGGGCAGCCCATCAAGGGCAATAATTTGCTGGCGCTTTATACGCCGTCCGGCGAGAGCGGTTTCACCGGAATTTCAGCATTGGCCCGCATTGGCGACAAAACATATGCCGCAGCTAATAAAAACCAGGATTTTCTCAAACCGGGCGTGCCGGTCAATATTGCGTTGAGCTGGGGCAAGGCCGGGGTGATGATTTATGTTGACGGGAAACTTTACGCCAAAGGCCCTTTCCCTAAAGACGGGGCGCTGAAACCAATGTCGGCATTGTTCAGAATAGGCGTTGATTCTCCGTTCAATGTCCAGGCGGCAAAAATATCGGCACGTCAGTTGCCGCCGGATAAACTCGAGGCGGATCCGGCAAAAAGCTTCGCCCGGACTTCCGATACGTCGTTTTTGTTGCACAAAGACAAACCTGCGGAGTACTTCTCAACCGATTATGCCGGGAAAAATTTCTCTGCATTAATGCCCTTATGGCGGCTGTCCGGAGCAATGTCTCCTGCTGATGAAAAAAGCGAAATCACACTGCTCGGACTCAATCTGTCTCCCGGCCCGGCAACTTATAGAATAAAAATTGACGCAAAGAATTTTGAAGGCGCTGACGCCGGCTCGATAAGCAAAGACATCGTGTTGCCCCCTGCTCCGAAATTTACGGAGCAGAAACTTCAGTTGCCAGTGAAGGATCCCGGCTTCTACAAACTCAATATTGCGATTACCGGCCAGGACGGACAGACCACCGTCTGGGAAAGCACATACATGGTTTATCCGGCCAATGAGAAAAATGTCAAGGATGGAAAATTTGCCGGTTATATTGGACATAACATGCTCGAACAGCCGGAAGTGCTGAACAAGCTGGGCATCCGCTGGGGACGTGCCTGGAATGACGGGGCTGACTATTTTCTCTGGTTCAATATCGAACCGCGGAAAGGCTTTTTTGACTGGACTCGCACTGATAAAGCAGTTGCAAATGCGACCAGGAACGGCGTTAATATTCTCGGCGTGCTCGGCTATCCGCCGCTGTGGGCGGCTGAAAATCCGCAATACGTCAAGATTCCTCACAGCCTGGCTTATATGTCCGGACGCTGGAAACCGCATAGTGTGGAGGAATGGAGCAACTATGTTTATCAGACCGTGTCCCGGTACAAAGGCCAGGTTAAGTACTGGGAAATCTATAATGAAGTGGATTTTCACCCGCCGGGCATGCCCGCCTCGTTCTCCGGTTCCACCAGAGATTATTTCGAATTGCTCAAGGCCGCCTGGAATGCCGCTAAAAAGGCTGATCCTGAGTGCAAAATTCTGATCAGCGGATTCAGCACTGTTGCAGTCTGCGACTTGAACATGCCGTTCGATCTGCTGAAGATGGGAGCCGCGAAATATATTGACAACTTCAGCATACATTCCTACCAGGGCGTTTTAGGTGTTGATAAACTGCGGCAGGCAATTGACGCGGCGGCTCCGGGAATGCCGTTCTGGCAGACCGAGCAGATGTGGCACGAAGTGGAACCAGCCAAACGGCCGGATCTGACTGCCGCAATCCAGTTCTGGTTCATTGAAAAACAATTTGAGCACTACTTCAACTTCGGCCTTTCTTTCTTTTCAAACAATTACACCAGGTCGCCGGAAGCAGTGCTGCTGATATTGGCCGCCGTTCAAAACAATCTGCGCAAGTGCGATTCATTTATCGGAACCATGCCGGATGCAAAAATACGGGAGTTTGATGTAAAACACTTTTTTAAACGCACTGACGGAAATTATTTTACCGCCATCGGCAAAACGGATACTAAATCCGAGTTGCAGTTGTCGGGAGATATTATCCGGGCTGAAGATATTTCAGGCCGTGAATTGCCGGTTGTCCGCAACGGGGGGACCTCCGTGCTGCCGCCGGCTTCAATCGTTTATATCGTCAGCAAAACTCCGCTGAAGGTAGTCGAGGCTAAATATAAGGCTAAACCGCTGGTCGCAAACCCCGGTTTCGAAGCCGTTTACGGTGATTCCATGGGCGGCCTGAAAAGCCTTATCGCCAATGAATGGAAGTTCAACGCCAAAAACGGCGAAATTACTCTTGACCCCAATGCCCGCTCCGGCAAGTATGCTTTAAAACTCTCATCATCCGCCGGCACGACGAACGGGGTTTCCGCCTCGATTGAGACCAGAGACCTTGCCCCCGGAAAGTACGTTATTTCAGCATGGCTGAAGAGCGGCAAAGATAAACCGGGCAATGCGTCATTTGCCATGATGGATTTGGATGTGAAGCGTTATGTCTCCAAAGATATTTCCGGCATTTCCGCGCAGCAATACACTAAATATACGGCGGAGTTTGAGTTGAAGGCCCGTCCCGCGGGCATCGTCAAATTTTATATCGGCGCAAAACCGGACAACTCAATCCTCTGCGATGACGTCGATTTAGTGAAATTGCCGTGACCGGCAAACACAAAAGCATTCGGAAGAAGCGCGAAAGTGTAAAGGTTATTTTTGAACGGCTCCAAAATATTAAAACAGGAAATCCTATGAAGAAAATGTGCGGATTGTTTTTTGCCATGCTGTTTTTAACCGCTTCCGCCAATGCGGCTTCAATCACCGGCGAGATGCCGGCATCCGGCAATGATGCGGAATTTTATGCGCCCGGAATCATCAACCCGGCGGAGGGCACGGTTGAACTTACCGCCGTGCCGTCGCGCCAGGGCTCTGAATTTCAGAATGAATGGTACTTTGCTTTTGGCATAACGCCGGGCCGGAGCCTTAAACAAGGCAATAATACTTTGCTGGGGATATATACTCCGTCCGGCGAGAACAAATTAACCGGCTTTGCCGCGGTGGCCCGCATCGGCGACAAAAGATATTCCGCGGAAAATAAAAACAAGGACTTTCTCAAACCGGGCGTTCCGGTTAATATTGCATTGAGCTGGGGCAAGGCCGGGCTGCTGCTTTATGTTGACGGTAAACTTCATGCCAAAGGGCCTTTCCCTGAAAACGGCGTGCTCAGCCCGATGCCGGCGCTGTTTAAATTAGGAACGGACTCTCCGTTCAATGTCAAAGCCGCTAAAATATCGGTGCGGCAATTGTCGCCGGTGATGCTTACGGAAGCGCCTTCCAAAAATTTCCCGCAAACCGGAGATACCTCATTTCTATGGAGCAAAGGTAAAAACGCGGAGTATTTCGTAACTGATTTCAGCCGCAAAACCAGCCCGGTGCTGATGCCGGTATGGCGGCTGGCTGACGCCATGGCCCCCGCCGGTGAAAATGCCGGAATCACCCTGGCCGGACTGAATCTCGGCAGTATTCCCGCAACATATAAAATCAGCATTTCCGCCAAAACTTTTGAAGGCGTATCCGCGGGAACGGCCAATCAGGAAATAACACTGCCGCCCGCGGCAAAGTTCATTGAACAATCGGCGGCATTGCCGGTGAAATCCGCCGGGTTCTATAATCTTGACATAAAAATCACCGGGCCGGACGGGCGTTCCGCCGACTGGAAAAGCACTTATATGCTTTATCCGGCGGAGGACAAAGCCGTGCGTGACGGAAAATTCGCGGATTATATGGGCCATCATCTGCTGGAGAGCCCGGAAGTGCTGAACAAGCTGGGCATCCGCTGGAGCCGCTCATGGGATTGCGGCAGATACTTTCTCTGGCATGACGTGGAACCGCAGCGCGGTGTTTTTGACTGGGCAAATGCCGATCAGGCGGTAGCCAGGGCGGCGAAGAACAGGATAAATATCCTCGGCGTGCTGGGGTATCCGCCGATGTGGGCCGCGGAAAAACCGGAAAGCGGCAAAATGACGCATGAGCAGTCCCATATGTCCGGACGCTGGAAACCGCGCAGCGTCGAGGAATGGAGCAACTATGTTTATCAGACCGTGTCACGATACAAGGGACAGGTGAAATACTGGGAAATATATAACGAAGCGGATTTTCACCCGCCGGGCATGCCGGCAACGTTTTCCGGCACGACGCAGGAATTTTTCGAAATGGTCAAGGCCGCCTGGAATGCCGCGAAAAAGGCCGATCCTGAAGCAAAGATACTGCTTGGCGGATTCTCCACCCTTTCCGTGTGCGACGTGAACATGCCGTATGATCTGCTGAAAATGGGCGCGGCAAAGTATTCCGACATTCTCAGCATGCATTCTTATCAGGGAGTGCTTGGCGTGGACAAGCTGCGGCAGGCGGTCAGGGCCGCGTCTCCCACCATGCAGCTCTGGCAGACGGAGCAGTCATGGTTCCAGATTGACGATCCCCGGAAACAGGCGGAATTAACGGCCGCCATCCAGTTCTGGTTCATAGAAAAAGGTTTCGACAAATATTTCAATTTCGGCACTTATGTTTTCACGAACCGGCATACCCGCTCGCCGGAACCGCTGTTCCAGGCGCTGGCCGCCGTCCAGAACCAGCTTCGCAAATGCGATGCGTTTACCGGGGCGCTGCCGGATGCGGCAGTGCGGGATTTTGACGTGAAACACGCATTCAGGCGCACCGACGGCAATTACTTTACCGCCATCGGCAAAGTGGATGCCAGAACCATTCTGCGCCTGTCCGGCGACATCATCCATGCGGAAGACATGTTCGGGCGCGAATTGCAAGTTACCCGTGACGGCGGCGCCTCCGTGCTGCCGCCGGCGGATATCGCATTGATTGTCAGCAGAACTCCGCTGAAGGTGCTTGTGGCGAAATACCAGATCAAGGCACCGTGCCTGAATCCCGGATTTGAGGATATTTCCGGCGACAGCACCGGCGGCTTGAAAGGCCTCGCCGTCAACAACTGGACGTTCCGGGCGACAACTTATGACAAAGGCGGAGAAATTCTGCCGGACCGGCGCGCGCGCACCGGCAAATATGCGCTGAAAATATCCGCTTCCGGCCAGGGCCGGGTCTATGCGTTCTTCGAGACCCTGGGGCTGGCGGCCGGCAAATATACATTCTCCGCCTGGCTGAAAAGCGCGGACGGCAAACCGGCAACCGCATATTTCTCCATGTTTGACACGGTCGGAAAGAATATTGAAACCAGAAAAATAGCCGGTGTCTCCACTGCGGAATATGCGAAATACACCGTGGAATTTGAATTGAAGAAACGCCCCGAGGGCAACGTTATGTTTATCATCGGCACCGGTCTGGACAAAGAACAGTGTTCGATCCTGTGCGACGATGTCGAACTGGCGAAACAGCCGGTCATGCGCCCGGATTTAACCGTAAACATCGGAATCGACAATCCGAACGGACAACTGGTATTCAAGTCAGGCAGGCAGGAGGCCGATCTTCAAAACATGGTTTCGCGTCTTGGCGGCGCTCAGACGATTGGCGGGGTGACGGTGGAGGTCAGCCGTACTCCGGCAGTCCTGTCCGGCGGCGAATGGAGCGGAACCGCCGGCAGAACTTTCCGCATTCCGCTTGCGGGATATTATTCTAAAATTGCTTTTCTAGTCGGTGCAATGTTCGTTCCGGCTCAGGGCGGCGCAGTATTCGGCACAATCAACATCAGATACAGCGATGCCAGTTCAGCCGTCCTTAATCTGGAAAACAACAAAAACATCCGCGACTGGTGGATGGCGGCAGTTCCCGGCGGCATTGCGCCGGATTTAACCTTTGCCGATGCCGCATTGCAGGAATTCGGTTTGTTCATGCCGGTATGGACCAATCCGGCGCCGGGCAAAGAAATAGCATCCGTTGAATTTAAAGCTGACACCGCCGGACTTTTATGCCTGGCCGCAGTCGTCGCTGAAAAGAAATAGTACACGGGAAATAGTGGCTTATGAAATCAAAGACTGAATCCGTAGTTTTCATTGTGGCGCATCCGGACGACGTGGCTCACGCCATGGGCGGCACGGCATGGCTGCTGCGCGACAAATACAGCCTTCATGTCTTTTGCGCCACCCGCGGCGAGCGCGGAATAGCGGGCAGAACTCCCGAAGCGGCGGCAGGCATTCGCGAAAAAGAGGAAATGGCTGTATGCCGCAGATTAAACGCCAGGTTGACCTTTTTATCCCAGATGGACGGCGAGGTATATTCCACCCCGGAAGCCTGTCAAATCGTGGCCGGCGAATTAAAGCGGCTGCAACCCAAAGCGATCTTCACCCTCTGGCCGGTAAACCGGCATCCGGATCATGTCGCCGCTTATGACATCGCCATGCAGGCAGTAAAATACTCCGGCATCTCTCCGGACACTGACGTGTTTATGGCCGAAAACGACATCGGCGGCGTCACCCGCCAGTTTGAACCTGACATCCTCGTGGATATTTCCGACGTTATCGAGCAGAAAAAGGAACTCGTCCGGCTGCATAAATCGCAGAATCCGGATGAGGAGGCGGTTAATCTGGTGATCGGACGCAATGTGTTCCGGGCTAAATTCACCCATTGCGCTTATGCGGAAGCATTTAAAATGACATCCCCGGTCACCGCATACCAATCCGGTCATGTGGCAGGAGAAGTATTAATCAATATAAGAAAACATGAAGAGCGGTGAATATGAAATCAATCTGCAAAAGAACAATCGTACTGTTTGCCCCGCATCCGGACGATGAGACACTGGGATGCGGCGGATATCTTGCTAAAAGAATTGACGAGGGGTACGAGGTTTTCGTAGTCGTGCTGACGATGGGGGAAAAACTTTTCTCCGTCATGCTGAATATTTTTGAAGATCCGTCCCCCCGGGAAGTATGCGCCATCAGAAGAGATGAAACCAGGCGCGCGACGGCGATTATCGGCCTGAAACCGGAGAATCTGCTGTTTCTGGATTTCGAGGATGCGATGCTGGAAAAGCAGAAATACGCGGCCAATGCAAAAGTTATGCAGATTATACAGGAAAAAGCGCCGGACGAGGTTATGTGCACCAGCCAGTATGAAGGCCATCCGGATCATGTGGCGGCATACTGGATTGTCCGCGGCGCCTGCGAAAGAACCGGATTAAAGATTCCAGTCCGCAGATATATCACATCGCTGAAAGCCGGAATTTCGCCTGACCGGCTGCCGGAGATCGTTGAAGCCGTGGATATAACCAAATATCTGCCGCTGAAAAAGCAGGCGGTCGCGCAATTCCAGGCCCATCTGGGAATACTGTCCCCCAAACAGTCCCGCCCTATCGCCGCAAGTTTTGATGAATATCTAAAACCCGAAGAGCGGTTTATTCTGTAACATTCCTGAAAAGAAAAATCCCGCGAAAGAAAAATTCTCACGCGGGATTGAATTACGACAGCTTATTTGTCATCACAATCTTTGGGAGCAGGCTTGCAGCCTTCGCATTTGCAGGTGGCTCCGTCTTTGCAGCAGCCGCAGGCATCTTTGCCGTCTTTGGCGCAGGTGCAGTCAGCCGGTTTGTCACAGCAGGTGCATTTGGCTTTATTGCAGCAAGTGCATTTAGCCCCGTCTTTGCAGCAGGTGCTTTTAGCGCCGTCTTTGCAGCATTCGCATTTGCAGGCGCCTTTGTCGTCTTTCGCGCACTTGCAGTCTGCTTTGCCGCAGCATGAACAAGCGGACTTGTCTTTACTGGCGAACGGACACCAGCTCGGGCATGAACTGCATCCGGACATGAAGAACGCAACAGCCATTCCCAGCACGCACAACATTAGCAACTTTTTCATTTCTTCCTCCTGTTTATACTTTGGGTTCTTTTTTAAGACGCCGACATGGCAGTCTTGTTTCCTTCTTCATTCATAATAATAGTTAAAATAACGTGTAAATAACAAAAAGCAATATTTGAAAATAATACGTCAACCGGTATGCACTATTATTATCTTATCAGCTAGGATTATTCTCAAAAGACGGCTGAAAGACGAAAATATGCTCAAAAAGCAAGCATCCACATTGCGGACTATTTAAATATCTTGCGCTTTAACTTTTCAAAGTAAGACAGTATTCTATTGTTTTATATTAGACTTTTGCGCTTAAAAAACGTAAGAATAGTAAAATAAAGTGGACAGACCACGCACAGCGCCCCCGCACAGTTCTGACCTCGCACAGTTCTGACCTCGCACAGTTCTGACCCCGCACAGCTCTGTCGTGACTGTAATCGGAACCGGTTGCCATGGAAGGCAACCCTCCAAAAGACATATAAAAACCTTAGCTTGATAGCTATGAGGTTTACCCGCCGGACAGTATTTTTTGATTTTTGTGAAATATTCTCAAGAATATTGAATTATTATTATTACAATGTATTGTAACACTGTAGTTTTGATATTTTATCACAAAAATAATGAGAGCGCGACATGTTAATTAGATTTTCTGTTGAAAATTTCTTGTCATACCAAAAACGTCAAACGCTGGATCTGAGCGCAGTAAAATCCTGCAAGAAACCGGCAGGCAATACTTTTGATATCAACGGCATGCAGTTATTGAAAAGCGCGGTGATATACGGGGCTAATGCCAGCGGCAAATCCAATCTGTTTCGAGCATTCCTCATAATGAAGGGAATAATCAAGAATTCAGCCCGTGAATCGCAATCAACGGAACCCCTTGGGCTTATTCCCTTTGTGTTTTGTAACGACAATAAAGAAAAGCCCTCCAGATTTGAGCTGGAATTTATCTGTCAAGACATACAATATCGCTATGGTTTCGGCGCAACTGATACGGCAATAACTGAAGAGTGGTTTTTCAAAAGAATTTCCAAAACGAAAGAAGTTCCTCTTTTCTGCCGTACTAATGAAAATGGTGCAGACAACATCCAGGTGTTTGATGATATGGAACAAGCCCGAAACAAAGGGCTTGAAGCCATGACCCGGGGAAACGCGCTGTTTCTGTCCGTCTGCGATCAGATGAATGTAGAGCTTGCCAAAGAGATAATGCGCTATTTGCGGTTCAGCATTAATATCATATCCGGGCTGCAGGATGCCGGTTATAAAGACTTTACGGTTAATGGTTTTTGTACTGGTGTCCTAAGAGAAGAAATTCTCGGCTTTATGCGCAATGCCGATTTTAATATTGTTGACCTGGAAATAGAATTGAAAGACATTGAAGACGATAACGGGAGCAAGCGTAAGTCCATCCCCGATATTCGTTCCGTCCATAATGTATATGACAAGGACTATAACATTGTCGATAAAATTAAAATACCGTTTAACAAACTGGAATCAGACGGAACTCAGAAGGCTTTTGCCCTGGCCGGACCGGTTATTGACACGTTAAAAGGTGGCAAAGTATTATTCATTGATGAACTTGATTCCAGGCTGCATCCGGCGTTTACGCGTAAACTTGTTCAGATGTTCAATTCTGAAGATCAAAATCCCAAAAATGCGCAATTGATTTTTGCCACCCATGACTCCAACCTTTTAAATAAAGATCTGTTGCGTCGTGATCAAATCTGGTTTGCGGAAAAGAATCACGGCGAAGCAACCGAATTATATTCTTTGATAGACTACATTCTGGATGATAAGAATAAAGTCCGCAACGATGCCTCTTACGGAAAAGATTATCTCAGTGGGCGCTATGGAGCGATTCCGTTCTTGAGCGACTTGAAAGTTTCCGGTGATGCTCATGAGTAATATTGCTCGTTTTTCCCAGGAAGAGATTGCGGCAAGATTTCCAGGGACACAAACTAGAGAGGTCAGGAATATTCCGGTTCGCCGTTATTATCTGATCATCTGTGAAGGGGCGAAAACCGAACCTAATTATTTTAAATCGCTCCGCAAAAAATTACCCACGGATATAGTCAGGTGTATTGATATCAGCGGGACAGGCACCAATACATTAAGTTTGCTGGATTGCGCCGAGTCGGAATACAAGAAACGCGAAAAATCTCAGGACCCGCCATACGATAAAATCTGGCTGGTATTTGACAAAGACAGTTTTCCCCCTGCTGATTTTGACAATACCATATCATCTGCAAAATCACGCACAAAACCAGGAAAATGTGATTGGGACTGCGCCTGGTCCAATGAGGCGTTTGAACTATGGTATCTGTTACATTTCAGTCATCATTCCTCCAACTTGTCGAGAAAGCAATTCAAAGACAAACTGGAAACTGCAATGAAAAAAAATCTTGGCAAAACTATAAAATACAAAAAGAATGACGAAAATATGTACAGTTTACTGGAACAGTTCCAGGGAGCTGCAATAGCACATGCCAGAAAAATGCTGGAAACACAGGAAGCGCTAAAAATACCGCCAAGCCGGATGAATCCGGCCACCAGGGTCCATCTTCTGGTCGAAGAACTTACCCGATATATAGAGCCTGTCAGTAAAAATATAAGTATTTAATCTCTGCAGGGTCGGACCTGGGGTGTTAAATCTGTGCGATTTTGCTTGATTTTTATTCACCCCATTTTTTGTTATTGAGCTTAAATGCTTGTTTTCGCTTCGCAAACAGGCTCTCCCCGATGTTTGCCTTGAGCCAAGCCCTGATAATCTCTGCAGGGTCGGACCCCATTATCTAATATATTTAAGCATAAATAATATAAAATTAACGCATAAATTGCTTCTTAAAGCTATTTTTAAGGCTGTTTTTAAGATTTAACCGGCTTTAAAAGACAGAAGAGTTTGACGCAAAGACGCGAAGAGAATTTTAAAGTACAGAAGAGTTTGACGCAAAGACGCGAAGGCGCGAAGATGAGAATTTTTTTTAAGTTTGGCTATGCCAAATTAAAAAAAGACTTTCCCCGCTTTGGTTTTACTTTGCGATTTTGCGCCTTTGCGTTAAAATAGGTTCCAGTTTGCTTACACCGGCAATTCCTTGGCGATTTTGCGCCTTTGCGTTAAAATAGTTTTCATCTTTTTTTTAAAATAATTTAAAAAAGATCTTGCTTTTATTTAGTTAATGATTTATAATATTAAGTAAATATTAAATCCCATTAATAAGGAGGCATTTATGAATAAGCGCCGGAATAGCATATCGGCAACTAGCTTAAAATCGGCCAAAAGTAGCCTGCGGCAGCAGACGGGTGCGTTCGCTCCGGGCGGAGTAACCGGACGCAATGCGTTGTTTATTGTCGAGTTGGTTTAGCAATTACTTAACTATTGCCGGTTTAAAAAAAATGAACTACTCACGAGATATCGGAGACAAAAGCAGGAGATTCAGAATCCAAAGTATAACATGTTCTCGCACGGAGACACAAAGACTCAAAGAGAATAAGAAGATAAAACTTGCCATCGTTTTTAGAGGCAAAACAATGTCAAGTTTTAATTTACTTGGCGCCTTTGCGCCTTTGTGCGAGATAGTGTTTTTGAGCCAAGAATCAAATTAAAGTACGTCGCACTGACGCGATAACGCAAAAACTAATAAAAAAGGAGACAGGTATCATGGCTGAAACAAAGTACGACGAAAGTTTTCCGGAACGCGCAATGGATTTAGCATCAGAAGGTATGACCGACAGTCAGATCGCTTACAAGCTGGGCATTTCGCGTTCAACATTCTACAACTATAAACAGCAGCATACAAGATTTGCCGATGCGATAGAGGTCGGCCGGGACGTCATTGACAGCCGGGTGGAAAACCGCCTGCTGGAACTGGCGCTGGGCAAATACACCATCACCATCCATGTGACCGACCATGAAGGCAGAACCCGCACCACCGTGAAAGACGCCATTCCCAATCTCAAAGCCATTCAGTACTGGCTGGAGCGCAGCGACAACAGAAAAGGGGCCAAGCAAGACAAGCAAGACAAGCAAGACAAGCAAGACAAGCAAGACAAGCAAGACAAGCAAGACAAGCAAGACAAGCAAGACAAGTTGGGAAAAGATACTGAATCCGCCGAAAATAAATCCATCTCAGTGTCCTTGGTGTCCCCGGCGGTAAGCGCCGAACTGGATTTTTCGGAAATCGCCGGCTTGCAGGCATTGTCCGAGTATATGGCCATGTGTCCCGCCGACGCCGGCGACGGCTTTTCCAAAAAGGAAACCCAGGAATTCGAAGACATGATGCTGGTGACTTTCACCGAAATGGAAAGAAAGAAATACAATGAAAAAGCGGCAGCCGAAGGCCGTCCGCAGATCCCGTACACTGACGCGGCCCCCCGGACGTTAAAAGGCCAATACGCTCCCGGCATGATCAAAGCCTGGAAAGAAAGAGC
>Ga0172379_10007957_pt1 | contig 13558 bp, 12 predicted proteins | sample GrowelOW334metaG_FD_119756 | JGI IMG/M metagenome (GOLD analysis project Ga0172379, IMG submission 119756) | Groundwater microbial communities from an aquifer near a municipal landfill in Southern Ontario, Canada - Groundwater well OW334 metaG | ecosystem: Environmental > Aquatic > Deep... | reverse complement strand
TTCCGGTCCGAAAGTACCGAGCGCGTCATTTGTTTCAGCATTGCTGACATAATCGCCACGCCTTATATGTAGAGCAACAGCATTAACGGATGAAATATTTTTCGCCGTTTCCGCATTTTTCCCAGATAAAGGAATTTTCACGACGATTTCTTTGCGAATAATTTCTTCAATATTTTTAAAATATTTTTCCGTTTGCCACCAGCCTTCAAAATAACAATCACTTGAAACATCAAACACTTTTTCGTCAAAATGAAATTTTTGTTCTTGAAAATATTTTTTATTATTCGCTATCATTCGGTTATAGATAAACCATTTTTTTCCGGGTTTTCTTTTGTATTTTTGAAACTTCGCAATTTCTTTTGCCGTTGCAAAATTTTCCGGTATGCTGAAAACGGAAAGATTATATTTTCGTTTTGTTATTCCCGGAATATTTTTTTGGAGCGAAGAAATGTCAAATTTCAGTTCGGCTTTTTTTTGCAAGGAAACACTCCGTCCAAAAGCATATTGGAACAGTTGGTTTCCGAGTCCTCCTTGAAGTTTAACGATAATCATACTTTATGAAATAGTTTTTTAAAGAATTTTCGATAATTTCTTTCTTTTGCGTAAATAAAAAATGAACGAGGAAGGCGAACAAGCAAAAGTATTGTCCCTAACGGTTTATACGGAGTGCCATTAAGTGCTTTCATGCTTCCTTGAAAATATTCCGTAAATCTTCCGAAAGGAAACATATGATTTTTAGGATCTTTAATGATTTGTCTTTTTACCGCGTCGTGTTCATCGTTTTTAACAGCGTTTGGGCTGGAATAACCACCGAGACGTTTTTTAAATAGAACTTTTTTATCAACAAAAATGGGAAAATGGCTTACGAGTGCCAAACTGAAAAGATAATCCGAACCCCATTCCGATTTTTGCGGGTATATTTTCCAAATCTTTTTTATGACATCTGTTTTAAAAAGAGAATACATCAGATTGCATTTTCCAAGAACTTCCGGTTGGAGAATATATTTTGCGACTTGAAAAACACCGGGTTTTCCAGAAAGTTTTTCCATGCCCCATAGTTCCCGCACATTTCTTCCATAAGAGTCTGCATCCGCCATAACTGTTACCGCTACGTCAACCTTTTTATTCTCAATATTTTCCACGCATGTTTTTATAAAATCTTTTTCCCAGATATCGTCGTGCGAAGCCCACATAAAATATTCGCCGTTCGCTTTATCCAAAACAAATTTGAATTGAGGGAACATCCCGATATTTTTCGGTTGGCGATAATAGATAACACGTCGGTCTTTTTGCGCATACGATTCGCAAATTTCCCGTGTTCTACCGGTGGATGCATCATCTGAAATAAAAAGAGTAATATCGGAAAATGATTGTCGAAGAAGCGATTCAATCGCTTCACCAATATTTTTTTCGCCGTTAAAGGCGAGCATCCCGATAAAAACTTTTGCCATATTAATGTATTCTTTTTAAATAACCATTTACGCTGAATGTTGCGTTTTTCCCAAACATATCGCAATACTCGCGATCAACAATGAAATTTTTATTTTCCACCAAAAACTCTTGAATGGCGCGGAGTGGTCCGCCGTGAAACCCTTCTCCTTTTTCAAGCTCATTTACGATACCGTCTTCAACAATGAAATAAGAACCAACAGACACAAGTGATGAGAATTTTTTGAGTGCGCCGATTGAATCCTCATACATATGAGAAGCATCTTCTATTATCAAAATTTTTGAAAAACCTCGGGCGTTGTTTATATCGTATTTGTCCCAACCTTTTGTAAAGAGTTTAATTCGTGGGTGATTTTCAATCAGTTCTCCTGTTTTCTTTTCTATATCTATGGAGTGTATCATTCCGTGTCCAAGCGTATCCAGAATGTCCGCCATATAGAGAGTGCCACCACCATAATTTGTGCCGATATCTATGATGAGGTCGGGCATAATTTTACAGATAATCATTTGATACATAACATAATCAAAAGGGCACCGAATGGCTGAAATTCCGCGATAGGTTACTTTAAAGTGTCCGTCGTAAACGGTTTGCAGGTTAAACCGTATTCGCTCATCTTCAGGCGTAATCCACCATCGTCGTAATTTTTTCGGCACTTTTTTTGCTAAGTAATAGGTTTTGAGCGCAATTTGCGGAATAAATTTTTTTATGACTTTTTTCATATATAATTTAATTATCGGCTTTTGCCGTATCCCAGCAAAAACGTACCTTTTGTAAATCTGAAAAAGCACCGTCAAGAATTTTGAGCGTGGCATCAATAGTGAAATGGGCATCGTACTTTTTTACGACACCGGACTTTTTGTCGCGAATCATTTTGATGATTTTTTCCGCTATATCATTGGCGTTCAGTCCGTCAAAGTAATATCCGTAATCACTCAACTGTTCAATGTGTCCGGGCAGGTTTGTACAGGCGACCGGACATCCGAGCGTTGCCGCCTCAACCGGAGGCATATTGGTTGGCCCGAGCAAGGTTGGAAAAACCAAACCGTGGGAATTTTCATAAAGCCAGCGTATTTCTTCGGTGGTGACAAAACCAAGTTCAATAATATTTTTTTCTAATTTCAATTCTGAGATGGTGCGCATAATATACTCTTTGTTTCCCGTATCCGAACCCGTTAATACCAGCCGTACTTCGGGGAAAGCTTTTATAACCGTCGGCATTGCTTCCAGTAAATTGTAGTGGTTTTTGTGCGCCCAGTATTGAGCCGGATAGTGTATGAAGAATTCGTTTTCTTTCATTTTTTCAGGTTTTTTTGATTTGTGTTTCGGATGTACGACGCCCGCCGGAAAAATCGGAAGAACCCTCAGCCGTTCTTTGTTCATGTGCAGGTATTTTTCGCATTCTTTCTTTCCTGTTTCCGATTCTGTAAAAACCATTAATGCTTTATGGCACGAAAGACTATGTTTGCTTTCACGAAGTTCAAAATTGCCGTTCATTGTCGTTTCCGGAAAAGCGTACGAATTGTAGTGTCCCAAATCCCAAAGAGTGTAAACGTATGGTACGTCGGGGTATACGCAACTCGGCGTTAAGTAATATATCAAGTCCGCGTATTGATAGACTTCGTTTTTGAGCTTGTTTGTCTCTTCCGTAATGGATTCTTCCAGTTTTTTTCGAAAACTTTTTCCGATTGGGTGTACTCCGAGAGCCAACGTAAGAAAAAATTTTAAAATATTTGTTTTTCGCGGTTTCCAGAGAATCTTTTTGTATTCAAATTCATCAGAGTCTACTTCTCCGTTGCTTAAAAAAACAATCTCGGCATCTTTAAAAGAATGCACATGTAAAGCGCTTGCCAGTTCATGATAATAGCCATACGCTCCGCCGTGGTTTGAACCCAATTTGCCGTGAAGCCAGACCCCCACTCGTAATTTTTTCATTTTATAAAGATTTTATTTTTTTAATTACTTGTTTAATGTCTTCACCACTTAATCCCAGACCGCTTGGTATATAAAACCCGTTTCTTGCCAATTTTTCCGCTATCGGATATTTTTCATGGGCAAACAAACCCATATCCTTAAAAATCGGCTGTTCGTGCATACACCAGAAGAAAGGACGCGTTCCGATTCCTTCGGAATTTAATTTTGCAACCGTATTTTCACAGAGTTCTTGCGTATCTGCCACCAAAGGAAAAACCCAATAAATGTTTTCCGCGTAGTTTGTTTTTTGCAAAGGAAGTTGAAATCCTTTTATTCCTTTCAGTCCTTTTTGGTACGCATTGCCGATTTTTCTTTTTTTAATCACGTGTTGTTTTATTTTTTCCAGTTGCGCCAAACCGAGCGCCGCTTGCATGTTGGTCATTCTGTAATTCCAGCCGAGTTCGTGATGGACAAATCTTCTTTCTTTCGGTTCAAAAGCAAGATTGCGAAGTTTGCGCGAGCGTTCCACGAGTTCCGGATTATCGGTTACTACCATTCCTCCTTCGCCGGTTGTAATGTGCTTATTGGGATAAAAACTGAATGTGCTGATGTCTCCAAAAGAACCGCACATTTTTCCTTTGTAAGTTTGCCCGTGCATTTCGGCGGCGTCTTCAATAAGAAAGAGTTTATATTTTTTGCAGAGTTTGAGAATCGGGTCCATATCGACGGGAAGTCCGTAAAGATGCACAACAAGAATGGCTTTTGTTTTTCTGGTGATTTTTGCTTCAATTTGTCGCACGTCCATATTAAATGTTAATGGGTCGCTATCCACCAATACCGGCTTCGCTCCGGCTCGTACAATGGATTGAACGGGAGAAATGATGGTAAACGTTGGAACGATAACTTCATCGCCTGTGCCGATTTTGAGCGCTTGCACCGCAATATCCAAAGCGCCGGAACCGTTTGAAACAGCCACGCCGAATTTTCGTCCGATATATGCGGAAAATTTTTCTTCAAATTTTGCAATAAACGGCCCCTCGGAAGATATCCATCCCGTATGGATACATTCCAAAAGATATTTTTCTTCATTGCCGTTTAATAATGGGGTGTTGACGGGGATCATATTTTTTCCAATTTATTTGTTCTTGTATTATACACCTCACATCCTTTAATAGCTTTTAATCGGTCGGCGCCCGCAATGAATGTTAATTTTCCTTCGGCGTTTCGGCTTTCGCGATATTTACTTTCCGTATATCCTGCATGAGAGGAAAGCGATTTTAATTCTTTCTCTCTTCCTTTTTTAACGAAATAAGCGTTATTTCCCGCGCTGTTCGTTCCTATAAAAACATATCCTTTTTTCTCCGCGAGATCACATAAAGATGTAATAGAACTGCCCCAAAAAAGATTAGTGCTATGCGCTTTGGTTCGGTAAAAATCTTTATCATAAGGAATGACCCACGGTTTTTCTCTGTCAAAAACGGAATTGTATTCTATTATGACAATAGCCGGTTCTATAACATTTATTTTTTTCCATATCCAATAATCATTGCCGTCTATATCAATATGTAAAAGTCCGATTTTTCCTGAAAAACCGTTTTCTTTAATAAACTCATTTATATTTTCTTGTTCCACAAAAAGTTTTTTTGCCAGAAGATTATGTTTCCAGTAATAGCCGGTTTTAATGATTTTGCCGATATTTTCTTCGGAGCCGTCCATAACCATTCCTTCCCAATTATTGTTCATCATAAGAAATCGTGTATTGCTCTCCAGGTAATCTTCCACACCAAACTCAATAAAAGTTTTTTCTTTTATATCCAAATAATCAACCAAAAATTGAATAATGCCGTCATCGCCGAATTGCGAAAAAACCTTGAATTCGGCGTTTTGAATATTCTCAAGAATTTTTTCTTTTCGTTCGCGGTTCTGATTCTGATTTGACGCCATTTTCCCCAACAGCAAAAATTCATCCTCATTTCGCGGAATTTTTCCGGCAATAGTGAATGCCAGCATATTTATCAGTTTATAAAAAAGAGTTTTCATATGTTTATGTTTTTTGTTTCGTTGTGTTTTTTTCTTTCAACTTTTTACTTTTTTCTTAATATAAAACAAACACCCCATGTTGTGCCAGACGGTTCGTCGCCGGTTAAAAATTCTTCCGCTTTTATCATTTCAAAGCCGGTGAATTTTGCAAGCAAATCGATTTCCGGAATGCTGAAGTGTCGCATTGGGTGACTTTCAAAAAGTTCGCTTGTTTCTCCTGTTGATAAATCTTTGGCGAGTATGGAATAACACACCGTTACGAGATTTTTGTTTACCTCAATTTTTGGTTCGGCAACGCGAGTAACCGAAATTTCTTTATTTTGTATTTTTTTAATTCTTGGCACCGCTTTTTGTTCATACACGGCGGGTGAGTACCAGATGTCAAATAAAAATATGCCGTCTTTGTTTAATTGTTTATTCGCGTTTTTAAAAGTCGCAATCAAATCTTCGTTTTCGGTGAGATAACTTATGACATGAAAGAGTGAAACAACCGCATCATATTTTTCTTTCAGTTTAAAATCGCTGATGTTTGCCACCCTGCAGGGAAGACCTCGTTTTTTTGCTTCCACAACCATATATTCGCTTTGATCCAAACCGAAAACATCAAATCCTTTTTTTTGAAGAAGAACACCGTGTCCACCGGTACCAGAGCCGAATTCCAAAACGGATTTTGCATTTGGCGCAAAAGTTTTTATTTGCTTGGCGACATAATCCGCCTCGGCTTTATAATTTTTGTCGCCGTAGAGCAAATTATAGTATCTTGAGTAGAGTTGAAAATTTTCTGACATGTTAGTACTTTTAACTTTTTTCTTTTAACTTTTTACTTGCCGTATTTTTACTTTCGATTCTTCTATTTCCGAAAAACGTACTTTATCTTCTTTTTCCATATAGGGACCTTGTTTGACTTCAATTATTTCCGTAGGTTCAAGCATCTTGAATCCGTGTCCTCCTGAAACAAGGAGCAGTATGTCGCCCTTTGATAAAATACGGCTTTCAAGATAACCATGCTCGTTGTTGTAAAAATCCACTCGCACTTTGCCTGACCTCACAAATAAAGTTTCTTGTGTTTGAAAAACCTCTCTTTTGTGAAGATTATGAAGATGCGGAGCTATGGCATAACCCTTCGGTCGATTCATATATCCGAGTTGTTGTGAATAATGATTTTCCGTAAAAAACGCAATGCCATCCTGTTTGAAATCGTGACGGATGATAATGGCAATGGTTTGATCATTATGTGTTATTTTCTCAATATCGTTGTTCATTTTTTATAAATAATTATTTTTTGTAACCCACGCCATAAGTTCTTTGTTTTTCTTCACTTTTTGTTGATGAAAATTATATCCTTCTTTATATCCTTCTTCATAAATTTTTTGGTGGATTTCCACCCTTGGTTTTTTGTAAAAATTTACCAAATGATATAAAATTTTTTTAAATAAATATTTTATCGAAGTCGTTTTTTGAGCCGATAATACCTTTTTGTTTCTTATTTCCACATAAGAATCTGAAACTCCGTGTCCAAAACCTCTTTTTTTGAGATAATCAAAAGTGAGCCGTTCTTTGGGGACCAAGTGATATACGGAGGCCTTCGGATGGTATATCGTTTTATATCCTTTTTGCTCAATATAAGCGCTGACAGAGCTTTCGCCGTCTCCGCGGTACGCAGTCATCTCTTGGGGCATTCCATCAGGATGAAACCCCCGCGCTTCCTTTATAATACGTTTTCTTACTGAAAAGTTACAACCGAATACGTAATATGGGCTTGTTTCTTTAATTTTATTTCCCAAATCAAGGATACTGAAATACCCCAATATTTTGTCTTCATCGTCGCGATGATTCCACATCTTCAACGCCCAATCAGGCGGATTTTCCCACTTTGGTAAATTTTTTCCACCTACCAATGCGACGTTTTTGTCTGCAAAGACTTTATATATGGTGGAAAGCCATTCCGGAAACGCCTCTATGTCATCGTCAACATACACCAAAATTTCGCCTTGCGCTTCTTGAAATCCTTTATTTCTGCCAACGTGCAACCCCGGCTCTAACGTTTTAAGATACTTGAAATTTTGAAATTTTCCCGCAAAAGAACGTGCTACCTTTTCCGTATCATCAGTAGAATTATTATCGCAAACAATCACCTCAAACAGCGATTTGTCAAGTGTTTGTCTCGCGACACTTTCAAGCGCAACCGATAAGGTTGTGGCGCGATTACGTGTTGGAATTATGACAGAAAGGTTAATCATTTTTATATTTTTTTATTCTCCGCGAACTTTTATAAGTACTCTTTTTAGCTTTTGAAACAAACCCTTTTTTGTTTTCTGTTCTTTGTGTAATATTTTTTCTTTGAGAGTAAACAGCTCCGGGTGGATATAAAAATTTTTATATTCCTTAAACGGGAATAAATTCATATTTTTTTCTTTGACAAACAAATACATATTTTGCCGATACCACCAGTTTACGTTTTTGTTATTCCAAAATTTTTCTCTAAAAGCGTCCAACATCACATACCCATTTTTTTTGAATAATTCCTTCCAGTAATCCGGATTTTGTTCGTTTACGTGGTTTTCTCCGGTCTGTCCGATGACAGCGGCGGAAAAAATGACAGTATCGCTCGAACGCGTTAAGAAATCAACAAAATCCACGGCGTTTTCTTTCGGCAAATGTTCAGCGACTTCCAAACTCAACGCAATATCAAACGGTTTTTCTAAGGTAAGATTTTTTATGTTTTTTAAATCAAATATTTTAAATTCTGATTTTTTATCTACCATTATTTTTTCCGGGGGAACATGTTCGCCATCAATTCCCAAAACAGTTTCAACTCCGTTTTCTTTAAAAACATATAGCCATTGTCCAATACCGCAACCGATATCAAGAACGGAATGTGTTTTTTCCGGCATCATACCAAAAATATACGGAATAATTTCTTTGGCCGATGTGGTGTTGTGATCGCTATTGTAATGATGAAGGATGTTCATTTTTTTTTATAGTATTTTTTTTTAATTGAGAAATCCCGGCATTTTTATCAGTTTGAAATGTGTATCGCCTAAAGAGTTTGATATATAGCCGACGGTAAGTGTGCGGAACCATGTAGGGAACATAGCACTTTCATTTTTTTTGCTGTTCATTTGTTCGTGTCCATAACGCATCGGTTCATTTCTTCTGAAAACATACCCGCCATCATCGTTTTGATTGGACAAAACCCAAATAAACCCTTTTTTTAGAGCAATGTTAATTTCTTTCTTTTTATGGGTTGTGAGTTTTGAAAAACGAATAAGAATATCCAGGGAGTCGATATCTTCGCAAGCGCTGGAATTTAATTTCACACCAAACCCTCCATACTCATTTTGCGTTTTAAGAACCAAATCAATTATTTTTTCATAATTACCGATTTCAATATTGTCATAAAAATACATAGAGAATAAATGATAGGCAAATTGTACGGCTCTGGATATTTCATCCTTATTTTTGATATCAAAATACCCCCATAATCCGGTGTCTGAATTTATTTTACCCAAAAGATATTCTTGTATAAAAGCGATTGCTTGTGCCGCTTTTTTGTCTTGCCAAAAATCTCTTTGATATTGCAGGGTGGCGGCAATGTTCATTATTTTATTGTCAATATCGTTTTCGTTCGTAAATTTTCCATGCCAATCTTGTTCATCCAGCCAGTTTTTTAAAAAAGTTATGTCATAATACTTTTCCAAAAAATAAAACGGATATTGAGGTTTTTCACCTAAAGCACCATACACGGATATCAAATGCAGAGCAAGGTGTCTTCCGCCCCACCAATCGGAATCATTATAATATTCATTTTGCAAAGTTACATCATAGAAAAGTCCATTTTTACTATTTTGGAAACCATTGAAATATTGTGCCCACATATGTTTTTCCTTCGTTGTCAGTTTATCAAGCTCTCCAAACATTGAAAAAATCATACAAGCGTATGCGGAAGAATAAATATTGGGTGTTTTACAGCTCGGGGAATATTTATATTCAAATGGAGATGTTTCAATCTTCATTGAGTTTACAAAACTCAATGTATTGGTTTTTATTGTATCATATGAGAAATTTACAAATGCAGGTATGGCGTGTTTGGTAATGCGTTCAAGTAAAAACAACTTGTCGTCCGTAACAATCTCCCGTTTTCTGAATACGGTGTTAAATCGTGAACGTAATTTTTCGACGATTTTATTTTTTATCAATATTTTTTTTATTTTTCTTGCAATTCTCCAAGCGATTCTAAAAATAAATTTGAATGTGTTTTTTATTTTGATTTTTACAAGAGCGATTTTTCTTTTTATTTTTTTTCCTCTCATAAAATCATCAATCAAAGCGATATCGCGGACGTCTTTCGGTTTTTCGTTCCTGTTTTTTTTCATTTCGGAAAGAATATCAAGCGTTATGAATTTGAGCCCTTTGTAATAAAAATGATATCGTGGATTCATTATTATTTCAATTTTGTTATGAGGGTAATAACACAATTCGGAATCGTGACTGGAAATGTTCGGATCGCCAATTCCATCAATGTCGTCGGAGCAGTGCAACAAATCGAAATCCCTGCTTTCTCGTATTCCCAGAATGCCTAAAGGAGTGCTTCCTCCCGCGCAAAAAGTTTCCAAAGGAATATTTTTTTCTTTCGCGTACTTTTTTACTTCTTTAATATACTTGTCTATTTCTGCGGTTACCAGATTATAGGGTCGGTTATTTAGTGCAAATAGAGAATTTTCGTTGAAATATGTTTCTGCGAGTTCGATGGCTTCTTCGTGCGTGTCATTGATGTGTACGGAAAAATTGCCGATGTTGTAAATTTCTCGTATTTTTTGTTTTGCAGTCTTCACTTTTTCAAGATTGTCGCATACGAAAACAAAAACACGGAGTGGGTGTTTTCCTTTTGAATGATCTGCGTGGTATTTTGCACCGGCAAAATCATTTGCTTCATTGCCGACCCAAGAATCATTGCCGTTGCTGTCAAAGCCATAAGACAATTTTTTAACATTTACATATCCGTCGTAGGTTAAATTGATTTCTTTTTTGTAATAAATAAATCCGTATCGAGAGAGAATGGATTCTACCTCGACATCCATATTTGTGTGAGTTGCGGAATGTAAGTTGACGATGTACGCATTCGGATTGAATTTTACGTACTCAAGAGCGGCATAATCGGCATAAAAACGGTCAATTTTTTGATTGTTGAACCATTTATAATCATACATTCCACCTTCGCTTGCCCGTCGCGCATATGCGTCAATGCCGAGCAGAGTGCATATCGCCAGACGGTGCGAGCCGTCGCACAACTCACCTCCTTCCACTAAAGACAAAAGTGACTTTTCTTTGTCAAATCCGTTATTTTTTATATGTTCAAAATTTTCATTAAAGCGTCGAAGAAATTCTTCCCTTGAATTTTTTGGAATGCCGTCAGTGGGATTTCCCTCGCTGAATCCATTAAATGCCCTGATATGTTCGGAGTAAAAATTTTCAAAAAAATCGGTATTTGTTCCGTACAAAAAATGGTACTTCAAATATATCAACTTGAATATTAAGTCGAATCTTTTGCTTTTTAAGAAAATTTCCTTTGGTTTTATGAGTTCCATACTATAATTGTTACCAGTAGCATCCTTCTTCCACTTTTGTGTAATTTTTCGGTTTGTCTTTATCGGAGGCGTATGTCCAGTGTTCGTTGTATATTTGCTTACTCCATTCCGGCATATCATCCCATCTTTTTCCCTTTATGCCAAAAAACAATTGAAGCGCACCGCCCATAACAATCGCTTTTTTACCTTTTCTTTTGCAATAATCTGCCAAAAACAAACCATAGGCGCCAGCGCCGATAATCGCTACATCAAAATCAGTCGCGTCAATTTTTTTATACATAGAATCAAGTGCCTCAAACCACGAGACGAACGGCAGATTTTTTTTGCTGTCAGCAAGACCTTGAACGGCTTTAATCGTTTTTAATTCAAACTTCGGTAAAAATTTCGGATTTTTGAATAACAGATCTCTTTTGGCGTATTGGCTTCGTATTGTTTCTTCAAATGGATGAATGACGAGTACTTTCTTATTTTCCAAATAAGCGGTCCATGGGTTTTTGTCAAAAAAGGGAAGCAGGTCGTGAGTCTTGATTAATTTTGCAGAAGAAGCGAATCGGGTAATAAATTTTCGTTCGGTTTCAAAACATACATTATCTGCCCACTCAGCTCGTATACCCAATATGTCTATGTTTTTCATAATAGCGATGGACTCACAACAAAATCGTATGAGCGCATTGTTTGTGCTCGGGAAAAAACCAGAAAGGTCTGAAATTCGTTCTTTGAGTTCTTCCGGAAATTCGCAGTACCAATTTTTATTGTCTAAGAAATATTCAATCACTGCGGATTCGGTTGTTCCAAATCTTCCGATTAGACAGGGTTTTTCTTGATTGAGCGTCTTGAAAATCAAATCCGATGCGTCTTGCTCTTTATTCACATATTCATTACCGATGTATTCCACATCATGCGGTTTTATCGGTTTGGGTTTTATTATTTTATTTTTGAGGTGAAGACTTTTTCTTTTTACTCTGCCGAGAAAAGTCAGTTTTTTATTTGTCATATATTTATTTTACAGCATTTAAAAAAAATAAATGTTCGTTATTTTTTGGCCTCAAAAACCATAGAATTTACTCGTATCTCAAGATTATTAAGTTCGTCGTGTTCGCTTTTTCCGAGAGAAACCGATTTGATGTTTTTTACCTCAAATCCGGCGAGACGAAGACTGTTTATTAATTCTTCTTTATCGTATACATATTTATGTCCCCAGTAATCAAATGCCATATAACGATTCATAATATCACACCTTCCCCTGATATCCGGATAGTTTCTTTTCCACTCTTCCATGTTCCACGAATTATTCAAATAGTGCAGAGTAAGGTCTTCCAGATTTGGACAAGAAATTCGTAGTACACCGCCGGGCTTTAAACTTTTATATATTTTTTTTAAAAAATCCAACCCATCAGCATAAGTTATATGTTCAATGAAATGTTCGCTGTAGAAATAGAGAACGGAAGATCTTTTAAAAGGAAAGTGTTTAACTAAATCACACTCAATGGTCATGTGAGTTTTTTTTGCATTCGGATCAATATATTGGTCTATATTTAACCACCCTGTTTTGTAATCTTGTCCGCAAGCCAAATTAACTTTGAGTGGAGGCGGGAAAGAAGTTATTTTTTTGTTATGCTTATAAAAGAGGATTTTTTTCTTTACAACATCAAAAGCGTTCCTGCTATATGCATGGATGAATTTGTTCTTAATGGCAATCGCCTTTGATCTGATTTTTTTGAACATAGCGGATTTTTATTGAATATCAATTTTAACATCGGCCAAATAAAACCCCTGACCTTTAAGAGGAAGTTTCCCTGTTCCATAGATGTCCGTAGGTAGAATTTCAAATTGCAGACAACCGAGAAGTTGTTCCATTTCTCTACCGCCATTCCATAAATTGACTTCCATATCGTACATCCCTTGATCAAGCATAAAATTTTTCACAGAGAAGACAACTTTTTTATTTTCTTGTAAACTCCAGAGATTGTTTTGTTGAACGGTTGTATTAAAAGTAGTGATTCTTCCACCACCGCCAGAAGAAGTTATTCCTATTGATAATGCCGGTTTTTCAATAAGAGTATCACTGTGTAATTCCACCTCAACGGAAAAATCATCTTTCGTAAAGATACAGTTTGAACTTTCACCTCTTGAATTTTTTAATACAACACTTTTTATATATTTTGTTATATGTTGATCCAGTGCATTTTTTGAGCTACGGTGTGTTTGCTTTAGGTATTTTTCAATAGCCTTGTTTGTCTCTCCGAAATATACAGCTTTTCCTTTTTGAAGTAAGAGTGTTTTTGTACACAATTGTTTTATTGCCCCCATATTATGGCTGACAAAAAGAATGGTTCGACCGTCTGTTTTGGTAACTTCTTCCATTTTGCCGAGGCACTTTTTTTGGAATTCGGCATCGCCTACCGCTAGCACCTCATCTATTAAGAGGATATCGGGTTCCATATGCGCGGCGACGGAAAATGCGAGACGAACATACATTCCGCTTGAATAATATTTTACCGGTGTATCAAGGAATTGTTCAACACCGGAAAATGCCACTATTTCATCAAATTTTTTGGCGATTTCTTTT
>Ga0172379_10007956_pt1 | contig 13560 bp, 17 predicted proteins | sample GrowelOW334metaG_FD_119756 | JGI IMG/M metagenome (GOLD analysis project Ga0172379, IMG submission 119756) | Groundwater microbial communities from an aquifer near a municipal landfill in Southern Ontario, Canada - Groundwater well OW334 metaG | ecosystem: Environmental > Aquatic > Deep... | reverse complement strand
TTCTCTACTCGGGGGCTTCAAAAGAAATCCGATGAGAATAAAACATGCCTTATTGAATAGGCAATCCTTTTAGCTTGATCTCCTTGTAGTATGGGTGATGTTGGAATATAATTTAAGCAGGAGGAATGTATTCGCACCGGATATTTCCGGTAACTGATCGCAGGAAGAAGCTCCGGAACTATTTTAAAAAGCATGATAAATTTATGGAAAGAAAGAATATTTTCAAACTTCTGGAGAAAAAGATCAGGGATATCAATTTGAGCCATCCCGCCAGGGTCGCGATAGACGGCGTTGATGGATCGGGAAAGACCGTGTTTGCCGATGATCTTGCGGATCATCTCAAAAGGACGAAAAGGCAGATCATCAGAGCATCGATCGATAAATTTCATAACGCGAAACAAGTGAGATATCAGAAAGGGGAATATTCTCCCGAAGGCTACTATTTTGGTTCATTCGATAACCGGGCGTTGATTGATAATTTGCTTGAACCCCTCGGGTCGAACGGGCCGATGGAATACAGAAAAGGCATATTCGACTATATGAGCGACAAGGAATCGGATTCGTCGCCGGAAAAAGCCCAAAAAGATTCAATATTGATCTTCGACGGGATATTCCTTTTCAGGCCGGAACTTTTTTCTTTTTGGGACCTGAAAATATTTCTCGATGTTCCTTTTGAGATCACACTGGAAAGAGTTCGCAAGAGGACAAAGGATAAAAAATATCTGGGGACGGATAGCAATATCACAGATAAATACGAAAAACGTTATATCCCCGGGCAGAAATTATATTTCAAAAACGCGAACCCGAAAGAAAAAGCGGATATAGCCATCAACAACAGCGATTTTGATGATCCGGTCGTGGAAAGAATGCCGTCGCAGGAATTAGCTTAATTTGTTCCATAAGATAAAATATCAACAACCATGTCCAGGCAAAAGGTCATATTATTAGCTGCCATCCCGATCGCAATATGCGCGATGGCTTTGCTATATGTCCGGATGTATTCCGGTTTCGGGAACAGCAACCTGGAAAAAGCCATAAATAATTATCTTCTGACCCAGAGTTATTTCAGCTGGAAAAATCAGGCGAACAGCCGCAACTATTGTGAGATCGAGAATTTAGATCCCGGACGCGAATCTTTCCCCGTGTATGTCTGGGCGCTGTGCGAAGAACTGTCGATGGAAAGCGGCGCCCTGAAGATCATAAGCGGTTCTTCCGGGCCTGTGAAGATAAACTATTCCGGCTTGACGGAGAACTATGATCCGAGCATGTTCTCTTTTGAAGCGCCAAGCGACGGATCCCGATATGCGGAAGACGTCAAAAAGATCTTTCCTTTGAATGTCCAGTTGCGCATCCGGGCGCATGACATCCGCCCCCTGGAAATGAAACTTCAGAAAATCGCGCGGGAAGAACTCTTGAATTCCGGCGGCAGCGTGGATATATTCAAAACCAATTCCACCCCCAAGAACCCTTTAAATCTATAATAAACATATGAAACAATTTCTTCTGGGATTCCTTTCTGCAACTTTGATCTTCGTGGGAGGATACTTCGCCCTCAATAATGGCGCTGACACGAATATAACAAAACAGCTGTATCTTCTCCAGAATAACGGGGCCAAGGCGCCGGTCGATGGAAAAGAGAAGCCCCAAGGAACCGTCCTTTGCGAAATCCAGACAAATTCCTGCTCCGCGTTCAAAAAACCCGAAGATTCGGGAAATTTGAAAGTGATGGTCACGGCCGGAGGGAAGCCGATGGCAAAGGTGGAAGTTGATTTGGGGACTGTTCCGGGAGCCAACAAATACTACATGATGGAAACGGACGACGCGGGGGCCGCGCTTTTCGAGAATATTCCCACGGGATTTTATGCGATCTATTTCAATCTCAATAATTTTCCGAAAGAATACGACTCCTCGCAGGCGGTCTCTGTCAGGATAGTCAAGATCCTGACGACGGAAAAGAGGATCGAGCTGCAAAAATAATTTAATCAAAGCTATAAAGTAAACAGTATTTCCAAATTAATTTATAATGAAAAAACTATGCCAGCATGCAAAGATTGCAAATTTTATAAAGCCTACGAAGACGATTCGGCCAAGGGGGATTGTTTCGGCCATGAAGTGGAGGCGGAAAAGGACGCGAACTATTGTCCGCAAGAGAGCTTCCAGCCAAAAGATATCGAAGAATAGGGATCAAAAAAGCAATAACCACATTGATTGCCCGCTCTGCCGCTTCGAGTCCTTCGACCCTTCGATAAGCTCGGGATAAACTGGAAAAAGCGCGGCGATCCGTTTGCTTTTCTCTGTGTGCATAGTTTTTTTGCCCGGAAGTTTTGATTATAATATGATTAGATCAAAGCAGGATTTTCCGGTCTTCATGCATTGATCGAACAATATCCAAGAAAACATTCCGGATAAATAATCATAAAATAATATGGCAATTGAAAAAAGCGATCTTATTGTGACCTATCAATTCAATGCTCCGCCTGCAAAAGTGTGGAAGGCGTGGACGCATAAGAATCAGATCAAAAAATGGTGGGGACCCGATGGTTTTGTTGCGACACATATCGAAATTGATCTCCGCGTCGGGGGAAAATATCTTTATTGTATTCGCGGAGTCAACAGTCCCGGCGGAAAGGAACGGGATTTTTGGAGAGGTGGAGTCTTCCGTGACATTTCGTCGCCGGATTCGATGCAGCAGGGAAAGATCGTGATGATCGATTCTTTCACTGACGAAAAAGGGAATAAAGTTCCTGCTTCATATTATGGAATGAACGAAAATTTCCCTTTGGAAATGATGATAGCGGTTACATTCAAAGAGGAAGATGGAGACACGAAACTTACTCTGCAATGCCCCGATGTCGGCGGAATCAGCTCCGACGATCTATTCAAAATGAAGGAGGGTTGGAAGCAGTCTCTGCGCAAGCTTGAGAAAGTGTTGTAGTAAGCGGCTGTTAATTTGTGAAAGCGCGAATGAAAAAGAACGATGAAAATAATCCAAAGTTATCGGTATAATAAATATTTTCGTTAATTAATCTTTTATATAAAACTATGCCAGTATGCAGAGACTGCCAATTTTACAAAGCCGATGAAGACGATTCAACCAAGGGGGATTGTTTCGGCCATGAAGTGGAGGCGGAAAAGGACGCGAATCAATGCCCGCAAGACAGCTTCCGGCCGAAAGATATCGAATAATAGGGATCAAGAAACAATAATCATCACATATGGCGGCCTCCTGCGGAATCCGTGAGATCCGTTCAGCCTCGCGTCCATAATCCTATTGACCTTCCAATATTATTGCGCTAGCATGGATTAACGGAGGAAAATAAATGGAAGACAGGATTCCAAGCGAGATCGGCGCGGGAACGGGCGATGAAAAGATCGAAAAGAAGGACGCAAAAACGAAATGGGTCTATCCGAAAGCGCCCGAACACGAGTCCGAACTCGATAAGGTAATCGCGAAAATGACAGAAGAAATGAAGATCGCGGAAAAACAGCGCCTTGAGGAGGAAGAGAAAAGGCGGGATGAGGCATACAAAGATGCGATTGAGAAGATCTCAAAAGCGTTTGTGGCGGGCAAGCCGGAAAGAGCCCGCAAAATACTCGAAGAATTAGTCGAAACAGAAGGGGCAAAGATCGCAATGGAGCTCAGCTCCAAGCGCCAATATCAATATTCTGGATGCGGAAGGCCTTCGCATACGATATTTTTCCGAAAGGGAAGCTGAACGCTTCTCTATTTTTTTATCTTATTCTCTTGTAAAAATGGCACAAATAGCTTATAATTTGGGCGAAAGGAAAGTCCTAGAGATGAATTATTTTAAAAAGTATTTAGCATCCTCTAATCTTTATAATCCAAATAAAATATGCAAAAAGATCATGGAGATGATTGTTGCGCTATTAACTTAGAAAATTCCGGGAATAAAAATATTAAAACGGTTTTGATCATAGTGTTTTTAATTAACTTTGGGATGTTTTTTGTAGAAATAATTGGCGGTTTTATAGCACATTCGAATTCTCTGCTTGCCGATTCTCTTGATATGCTCGGGGATGCTTTTATTTATGGGATTACTATTGCGGTAATGTCGAAACATCCTTCTGTCCGAGCCAAGGGGTCTCTTGCAAAGGGTATCATAATGCTTCTCCTGGGAGTTTTTGTTTTTGCCGAAATCATATTCAAAATTATTAATCCTGTTGTTCCAACTGCCGGAACGATCACTATCATAGGCTTTGCGGCATTAATGGCAAATGCTGTCTCTTTTATCTTGCTTTATAAGCACAGGTCGACAGATCTAAATGTCAGGTCATCGTGGCTCTGTTCTCGCAATGATATGCTGGCGAATGTTGGTGTCATCGCAGCCGGCTTTTTGGTGGCGCATTTTAATTCTATATGGCCGGATATCACCATTGGCTTTATTATAGCTCTTATTGTTATTCGTTCATCGTTACAAATAATTATAGAATCCTTAAGACATATTAATAACAGAGAAGTTTGTGATAAGGAATAGGGCCTCCAAACGGGAGCTGGTCGTACCAATTCTGTCATTGCGAGCGATCCGCCTGGGGCGGAGAGCGTGGCAATCCCATGCCTTATCTCATCTAGCGGAGCTTGTTCCGATGGATATCGGAAGCACTGCTGTCCTTCGCAATACACCGGGATTATAATAGAAAATATAAATGGAAAATCTTGAACACATCAAAAAAGCGACGCCGCACAAGGTCATCAACAATGTACTCTGCTTTTTGACAGAGGGGATTCAGAATATTTTTGCCGATGATCTGGTCGGGATCTATCTCACCGGATCTCTATCCTATGGCGATTTCAACAAAGAGCGGAGCGACATCGATCTTGCGGTCGTTCTGAAAAATCCGGCGCCTGGCGAAAAGATCCAAAAAGTGAAACAATTGCACATTGACGCGGAGAAAAAATTCCCAAGATGGGCCAAAAGGATCGAGTGCTCATATATTTCACTTTTCATGCTTGAAAACATTCTTCCGCCCAAAGAAGGACGGCCCTATTTCGGAGCGGGAAAATTTTGTCCCATGGCGAAATATGGAAACGAATGGATCATTGATCAGTATGTTCTTGTTCACGATGGAATTGCGCTTATCGGTCCGGAGTTCAAAACGCTCATCAAGAAACGGATTGAAAGCAAAGATTTAATCGAAGCTCGCATACGAGACTTGTTCGAGGAATGGGAGCCGAAAATAAAGGACACGGCATATCTGAACGATCCGCACCAGCAGTCCTATCTCGTGTTGCACCTGTGCCGGATCCTCTATACGATCTTGACTGGGAAACTTGCTTCCAAGCCGAAATCCGCCGCTTGGATTAAGAATGAATTTGGCGAATGGAAAAACCTGATCGAAGAAGCCGAGGCTTGGCGCTATGGTCAGGAGATGAAACGGCAGAAAGAGGTGGTGGAGTTTATAAGATTTGTGATCGGGAAGGTGGGGGAGCTGAACAAGCCAAAGAAATGAAATCCGGTATTCGTTGGTTTTTTCTTTCCTAGTAATTTCCCTCTTTGGAAAAGAGGGATTGAGGGAGATTTGTTGGGGGTAGAAGGTATATAAATTAAGACTGTCATTTTGATACACGACACAGTGCCGGCAATCCCATACTTTATCTCGTCTCATAGTGGGAACTGTTTTGTAACCAGTTAAAATTAATTGAATGAAAAAAACATCAGTAGGAAAAGATCCTTCCAGGCACAAAGATTGGATAGTGAAGAGATCAAAGATACTTGGCAAGGGCGTGTTTGCGGCGCGCGATTTCAAAAAAGGGGAAGTTGTCATCGAGTGGGACTTGAAGAGTCAAGTGAAAAAAGAAGACATTCCGGATCTTCCGGATCCGATCAGAAAAAATGTCTATTACTACAAAGGAAAATATATCATTCCGACGTCTCCTGGGAAATATCTAAATCATTCCTGCGATGCAAACACATTCGCGAAAAATGCCCGTGATATCGCTTCCAGGGATATCAAAAAAGGCGAAGAGATCACGATCAATTTTTCCGAAGAATCTATAGTCGGTTTGAAAATGAAATGCAAATGCGGAAGCAAGAAATGCAGGAATAGAATAAAGAGCAAGCCGGAGAAGGCTTGATAGTTTTGAATAATTATAGGGCAGGGAATGCGCATATTTTGGTTCTTACCCTTGAAAAAGGGGATTTAAGTAAATCCAGCCGAAAGGCTGGATTTTCTTGTAATATCAATATAAATGAAGTATAATTTGGGTGAGATAAAAACCCTTTATTGGTAACTTTTAAGTGGTAGAATTCGCGAAAACAATTAAACTAATTCATTATGGCTATCCCAACTTATGATAATTTATTTAATCCAGTAATCAAAGCCTTGCATGAACTTGGCGGCTCCGGTTCTATTGCTGAAATTGAGGAAAAAGTTGCTAATTTATTGAAACTTAGCGAAGATGAAATTAATGAAATTCATCGGGGAAACAGAACCAAGCTTGGTTATCGCCTTGCTTGGTCGCGTAATTATTTGAAGCGTTTTGGTGTATTGGAGAATTCATCAAGAGGAGTATGGGCCCTTACAACCAAGGGAAGAGAGGTGAATAGCGTTGACAAAAATATTGTGAATCATTTTGTTAAAACCATCGATCGTGAAACTGATTCAATTGAGGCGGAGGTTGCAGAAGGTACTGAGCCGGAAGGTGCGCCGAAACTTTGGGAGGAAGAATTACTTGAACAATGTTTGCAACTGAGCCCGGAAGCTTTCGAGAGGTTATGTCAGAGAATTTTGCGTGAATCAGGTTTTGTCCAAGTAGAAGTTACTGGTCGTTCGGGTGATGGCGGTATAGATGGGAGGGGTATTATTAAAATTGGAGGCCTATTGAGTTTTAGAATTATATTTCAATGTAAACGTTATGCGGGAAGTGTCTCGTCACAACAAATACGAGATTTTAGAGGTGCGATGGTAGGTCGAGCTGACAAGGGTCTGGTTATTACAACTGGCACATTTACTCGGGATGCCAAACAAGAAGCGACGAGAGATGGCGCGCCTCCTATTGATTTGATCGAAGGAGATGAACTGGTGGAAAAAATGAAAGAACTCAAAATTGGAATTAATCTCAAGACGGAAGAAGTTGTAGAGGTGAATAAAGAATGGTTTATAAACTTTTAATATATGCAAAAAAAAACAAAAATAAGAGCAGTTGACTTTTTTTGCTCGGGAGGTGGAATGACGAATGGTCTAATTCAGGCAGGGATTGACGTGATTGCTGGCATAGATAATGATTCTTCATGCAAAGAGACATATGAAAAGAATAATCCCAACTCGCAATTCATAACGGCTGATGTATTTGCTTTAAAAGAAATTGATCTTGCGAAAAGACTTGGATTGAAAAAAAACGATGATGAGATTGTGTTTATTGGTTGCAGCCCATGTCAGTATTGGTCTATTATTCAGCATGATAAAACAAAATCGCAAAAATCAAAAAATCTTCTTATTGAATTTAAGAGATTCGTTGACTACTTTAACCCTGGTTATGTATTGGTTGAAAATGTCCCGGGAATATTACGGAAAAAAGATCAGAGCGGCTTGAATAATTTTGTTTCCAATTTAAAAGACAGGGGATACAAGGTTCATTTTGAGATTGTGAATATGAGTGATTATGGCATTCCTCAGGCTCGCAAAAGATTTTCCTTGGTTGCCAGCAGAGTGATTGACAAAGAAATATTTCCAGAATATTCAATAAATAAAAAACGTACCGTTGCTGATGTTTTAGGGGAGAAAAATGGATTTCAAAAAGTGAAGGCTGGATTTAGGGATGATACGGAATTTAATCATTCGGTTGCCGGCCTTACATCAAAGAATTTACTTCGTCTTAAGAAGACTGCAAAAAATGGAGGTTCTTGGCTTGATTGGGCCCATGATAAGAATTTAAAAAGGAAAAAATACAAAGGTAATGGTTTTATTGATAATTATGGTCGTATGAGCTGGGATAAGCCTGCCCCGACTATTACGACTAAATTTTTAAGCATTTCTAATGGTAGGTTTGCTCATCCTGAAGAAAATAGGGCTATTTCTATTCGAGAAGGTGCGACGCTGCAAACATTTCCCAAAGACTATGTATTTTATGCGAAGAATATGTCAGATATTGCGCGAATGATAGGGAACGCTGTTCCTCCCGAATTTGCGAGACAGCTTGGTAAAATTATAATTGAAAATTATGAATCAAAATGATCAAGAAAAGGATATTTTAAAAATGACATTTGATCCGGCGACGATTGAACATCTTGGCGTTCGAATGTACTCAACGTTACCACCGGTTCTCGCTGAGTTGGTAGCAAATTCTTATGATGCTAATGCCTCAGACGTGACTGTTTTTCTATATGATAAATACGGAAAACGGGAAATTGCTGTCAAAGATAATGGTATTGGAATGAATCTCGAAGAAATCAATAGTAAATTTCTTCGTATCGGTCGTAATAGACGAGATGAGGAAGAAGTAGAAAGTATTACAGGAGGGAGAAAAGTAATAGGGAAAAAGGGCATAGGGAAGTTATCATTTTTTGGGATTGCTGAGGAGATTGAAGTGATTACGAAGAAGAATTTAAAAATGAACGTTTTTATTCTTCGATGGCAAGACATAAAAGAATCTAAAACCGCTGAATATCATCCGCAACTTATAAAGATTGATGAACCTTGCGATGCTAAAAATGGTACAACAATTATCCTTCGTGGACTTCATCGTCAAACCGAATTTGATTCGTCAGCTCTTGCTGTTGCATTGTCAAAAATCTTTATTGTAGATAATACTTTTAAAGTTTCTATCCAGTATAATGAAGAAAACCCTTTTTTTGTTGAAAACGAGAAGAAGTATGCGGATTTAAAAAAAGAAGTTGAGTGGGACGTTCCAAAAGAAATTAAACTCGAATCAGATTATTCAGAAAAAAATAAAGTTACTGGATATCTTATTGCGACAGAAACGCCGATTTCACCAAAAACTAATATGCGTGGAGTTACTTTATTTTCTAGGAAAAAATTGGTAAATTTACCGGAGTATTTTTCTGAAAGCATGTCAAGTCATTTCTTTTCGTATTTGACTGGTTGGCTGGAAGTAGATTTTATTGATGATCTTGATGAAGACGTTATAGCTACAGATCGAAAATCTTTAAATTGGGGTCATCCGGAAATGTTAAAATTAAGAGATTATTTAAGAAAAGTTATTAATTGGCTGGAACAAGATTGGCGTAAAAGAAGAGCAGAAATAAGATCAAAAGAGGCAGAAAATAAAACTGGCATGAGTATTGGTGAGTGGCGAAATCATATACCTGAAAATATTAGAGAAGATCTTGATCCTATCATCGGTGCTTTATTGAAAGATTCTGAGATGACAGAAGAAAAGCTTGTAAGCAGTTTAAAGGGTCTTCAAAATATAATTAAACCATATCCGTACTTTCACTGGCGCAATTTGCATCCAGTTTTAAAAAAAATTGTCTTTAATTATTATAAAAATAGCGATTATTATGGTGCCGTACTGGAGGGTGTGACTGAATATGTTAATCAGATTAAAGCTAAAACCGCATCCAGTAATGTTGATCTTAGATTGATTAAAGAAGCTTTTTCACCGGATCAGCCGAAACCACAAAACCCGCCTCTGCCTCCTGTTCTACCAATATTATCTGTAACAAAAAAGTATAAACGGCCCGATGGTACAGATTTTAAGCCACTTACATTGGAAAACATTTCCAAAGGACATGGTCTATTGGCTCGTGCGATGTGGATGGCTTTTAGAAATCCAAAGGCGCACGAAACTGCTGAAGATTTGAGACAGTCTGGCTTATATACGGAACAAGATTGTCTAGACGCATTAAGTCTTTTATCACATTTATTCAATCGATTGGATAATGCGGAAACAATCTAAAGTATATGGATATTTACTCAAAAAAGAAGCGAAGCGAGATAATGTCTAAAGTCCGAAGCAAGGACAGCAAGCTGGAGATTGAATTTAGAAAAAAACTCTGGAAAGTGGGATTTCGTTACTGTAAAAATTCATCAAAATATTTCGGGAAGCCCGACTTGGTTTTATCAAAATACAAGGCTGTCATTTTTGTAGATTCTTGTTTCTGGCATGGATGCAAAAGGCATGGGAGTATGCCAAATACCAGAAAAAGATTTTGGCAATTAAAGTTAGCACGGAATGTTGAAAGAGATAGGGAAGTAACGAAATATTATAAAAAAATTGGCTGGAAAATTTTTCGAATTTGGGAGCATCAATTAAAAAACGGCCAGAAAATTATAGATCGAATTATTCAAAGGATATAGTCATGGTTGCATCTTTTTATTTTCTTGTTAGAATATATACATCCTAGTTTCATAGCCGAAACACATTTGGGTTATCAATTTGTGTCTTTAGAGAATGGCCTCTCTAAACTGATGATGGCAGGCGACATAATATTTGTACGTACCTTAAAATTGATGCTGTTTTTAAGATTAATAAATACAATAATTCTTACTGTTATGAAAATACTTTATCTTCTTTTATTTTATCTTGAGGCCATTTTTCCTTATAAGCTTAGCTTACTGATGAGTCTGTGAAAGTCAGACGAAAAGGATTTGTTCGGGAAAAAAAGTGTAAGGTGCTTTTTTCACCTAAAAAAATTACACGATTTTCGTGTATTTTTGTTATCCCGCACCGGAGTGCAGGCTTGCTTGATATGCAGCTTTATCTTCGAAATATCCGCAATCTTCGCAAACCAGCCCTTCCTTGGTCCACTTTGCTCTCAGGTGATATAATCCCGTTTTACATCCGAAGAAGATGACCATCTTCATGAAGATGTCCGTGAGAAACATATTCCTCCTCAAATTCCCACGATCTGCACTTTTTCATATTTCTTGAAGACTTCCTTCTTCGCATCGATCCTGTCTTTGAGCGTGAAGACATATATCTCGTCGAATCCGAGATAGAATGCTTTCACCATGTTGTCGCCATTGATGGGACAGAGCACGGAAGAGGCTTCAAGAAGGGGAGCCAGGACGGAGATTCCTTTTCCGACGAAAGAATCCTGAAGATCCTTTTGCTCCTTTTCAAGAATGTCGCGCGCGATCTTTCTTTCTTCCCATGTCTCGGTCACTCGTCCGTGGTTGTTGAATTTGATCTCGAACCCCGCATCCTTCAGCGCCTGGTTTATCTGGGATCCTCCTCCGCAGATCACCACGACATAGTTGTTTTTTGCTTTTTCGATGGCGAATTCCCGGAATGCGGGAATATCGCTTGTATCTCCCGAAGTTTTGATCAATACATTTTTTATCAAGTTATTCCTCCTGCCGGATCGGCATTTGCTATGATATGATAATGAAGAAAGACATTGGTGTCAATGTTTTTTGTGCCGGGCCGCTTCTTCGGAGGCCGGCTGAAAATTTTGATTTTCTTGTAAAATTAAAGGAATAGAATTATAATGTGGGAAAAAGCAAGACTTGAAAGGAGCTTTTTTCATATTAGCAGGAAATATTTTAAAATACCCGACATCTTTTTTATACAAAAATAATCAATAATTTGCATGGGAATACCTTATATAGAAGCCGAAGGTTCCAACTATGACATCGGCTTTGCCATAGGCCGGAAGCTCAAGTTGAAAATAAAGGAGCTGATAGCCATGGAGGAGGGCAATTACAAAAAGGGATCAGGAAAAACATTATCCTATCACTCCTCGAGGATCGATGACATCATAAACGAGTCAAAAAATCATTTTCCGTCTTATGTCGAAGAATTGCTGGGAATGGCAAAGGGCGCGGAAGCGGACTTCAACGTCCTGTTCGCTCTTGGCTGTGAAGATGAATTGATCTATAACTGCACTTCCGTCGCGGGATTTTCCAAAAAAGACATCATTCTCGGGCACAATGAAGACTGGCTCCGGGACCACCTCGACAGTTTGTATGTTTGCAGGATCAGGCAAAAGAACGGACCCGATTCGATAAGCTTGAGCTATGCGGGTCATCTGCCGGGCTTTTCCACCGGATTGAATTCCGAAGGCTGTTCTTATACATGCAATTCGATCAATGCCAAAGGAACGAACAGGAGGGGATTGCCCTGGCAATTTTTGCTGAGGGCTTGTTTGGACTCTGGAAAATATTCGGATCTCATCAAGATCGCTTCTTTGGAAAACAAAATGATCGGAGGAAACAGCCTGATCGCTCTCAAGGGCAGGATATTCGACCTGGAAATGCTGCCGAAGGGCTATGCCGTGATAGAGGGCGGCAAATATATGGCGCACACCAACCATATCCTGGACGAAGGGATAAAGCCGCAGGAGAAATATCGCGCGGAAGATTCCGTATGGAGGCTGGAAAGGGCGAACGAGCATTTGGAAAGCAATGAGTTCAGTTTTGATCTTGTCAAAAAGATTCTTTCCGATCACAAGTATCGGCCGTTCTCCATATGCTGCCATGAATTCGAGGAAGAGGGCGGAAATCCTTATTCCACTATGGCATCGGTCATTATAAATACCGGCAGAAAAGAGTTCTATGTGGCGCACGGCAATCCGTGCAAATCGGAATATGTCAAATATACTTTGTAATTTAAATCGAGTTTTTGTTGTACGGAAAATAAAGGTGTCAGGTACCTTTTTCATAGGTCTTACGCAATAAATTCCGGGATTGCTTCGTCGTTGCTACTTCTCGCAATGACAAATACAAGGGAAAGGGTGTCAGGTACCTTTTTCATACAAACCCATTCTCGACAAAAACAATAGGACGAATTATAATGCGGTCATTAAGGAAACGAGAGCCGATCCTTAAAAAAAATCTAAATGGAGTGTGATAGAATTGGCTAGAACAGAAAAATCAGTCGAGGGCCAACCAGGAAAAAGCGCCCTGATCGTCATCGACGTGCAAACCTATTTCGTAAATTGGCACACCAAAAACTTGCCGAAACGGATCGCGGGATTCATCAAAAGAAATGAAGGAAAATTCGATTTTGTCATTTTCACCCGCTTTGTCAACAAGAAAGATTCGAATTTTGTGAAATGTCTGGATTGGAGGGAATGCTTCGATCCGACTCAAACCGGGATCCATCCCGAGCTTTTGGATCTTGCCAGCAAAAATATAGTATTCGAAAAAACCAGCTATTCCATTTTCAAATCGAAACCGCTGAAGAGGTTTCTCAGGGAGAACGGGATCAAAAGGCTGGTTCTTTGCGGGATCGACATTGATGCGTGCGTCTTGGCGTCGGCTTTCGAGGCGTTTGACCTGGGATACGATGTGAAAATCCTGGCCGGATTGTCTTTGAGCCACTCCGGAGGAAAACTAAACGAGGCGGCGCTGGAAATAATCAAGAAAAACTTGCAAAAATGATGTTCCCGACAAATAGTGTCGGGACTTTTTATAGAATTATCGTAATAAATTCCAGGATTGCGGAGCCTGTCCCGATGAATATCGGGAGCACTTCTGCTCCCTGCCTTCGGCAGGCTCGCAACGACAACAAGATAAATATGGCTTATATTAAAGTTAAGTGGAGTCAAAATATATTTTTAGTTGTCATTTCCGACTCGATTGGGAATCCATCCGGGGCAGCGTTATGTTTGCTGCACGGATTCCTGCTGGAGTTTA
>Ga0172379_10007955_pt1 | contig 13560 bp, 13 predicted proteins | sample GrowelOW334metaG_FD_119756 | JGI IMG/M metagenome (GOLD analysis project Ga0172379, IMG submission 119756) | Groundwater microbial communities from an aquifer near a municipal landfill in Southern Ontario, Canada - Groundwater well OW334 metaG | ecosystem: Environmental > Aquatic > Deep... | reverse complement strand
TTCAAAGTCGGCGCTTGGAGAACATGCATATGTTCATGGATACAAATGGATCAAGGAGCATTCCGGAAAAGATATTGAATTGGTCGTTCTTTTGTTTGCAAATGCTCCAACTGTTACATCTGAATCGATCGATGAGGGGATCGAGATATTAAGGAAGAACCCTCCGTACGATTCGGCCGTTACAGTTTCCTGTTATAACATGTGGAGTCCTCTGCGGGCACGGAAAATAGATAAAGATGGACTGTTAAAGCCATTTGTTCCTTTTGAAACATTTGGCGATCCAAAGACCCTGAATTGTGACAGGGATTCACAGGGAGATGTCTGGTTTGCCGATATGGGGCTTTCGATCGTCAGGCCGCGTAATCTTGACCAATTGGAAGAAGGGATGCTTCCTCAGAAATGGATGGGAAATAAGATCTATCCCCTCAAGCAGTGGGGCGGATGTGATGTTGATTATGAATGGCAAATACCGCAAGTTGAGTTTTGGCTGAAAAAACATGCGAAAGGGAAAACCCATGAAAAATAGTGTTTATAATACGAACGAGATCGAAGAGGTTTTATCTTGTCCATGGTGTGGATCGAAAGATAATACGGCCTGGTCGAATGAATATGATAATTTCCCTCCCGTTAAATGCAATAATTGCGGAGTAGTCTTTCTTAAAAAAAGATTAAACGAGGTAGGCAGAAAAAAATTCTACGACCAGTATGTCCAGATCCATGAAACGCCGGAAAGGCTTGCCGCGCGGCTAAAGATGTATGAAATGGAATTTGTTAACATTGATAAAATTGTTTTGGGAGGGAAAGTGCTTGACGTGGGCTGCGGATCGGGTAAATTTCTCTCTTGTTTTCCAAAAACAAGATATAAACGTTACGGAGTCGAGTATGGCAGAGAAGCTGTGATGGAAGCACAAAAGCTAGTTGGGGAAGGGGTTGTATATGAGGGGGCCTTGCACGATGTCGGTTTTATCGAAAAAGAATTTGACTTGATCATTTTTAGGGGCGTTGTCGAACATTTGCCGAATCCCCGCCAAACGTTGGACAAAGCTTGCAGCATTATTAAAAAGGGAGGCTTTATCTTCCTTACTTCAATGCCTAATTTAGATTGCGTCTGTTCCGATCTATATAGAACAAAATGGACCCAGCATCGAGAGTACGAGCATATTGTTCATTTTTCAAAAAACCATTTTCGCAAGTATTTTGAAGATCTTGGATTTAGAGAGGTTTTTGATAAAGAGTTGTATTGGGAAACTCCTTATGCAAATCCACAAAAAGACATATTCGAAGTTGCTGAAGCGCTCAAGCTAAAGGCGGCTGGCCAGTCTTTGACTGGCAAAGTGAGCCCCCCATTTTGGGGTAACGTATTAAGCCTGGTATTTAGAAAGGATATTTGATCTTATATGAATCCACAAGAACGGACTTTTTTAAGAGATATTGAAAGAATGCCTAATGGCGAAGGCCGTTTTGGCTATATGAGGCTTGATAAAAATGAACATTTGGATATGGTGAGCGGAAAGGTATTGCGGGAATATAAAAAGCAATTAAGCCGGGAGATCGTATCAATTTATCCAGAGATCGAAGCAATACGGGAAAAAGTTGCCGGATACGTTGGTGTGCCTAGCCAGCAGGTGATCCTTTCGCATGGTTCTGATGCCTCAATAAAGCAAGTATTTGATGTGTTTGCAAGAGAAAATTCGGAAGTTGTGCTTTTGAAGCCAACATACGCAATGTACCAGATCTATGCAAAGATGTTCGGAGCAAAAGTTAGGTGGATTGAATGCGACAATAACTTTGTAGTAGACAAACAAATGTTTTTTGACAGCATTGATAAAAATGTATCCATTGTTGCAATTGCTAATCCAAATAGTCCGACAGGATCTGAATTTGATACTGATTTTATTTTAAAATGTCTTAAAAAATGCCAGGACTTAGGGGTCCTAATGTTAGTTGATGAAGCATATTTCCCGTTCTCAAAAGAGACTATAATTAGCTACGTTTCTGATCAGGATAACTTGATCGTTACACGGACATTTTCAAAAGCGTTTGGTTTAGGCGGCTGCAGGGCGGGGTTTATGGCGGTAAGCAAAAATATTGAAAAGAGCATCAAGAAAGCTCGGCCGATGTATGAGATCAATGCGCTTTCGTCTCTGTTCATTAAGATATGTATTGAAAATATGCCTGATGTCGGCCGATATATAAAAAGGCTTGAGAAGGGGAAAACGTATCTGGTCAAAGAATGTCGGAAATTGGGACTGAATCCCTTTCCCATAAATACTAATTTTATTAATATTAGGCTTCCCGACAATATAGACCCCGGAAAACTTGAAGATTACGGGAAGGAACATAAGATATTGTTCAAAGGCAGGTTGGGTGCTGGGGCATTTACTAATTGCATACGCGTTACATTAGGGCCAAAAGAAAAAATGGTGGAATTTATTAAATTAATTAAGGAGTTTGTTGAAAATGAATAAAGTAATTAATTTCGCGATAATTGGTTGTGGTCGGGTGGCGGGACATCATTCACATTCAATAAATAATATTTCAGGTGCGAAATTAGTAGCGACCTGCGATCTTGTTGAAGAAAAAGCTGCTTTAATCGCTAAAGAATCCGGCGCTGCGTATTATCGTGATTACAATGTTATGTTAAAAAATCACCCGGAAATTGATGTGGTTTGTATCGTTACCCCCAGTGGGATGCATACGACCCATGCGTTAGATGTTATCGAGAAGTATAAAAAACATTTAGTTATCGAAAAACCAATGTTTATGAACTTAAATGATAAAGAAAAACTGTTTAATGCGGCCAGAGAAAATAAAGTAACGATCTTCCCGGTTTATCAAAATCGTTACAATAAAGCGGTAAAGAAGGTAAAAGAAGCTTTAGACGGCGGATCATTCGGTAAAATTGTTTTGGGTACGGTGAGTTTGTTATGGTGCCGTCCGCAACGATATTACGATCGAGATCCCTGGCGCGGCACGTGGGCGCTAGATGGAGGAGCTCTGACAAATCAGGGGATCCATTATATTGACCTGCTTCGCTGGTTCTTGGGGGAAGTTGAATCGGTTTCTGCCAACGCGGCTACAAGACTGGTGAACATTGAAGTAGAAGACACTGCTACGGTAACTTTAAAATTTTCAAACGGGGCGATCGGATCGATCGTTGTTACAACTGCTGTTAGGCCGGACGATATCGAGGCTTCCGTTTCTGTTTTTGGAGAGAAAGGGCGGGCCATAATTGGCGGAACAGCTGCCAATAAACTGCGCGGGTGGACTTTGGATAATAGTTCACTTGATGATTATTCGGTTGAGTTCCCAACGGTCTACGGGTTTGGACATGAAGACTTATTGCGCGATGTTGTTAGGACGTTGGTCGAAAAAATTGATCACCCCATTTCTTTTATGGAAGGATCAAAGACTGTTGAGCTGCTAAACGCAATTTATCGATCGATCGAGACCAATCAGGTCGTTTATATGGCGGATAAACCAAAGTCCCAAAATTTGGGGAGGCCGGATCCAAAATTACATGCTTTATATCTTACAAAATAGGACCTGTTTGAATATGCGTGATTACAAGGGGGATTGGCATGTCGGTTGTTAAAAGTTCACTAAAAAAAATATTAAAACTTTTTGGGTTTGATCCGACTGGTTTTAACCAGGGGCTAGCCGGGGCTTCGATCAAGTGGGCAGTAAAACAACAGGGGCTGCTAGACCTTGTGGAGAAACTGCGGAAAATTGCTCCCGACATATCAAATCAGGAATCAAGCGAAAAAAGCAGTTTTAATGATTATTGCGAAAAAAAACGGCGTGCCTTGCAGGCTTTCCAATGCTCGATGATGCTTAAGATCATTGGTATTTGCGGAAAGAATAAAGTTATGGTGGTGGACATTGGGGATTCTGCTGGAACACACATGCTTTATTTGAAAGAACTGACAAAAAACAAGTATGAAGTTGATACCATTGGGGTAAATCTTGATCCAAGAGCCATAGAAAAAATAAAAGCAAGGGGAATGAAAGCGCTCCTTTGCCGCGCGGAGGATCTTGATCTAGGAGAAAAAGAGATAGATTTTTTTACCTCATTTCAAATGATTGAGCACCTTCATAATCCTTCAATATTTTTCCGCCGCTTGGCAAATAAATCGAAAGGTAATCGAATGCTGGTGACCCTTCCATATTTGAAACGGAGCAGGGTCGGGTTTTATAAGATCAAAAATCAGGACGGAAAGAAGTATTATGCTGAAGAAGAACATATTTTTGAGTTATCACCCGAAGATTGGAGGCTGCTTATGCTTCATTCCGGCTGGAGGGTGGTATATGAAAAAGTTTATTACCAATATCCAAAAAAGATCCCGATTATCAGCTGGATATTAAGCAGATTCTGGCGTTCTATGGATTTTGAAGGCTTTTGGGCCGCGATCATTGAGAAAGATACCAAATTATCGGATTTATACATGGATTGGGAAGAATAAATGCTTGGAGGGAATTTATGAAAGTAATTGTTTTTGGAGGCGCAGGTTTCGTCGGAAGCCACGTAGCTGATGCGCTATCAGAAGCTGGGCACGAAGTATCGATCTTTGACCTGAACGAATCTGCTTATCTTAGACCGAATCAAAAATTTATTAAAGGGGACATCCTGGATCTGGAAAAGGTCATGGAAGCAATAAAAGGCCAGGAAATCGTTTATAATTTTGCTGGGGTTGCAGATATCGAAAAAGCCAGTAAATCCCCTTTAAATACGATCAAGACCAACATTATCGGAAATGCCAATTTGTTAGAAGCTTCAAGACTTAATATGATCAAAAGATTTGTTTTTGCAAGTACGCTGTACGTTTATAGTGAAGCAGGCTCTTTTTATCGAAGCAGCAAACAAGCCTGTGAAATTACGATCGAAGAATATCATAGGAAATATGGGCTCGAATACACGATCTTGCGCTACGGGTCGCTCTATGGGCTAAGAGCTGACGAGAGTAATTGGATAAGGTCAATTTTGGAACAAGCCTTAAAAGAAGGCCGCATCGTTCGGAATGGGAATGGGGAAGAGATCCGCGAGTATATACATGTTGAGGATGCCGCCAGGTGCAGTATTGATATTTTAGACGATGAATATAAGAACCAGAATGTTATTATTGCCGGCCACCAATCACTTAAGATCTGTGACCTGCTTATTATGATCAAAGAAATTTTAGGGAATAAGATAGAGATCGAGTATAGTCCATCGGATCAGGATCCTTTGCATTATGAGATCACCCCGTACATTTTTAAGCCGCGCCTGGCCAAAAGGATCTTAAGCAACCGCTACATTGATTTTGGGCAGGGGATAATGGATTGCTTAGATGATGTCTATAAACGATTAAAACCAAAAATAAAAGAAGGAATTATAAAAAATGGTTAAGAATACTTTTAAAATCCTATTAATTTACCCGAACACGATGATGGCGACGCTGATCCCGATGCATGTGTCCGTGTTATCGGCTTGCTTAAAACAAGCCGGATTCGAGGTGGCGCTGTTTGACACAACATATTACAAAACTGAAGATGTTAACTTTGAACAAAAGAAAGTCGATCTGCTCCAAATAAAGAAATTTAATTTGGGTGACAGCGGCATTCAATTCAAACAAACGGATATCTATCAAGACCTGAAAAATAAAGTGAACGAATTTAAGCCGGATCTCGTCGCTATCACAATTGTTGAGGATGTTTTTGACCTAGCAAAATCATTGCTTGCGGCTATTCGTTCATATAATATTCCCACAATTGCCGGTGGAGTATTTGTTACTTTTTCTCCGGAAGAGGTTCTAGGCCAGGAAGATATTGATATGATCTGTCTCGGAGAAGGGGAAGACGCTCTGGTTGAACTTGCCCAAAAACTTGCTAATGGGGAAGATTATTCGAACATAAGGAATTTATGGGTCAAGAAGGATGGGGGGATCATTAAAAACCCTTTGCGACCGCTTAAAGATCTAAATACGCTGCCATTCATCGATTTTGATATATTTGAAGCGAACCGGCTATCACGACCAATGCATGGGAAAATTCGTACTATGCTGCATGTCGAGCTTGATAGGGGATGTCCTTTTAATTGCACTTATTGTGAGGCTCCGGCATTGAGGAAAAAATACGAAGAATGTGGACACAAGGGGTACCATAGGCAAAAAAGCAATCAAAGGGCAATTGATGAAATTAAATTTCTGGTAAAAAAATACAAACCAGATTATATAAATTTTAATGCGGAATCGTTCCTGGCAAGGGATGTTGAAGATATTCGTGAGTTTGCGGATCTATATAAGGAAATTGGGCTTCCCTTTTGGTGCCAATCACGGCCCGAAACAATTACCGAAGAAAAGATCAAGATCCTCAAGGAAATGAATTGTAGCGACCTCCAATTCGGACTTGAAGTCGGCAATGAGGAGTTTAGAAGAAAGGTTCTAAGAAGAGGCTATCCGAATCATAAGATCATTGAGGGGTTGAAAATAGTTGAAAAATACAAAATTCCTTACACGGTAAACAACATGATCGGTTTTCCGGGTGAAAATAGAGAATTGATCTTTGATACCATTATGCTAAACCGCCAAATTAATCCTAAAACAATGAACTGTTACATGGTGACACCGTACCGGGGAACATATATATATGAAGATGGCATAAAAAAAGGATATCTTGATAAAGATGTAAAGACGATGCAAGTTTTAGATGGAGCCGATAATATGAAGTGGGAGCATATTTCCAGAGAGGAACTAAAAGGATTGCAAAGAACCTTTAGTTTGTACGCCCGGTTCCCTGAAAGCGAATTTGATAAGATCAAGATTGCTGAACGTTTTGATGAAGAGGGGAATCGAATGTTTGAGGAATTAAAAAAGACCTATTATGAGAGATGTTATATCTAGATCATGAGCAAGGTTCTTTTTTTGTATGATTATTATCCAGATCTAAAAAAAAGCCTTAAGCAAATAAAGCCTGACGATGAATTATATGTTTGTCCGCTGATCTCTGATCCCGAAGCATTGAGAGCGCTTGAAAACGAATTATCTCGCCTTAATTTTAATTATCGAGTTGTTTCTTTTGTTGAGCCCTTTAATAAAAAAGCTTTTAGTATCAGAGATGGCTATATTGAGTTTGTTGCGAAGTTCGCAAATAAGACCGTCAGTGGAAAAAAGAATTTAAAACAATATTTTAAATATCCAGGGAAAGAATTTTCATTATGGTGGTTCTCGTTAATAGCAGAAAAAAACACATTTAAAACAGACACTTACCATAAATTAGTAAAATTATTGACGATCTTGGACCTACAAAAAAAATATAATTGTGAAACTATCGCAGCAAACATATCTGATGCCGACCTGGCAAAATGCCTGAAAGAAGCTGCTAAAAAAATAAACTGCAAATATGAACAGGATGCCTTTCGAGCAGGAAAAAAACAAATTCCCAGCGTAGTTTCCGGGCTGATCTATTTGTACGTCTTTTTAAAAAGAAAAATGACGTTTTCTATGCGATTCAAGCACCAAAGATCAAATTGTCCCTTTCTGTTCGTAACTTATTTTCCTGCATATGAAGAAGAGTCATTGCAAGCAGGCCGATATATTAATAAGTTTTTTCGTCCGCTGCAATTTGCTTTAGAAAAAAAATACGGCAAAGATAAGCTCGCTTGGTTGGGTTTAACTGTGGCGGCAAAGGATTATGACTGGAAACGAACACATACTGGCTTGAAAGATGCCCGTATGCTGGGATACAACATTAATTTATTAGAGCATTGGATGCTATTTAGAGACATCTTTTTCCTGCTATGTGTGTATTTATTTATCTCCTTTAAGTATCTGATCATTAAAAGGAAGATTGAGAAAACATTTAATTTTGATTGGGAAAATATAGACGTTGGAATATGGCATATATTTAAAAAGGACTGGGATACTTCTTTTTCTGGAAATTTCCTGATAGAAGGGATGATCTATTATACGGTATTTCATAGGGCCTTGGAAAATTATATTGATAAGACTGTGATCTATATGGCTGAGATGCAAGCATGGGAAAAAGCTTTAAATATAGCAGCAAAAGAACTAAAAATGACGTCAATAGGCATCCAGCATTCGAATATTTCCTTATTATTTCTGAATTATTTTAACGATAAAAGTGAGTTGGATTATGCGAACGGTTTAATATCGATGCCGAAGCCGGATTTTCTCGGGTGCGTCGGAAAAATTCCGGAAAAGATCTTCCTGGATAACGGTTGGGACAAAAAACATTTATTTAGGTTTGGAGCAACGCGATTCCAGCATTATCTAGAACACTTTAAGGATGCAAGGGCCTGGTCGGATAAAAAAGATCGGATCGTAGTTGCTTTTTGCATCTGTCCTAAGGAGACCAAAGAACTTCTGTCGATTGTTTGCCAGGCATTTGCCGCAAGTCCCCAATACGAAGTCGTACTTAAGGGCCATTATGCCAATCCATTTGATTTTTACTCCGTACAACTGCCAAAGAATTTTAGAGTTTCTAATGAACCGCTTGGCAAGCTTTTGCCCGAAGCGAAAATTATCATTGTGACTGAATCTTCTTCTGTTTTTGAAGGTTTAGCCTGTCAAAGCGTTCCCGTAATACCTCTTCTTTTAGAATCTGTTGACTTAAGTCCGCTTTCTGGTATTAGTGATCTTCCTTATTATGCAAATAACCCGAGAGAACTTAAAAGCATCGTAGATAAAATTATTAGTAGTTCAGAAAGCCCGCTTGTTCGCCAGAAAGTAGTAGAGTTCTTAAATGATTATTGTGATTTCCTTGATAAAGACGAAGATTACTTAAATAGAATTGAAACCGTTCTTGGGAGGATAAAAATGTGCTAAAAGCAATCATATTCGATTTTGACGGAGTGATAGTCGAATCGATGGATGTAAAGGCACAGGGTTTCTTGTATGTTTTTAGGCAATTTCCGGAAATCAAAGATAAAATATTGGAACTTCACATGACCCGGGGAGGGATGTCAAGGTGGGAAAAATTTAAAATAATCTATGAGCAATATCTTGGCATAAAGCTAGGTCCAGAAAAGATGAATGCATTGGCGGATGAATTTGCTGATTATGTTTTTAAAAGGGTCGTGGAAGCTCCATATGTTAAGGGCGCGCTAGAGTTTTTAACAAACAACAAAGATAAATATCCTTTTTTTATCGTATCTGGGACACCTCAGGATGAAATAATTAACATTATCCAGCAGAGGGGACTCGAAGATTATTTCAAGCGTGTTTATGGTGCTCCTCCTAAAAAGGCCGAATTGATCAGGAAGATATTAAAAGAATATGGATACAAACCAGATGAGGTCGTGTTTGTTGGAGATTCGTTGGATGATTACGAGGGCGCGAAAGAGAGCGGGATACATTTTATTGGCAGGGAGCTTAAGAATAAAAATAATTTTATCGGACTTGCAGATGTAAAAACAGTAATAAAGGATCTAAATGATTTAAATATATATGTCAAATAAAAAATATGTTCTTTTGTCGTATAAAATTAGCAAATCTGCGCCATTGTATGGGGACACTCCGGCGATAGAAATAAAGCCGCAAAAAGATATATCAAAAGGAGATGCTTGCAACACTTCAATAATAACTTTCTCAAATCATAGTGGAACTCATATTGATGCTCCGCTTCATTTCGATATTTCGGGAAGAGGGATATGCGATTATTCGATCGAAGAGCTGGTTTTTCATTCTCCTTTGGTCTTAAATTGTCCAAAGGAAATTAACACAATGATTGAGATCAAAGACCTGGAAAAATACTCAGAATCAATTAAATCTTGTGATATGCTTATTATTAATACTGGATTTTGTTTTAAACGTAATATGATTGAATATAAATTAAATAATCCTGGAATTGCTGCGGAAACCGCTGCTTGGCTTCGCAGGTTTAGGAATTTAAGAGCTGTAGGCATAGATACGATTTCAATTTCTTCGATAAAACAACGGGAAGAGGGAAGGTCCGCTCACAAAAACTTCCTAGTTGGGAAAAAGGGAGGGACGCCTCCGATTGTCATAATCGAAGATATGGACTTGACTGGATTGAGTAAAAGTTCTGAGTTTGAAAAAATATTTGTATTCCCGCTCTTTTTGGAAGGATCAGATGCGGCGCCATGCACTATTGTCGGTCAGAGAATAAATAATGTAAAATGAGGAGAAAAGTATGAAAAAAAATCCAAAGGTTGTTATATTGTGCGGTGGTAGAGGGACTAGACTAAGAGAAGAAACAGAGATCAAGCCAAAGCCATTGGTTGAGGTCGGCGGCAGGCCGGTCCTCTGGCACATCATGAAAACCTATGCGCATTATGGTTATAACGAGTTTATTCTCTGTTTAGGGTATAAAGGCTCAATGATCAAAGAGTATTTTTATCACTATTATTCACTAATGAACGACTTTACCATTAGTTTAGACGGGGAAAGAGGAATTGAATACCATAACAAATCAAAGGAAGTTGATTGGAAAGTAACACTTGTTGATACGGGGTTAAACTCCTTAAAAGGTGCGCGGATAAAAAGGATCGAGAAGTATATTGATGGGGATGAATTCTTGCTTACATATGGCGATGGGGTCTCTGATGTGGACATTGGCGAAACGGTAAAATTTCATAACAAACATGGTAAAATAGGTACGGTAACAGGGGTAAGACCTCCTTCGAGGTTTGGTGATCTTACCATAGAGAATGATAAGGTTTTGGACTTTACGGAAAAGCCTCAAGCCTCTGCTGGTTTGATAAATGGGGGTTATTTTGTCTTTGATAGGAAGATATTTGATTACCTGACCGAAGATGAAGAGTGCGATTTTGAAAAAGGTGTGCTCGAGAGTCTAGCAAAAGATGGGGAGATCATGGTTTATAACCATAAAGGGTCGTGGGAATGCATGGATACGCTTCGTGAAACAGAGCATTTAAATGAACTCTGGAACAACAATAAGGCTTTTTGGAGAGTGTGGGAATGAGAGTTTTAGTTACTGGAAATAATGGCTATATCGGCAATGTAATGTGTCCGATGTTGTTGTCAGAAGGTTTTGACGTTATCGGATTGGATACGAATTATTTTAATGAATGCGAATTTGAAAAACCGAAGGTGACGATCAAACAGATTGTTAAAGACATTCGTGATGTTGAGATATCGGATTTTCAGGGGATCGATGCCGTGATTCATTTAGCCGGGCTTTCAAATGATCCAATAGGAGAATTAAATCCTGGTATAACTGAAAATATTAACCTTGATGCCTCGGTTCGTTGTGCGGAACTAGCCAAAAGAGCTGGAACTGAGCGATTTGTTTTTGCCTCATCTTGCAGCGTTTACGGGGTTGCTGAAGAAGGAAAGGCTATTGATGAAACAGGCACGCTCAACCCGATAACAGCCTACGCTAAATCGAAGATCGGGACCGAACAGGCGGTCGCTCCATTAGCGGACAAGAGCTTTTCTCCTGTTTTTATGCGAAATGCGACTGTTTATGGAAATTCTCCCAAATTACGACTTGATTTGGTCGTAAATAATCTCACTGCCTCCGGGTATGTATACGGTAAGATCAAAGTTATGAGCGACGGGTCCCCCTGGCGGCCGTTGATCCACATTCAGGATTTTAGCCGAGCTTTCATTGCAACTTTAAAAGCGCCCCGCCAGTTGATCCATGCACAGGTCTTCAATGTTGGTCAAAACAGCGAAAATTATCAGGTACGTGATCTGGCCGATGCGGTAAAAAAGATCGTTCCCAGCTGCCAGGTTGAATTTACGGGAGAACATGGCGCAGATAGCAGGACCTATAAAGTGGATTTCAGTAAGATCAATAGCATATTAAGAGATTACTTCAAGCCGACTTGGAATGTTCTCAAAGGGGTCGAGGAATTATATTCCTCTTTCAGACTGAATAATCTGAACAAAGAAGCCTTTGAAGGTGATAAGTTCATTCGATTAAGGCATTTAGCCCTGCTAAAAAATAAAAAAATGTTAGATAACGATTTTCGTTGGATAAAAAAATAAGGAGAAGAAAATGATCGAAGGTGTAAAAATTATTCAATTAAAACAGATCTCTGATGAACGGGGAAAGATCATGCATATGCTGCGTTGTAATGATCCACATTTTGATAAGTTTGGGGAGATATACTTTTCTGTTGCATATCCAGGGGTTATTAAAGGATGGCATCTTCACACTAAACAGACGCAATCATATGCTGTTATTTCCGGAATGATCAAGCTGGTCTTATTCGATGAAAGAAAGGATTCAAAAACAAAAGGGGAATTAATGGAATTGTTCACAGGAGAAGATAATTACCAGTTGATCGTTATCCCTTTTGGTGTTGTAAATGGGTACAAAACAATAGGCGTAAAACCGGCCATAGTAGCTAATTGTGCTGATCTACCCCATGAACCAAATGAAATGCTCCGTTATGACCCGCTTAATTGTCATATTGAGTATAATTGGAGTTTGATCAATCGATGAATAAAAAAATCCTTATAACTGGCGGCAGGGGGATGCTGGCAACGGCAATAGAGGAGTTTTATCGCAAGAAAGAAATGGATGTGTTTGCTCCGACGTATTTGGAATTGGATGTTTTAGATCGAATTAAGATAATTGATACGATCTCTGCATTTAAGCCGGATTATGTTTTTCATACGGCTGCCTTACATGTAAATGACTGTGAAGATGATCCGGAAATGGCCTTTAAATTAAATTCATGGGCTACGCAAAATTTGGCAAGGGCTTGCCAAAATATTGGGTCAAGATTTATTTATATTAGCTCCTGCGGTTATTTTGGCGATGAAATAAAATATTATTCCGAATATGACCCAGTCGTTCTAAAAACGGTTTATGCCCGTTCTAAATATCAGGGCGAAGTTTTGGCGATGAAGGAATGTGAAAAAACCTTTGCGATCCGTCCAGGATTGTTATTTGGCGGCAGTATTAGCCAGCCAAAGAATTTTGCCTATCAGCGCTATTTGGAAGCAATAAAAAAACCGATTTTACATTCGGCTAAAGATAAATATGGTTCGCCAACCTATGTTGTGGATCTGGCCGGCAAGATCAATGATATATTGCAAGCGGATGTTCCTGGGTTATACCATGTATCAAATAGCGGGAGTTGCAGCCGGGCAGATTATGTAAAGAAAATTGTTGAAAGCTGCGGATTAACAGTTAAAGTAGAACCCGTTGACTCATCTTTTTTCCCTCGCAAGGCAAATGTTCCGGATTGCGAAATGCTTAATAATTGGAATCTGAAGTTTTTAGGTATCCCACAATTGCCCTCCTGGGAAGAGGCGATCGAAAGATATTGCAGTATAATGCTAAAAGAAATTGCTTGCTAAGATGATTTCTAAACTTTCCGAATTAACTGTGCCAATAGCGTTTTGTGATGAAAGGCTTTTATGTATCAAGTAAAAAGAGCAAAGGCAGATGAATTCGAAAAAATTTATCCTTTGCTGCTTGAATTTAACAACCCAAAACTGAAAAAGACCGATTGGCGGCAAATATTTGTAAATCATTACGGAGGAGCTGAGGATTATTGTGGCTTTGTAATATACGATCAAGATAGGGCCATAGGTTTTCAGGGGCTGGTTTTTAGTGAAAGGC
>Ga0172379_10007954_pt1 | contig 13563 bp, 11 predicted proteins | sample GrowelOW334metaG_FD_119756 | JGI IMG/M metagenome (GOLD analysis project Ga0172379, IMG submission 119756) | Groundwater microbial communities from an aquifer near a municipal landfill in Southern Ontario, Canada - Groundwater well OW334 metaG | ecosystem: Environmental > Aquatic > Deep... | reverse complement strand
GAATGCTTTGAAGTGCCGGGACAGAAGCTTAGGGTCGGAGAAACAACGAAACGGCAGATGGACCTCTACACCCAGTTGGGCGTCACACCACCTGCCTCGTTACAATAATACGGGAATTTAGGTAGATTCTTCCCACATTGTCAGACCATGGGGGGATGTTGCCTTTCTTTATCTTGAGGTCATACCAAGGCTAAAGCCGGGTGTTGTTATTCATTCTCATGACATATTTTTGCCCCTGCATATGCCGAAAAAATGGATATTTGAAAATAAATGGTTTTGGAATGAGCAATATCTGCTATGGGCGTTTCTATCTTTCAATAAGGAGTTCGAAGTATTATTTTCCGCCCAATACATGAAAAAACATGTTAGAGAACTTCAGTCTATCTTCCCCGGTTATTGGGCTGGCGGAAGTTTTTGGTTTAGAAGAAAGAATAAATCCTAATCCGCAGATGACGCAAGTGTTAAGTTATCAGATTCGAAATCCAGCCATTCTGTGAAATCTATGGATATCAATTGTATCTATAACCCCAAGGTTTTGATTGTTACAAGACATTTCCCACCCATATTAAATGGCCCATCTATCGTTCTATCGAAATTGGTCAGCCATTGGCCAAAAGTATTTTTTTCAATTTTCACGAGAGATTACCACAAATCATATGAAAGTATTGACTATGACTATGAATTAGATATTCCCACAGTAAGATTTAGATGGAATAATAGTGAAACAAGGATTAACAGGATCAATGATTTTGCTAAAATTAGAAGATTGGTTAAGGGAATTTGTGTTGAGGCTATACTGAGAAAGAGTCAAATCATTTTAGGAATCACAGACGATGGACCTTTTTTTATATCGGCCTATTTAGCAGCCAAAAAGTTAGATATTCCTCTTGTTATTTATATGCTTGATCTCTATGAAGAAGGGAGGAGAAGTCGTATACAAAAGTTTTTTGCAAAGAGATATGAGCCCAGGATTTTTGCTTATGCCTCTGCTGTTTTAGTTATGAGCGAGCGGATGCAAGATCATTACCAGCAAAAATATGGTGTTGGAAGTACTGTTGTTCCCCACCCGATAGATACTGGGACAATTATTAATACAGTATCGGTAATCAAACAAAAAGAGATTAAGAATAGACCGTTACAAGTCGTTTTTACAGGTCATATTACAGCAGCCCAATATGGAAGTATCATGGATCTTGTGCGGATTGTCGGTGATAATCCTTCAGAATTTTCTCTGAAGTTATGTGTACCAATGAAGGAAGCGCTTAAAGGGATACTACCATCAAATGTGGAAATGATTTCTTTGGGTCGAAAAGATGTTTTAAAAGCACAGAGAGATGCAGATATATTATTCTTACCCTATTCCTTTGATAATCCATATCCGGATATTATCCGAACAGCATCACCATCAAAACTTCCGGAATATCTTGCTGCTGGCCGTCCTATTCTGTACTATGGTCCAGAATACAGCTACGTGAAGTGGTATTTTGATAAAACAAAGGCAGCACTATGTGTTACTCGACCTGAGAGAAATGATTTGCTGAAAGCCCTTCGATATTTGAGGGATGGGGATGGTATTAGGAATGAGATTGCAAGAAATGCAGTTGAGGCAGCCAAAGTTCATAAATCTGAGACAGTAGCAAATAGTGTCTGGCAAACATTTATTAAGGTTTTCGATGCCAATGGACAATTTGGAAGGTTTTGAGCTACATTCAGTAACGATTTGATATGAAGATCATCTGGTGCTTACAAACTTTTGATAACCCCAAAACGGGTGGTGAGAAGGCAACTAAAGGATTGGCTGAACTGTTAGAATCCAGGGGCCTAACTTTGGTTCACGCATATCAAGAATATATTAAAAGGAGCGGTATCTTAAGGAAGATAATTATAAATTTACGTAATCTCAAAATTCTCCTAAATCAAGATAGAAATGCACTGATATTTCAAAACTTTAACCGTACCGAATTTTTTTTATGTAACTTGCTGCTCTTTTTTCTCTTCAGAAGGAAGATTGTTTTATTTATTCATGAGGTATACGAGATTGGCCATGTCCAAGTAGTTTATAAATGGTATCTGTTGCTCATTAATTATTTTACCTTTAAAACTGCCAGTTTAATTGTCGTCAACAGCGAATATTCCAGTAATTGGGTTTGCAGTTTCGGTGATTTTAAGAAAAAAATATTCATAATGTACCCTATTATAAAACCAATATCGGCAGATTTACCAAAACCAATGCAATCGACAGAAGAACCACTAAGCGTGCTTTGCGTAGGAAATATCAGAATGAATAAAGGGCAAATATTTCTTCTGAGAGCTTTGGAATATATGCCACAGAACGTAATAGTTACCTTTGCAGGGTTGGTAAAAGAAAAATATTATGTGGAAATGTTAAATAAATTCATTACGGAGAACGGTATTTCCGATAAAGTCCATTTTGCAGGTCTTCTTAACGAGGCTGAATTGGCAGAAAAGTATCGCGAAGCAGATATTTTTGTTTTGCCTACGTTGAAAGAAGGGTTTGGATTAAGCGTCTGGGAAGCAATGTCTTATGGATTACCAGTTGTTGCGAGCAAAACGGGTGGTGTAGAAGAGCAAATCACCGATGGTGTGGAAGGCTTCCTCATACCGCCTGGTAATGTAAAAATCATTGGAAAGAAACTGAATAAACTAATCGCTGATCAGGAATTACGCGTTCGAATGGGAAAGCTCGGGCAGCAGCGGGCTGCCACATTTTCCAGTATGAATCAAACGTTTGAGAAATTTTATCATGTGATAGAAAACCTTTGAGGAGGGCATATTGGTTAGAGCAATATCACGTCGAATGATTCAGGCTTGCTGTAAAATCGTGTTTCTGAAGCGAGCCTTGAGATGGTGTATTCGTCGCCAGCTTCATAGCGCACGACTCCCGGGATACCGCCGTAGCATCTTGACAAGAATGAGTAGCGCGGTTCCTATTGATGATATTAAAAAGTTTACTGAGTATTGTATGGGCAAAAAGATAGTATGCGCTACTAAGCCGAGTGAGCATTGGGTTGTTGCTAAGTTTTATTGGGAGGGATGTGCTTCTATTGATGCTGAATCACTTGCGGTATTTTGCAAGCGTGTTTGTTCCTCGGACGTTATCCTTGATATTGGAGCTAACTGGGGATACTACACATTGCTGGCTGGAGCTATTGCTCCACATGCAAAAATTATTGCCTTCGAACCACATCCGTTTTGGTTTGAACAATTAAAAAGGAACGTTATTATTAACAATTTCAAAAATGTTCGAGTTGAAAGACTCGCTGTGGGTGAAATGGCAGGCTCTGCTCCTTTCTACATCGATAATCAACATCCCAGTACATCAAGCATGGTGAAAGAGTTCACCAGAGACGAACATACAACCAAGATCATTACGGAGGTTGTATGTATCGATTCATTTGTTAAACAGAACAAAATCGATAAAATTAGTTTAATCAAGATTGATGTAGAAGCCTATGAATCTGCTGTGCTTTCTGGAGGAAAATCAGTACTTCAAACACATCGACCGGATATTATATGTGAAGTTCTCCCGGACGAAGGAATGGGGTATCGTGAAGCCAATAGAAAAGCGATTCAGACCATTGTAACTGAATTGGGGTATCAGGCTTACTGGATGTCCAATACGGGTCTTGTGAGGGAGGAAATTATCCAGGGACATTATCCGCTTGCCAACTATTTGCTCACGACATGCGAGGAATGAAAAAATTTAAAGATGTGAAAATGAAGATATGGATGATCGTTTTGGAGGCTTTATGCGCATCATAGCATTGACGTCGGACTATCCTCCAGTGATTGGGGGTATCGCTACTTTTGTTTACAACCTCATGAAACAGATCGCTTCACAGAATCATGAGCTATACGTCTTGCTGCTTGGCTCTTTTTTTAAGCAAAGGCGATTGGTGCCAAGCAGCGAGCCTTTTAGTGTTGAATGTATATCGCTACCGCGCAGATTGTCATCCATCATTTTGGCATGCAAATTGATTTTAAAGGTTCGGAAATATCGTCCGGATGTAATGTTCTGGGGACACGAGATAAGCAGCCAGGCGTTGGCAGTATGGTTAATTACGACCTTGTTCAGCATTCCAAACATTATGCTCGTTCATGGTACCATGCTTCAATGGTATCTCAATCATACGACGAGGATAGACAGAGTATGGGCAAAGTTGGCGTTGAAAAGTATGACATTAGTGCTTGTGAACAGCTCCTTTACACGTGATAAAGTATGCCTGGCAGGAGCCAATATAAAATGTGTCTCTGTTCTAAACCCTGGGGTGGACATAACTGTTTTTCGCCATAACACCGATGCGCAGGAAGTAGTCAAACGGCACCATCTGGAAGGAAAGAAAGTTGTATTGAGTGTCGGGCGGTTAGCGAATCGTAAGAACTTCATCAGCATAATACGCGCGCTTCCGTTGGTGCGTTCCGCTGTTCCGGATTTGATTTACCTGATTGTCGGAGAGGGGCCAGAGGAGCACGCCCTAAGGCGTGAGGTCGATCATCTCAGACTGACTCCTTACGTGACTTTCGTCGGTCGTGTGGCAGACCATCTTTTGCCACAATATTATTGTGCTTGTGATCTTGCCATAATGCCTTCCTTATCAGTGGGTAACGACTATGAAGGGTTTGGCATGGTTTATCTGGAAGCTAATGCGTGTGGCAAGCCTGTCATAGCAGGTAATGCCGGAGGGACGTCTGATGCGGTGGTTCACGGGGAAACGGGAATCTTGGTCAACCCCGAGAGTGTGAAGGAAATAGCTAGCGCCATGGTTATGCTTCTAACAAATGAGCAGTTTGCCAAACAACTTGGTGATAATGGACGGGCGAGGGTCGAAAGAGAGTTCGCTTGGGAAAATATCGGTAATCAACTTGTGACATATCTGGAACAGGCAATTGACGCGAAAAATTATAAAAAAGGACAATAATCTATGTCCGGTATAAAGCGAATATTAGGCAATATGTTATTCTCACAGCTAACCTTTGAGTTTTTTCAGAAGTTTGGTATCCATGTAACACAAAATCATTTTTATAGCCCAATCCCTGACACAAAAATCCTTGGGTCAAAAAAAGACCTTTGGGAAAAAGAAATGGAGCTTGTGGGTGTCGATTTGAATGTTGAAAGGCAAATCGACCTGCTTGAAAACATTTTTCCAGAATTCCGAGAGGAATATGATTTTCCCTTAAACAAAACTTCTACACCATATGAGTATTATATCAACAATGGAGCCTTCGGCTTGATTTCTGCTGCTGTGCTACATTGCATGATTCGCTACTTTGCCCCTCGAACCATAATCGAAGTGGGCTCTGGAAATTCAACTTATGTTTCAGCGAGAGCTGGTCAAATGAATCAAGCACGGGGTCAGGTTGCGGCAAATATCATTTCGATTGAACCATATCCTAATGAGGTGCTTAGAAAAGGTTTTCCGGGTTTGTCGGAACTCATTCCCAAAAGAGTGGAAGAGGTTGACATTAACTTCTTTTCTCAACTGGATGATAAAGATATATTATTTATAGACTCTAGTCATGTTGTTCGAACTGGAGGCGATGTCAATTTTCTATATCTGGAAGTATTGCCAAGATTGAAAAAAGGAGTCGTTATTCACATTCATGATGTATTCTTTCCCAAGCATTATCCAAAAGATTGGATAATACGGAACCGAAATTTTTGGACGGAACAGTATATATTACAAGCATTTTTGACATACAACAATCAATTTGAAGTTCTGTGGTGTGGGAGTTACATCTATTTTAAATATTTAGAAAGGCTCAAGTCAATATTTCCCCCACCCAAGGGTTTAGGTTTTTGCGAGAATTACTTTTCAAGCAGTTTTTGGATGAGAAAGATTAAATAAAGAAATGAAATGAAGAAAACTCTTTTGTTCTTTGGTGATTATTGGGACACTATGTGGCGACGGCGGCAGCAATTGTCTTCGCGACTGGCGCAGACTGACCTGGTCGAGCAAGTGATCTATATCGAACGACCTCTGCCGATCACCTCCTTTCTCAAATTTCTGGTAGGTCGTTCTGATCGAGATGGCACCGATCGATGGAAAAGGGTACTCAGCAACCGCTCTTGGTTGATGCCGGTGAAGGACAAGCTCACGGTGCTTACCACTATTGCCCCGTTACCTCAAGTTGGTGCGACGAGTCTTTTCAAGATGTCAGAGGAGATTAGAGACCGTTGGCTGCTTTTCAAGCTGAATGAGCTCAAGAAAAAGTATAAAATAGATCGGCCCCTGGTCTGGGTCAGCCACCCGCAGCTTTCAGAAAGGGTCATCCAGGCTTTAAACCCTTGTTTATTATGGTACGATTGCACAGAGGATTTCGCCGCCTGGCCAGGCTTGCCAGATTGCGTGCGGGTGCAAATCAAAGCCACAGACTGCTGGTTGTCCAAGCATGCCGATGTGGTGACGGCTGTCTCTCGCATGCTCTATGAGGAAAAGCGAAACATTAACCCCAATACCCATTGGTTGCCTAATGCCGTGGATACCGATTTGTTCCTGCAACCGCGAGAGACGTATCCCATCCCTCCGGAGTTACGTAACCGGACGCACCCTATTCTCGCTTTTGTGGGTGGCCTGAGCGAATGGGCGCACGATTGGGAATTGCTTGACAAGGTGGTTGCTTTACGGCCTGATTGGACCATTCTGCTCATTGGTCCAATCATCGTAAGCGCCGAGACACAACGGATGCTGGCCGGTCATTCAAATGTTCTATGTGTAGGTCAAAAGTCTTATCAAGACTTACCGGCTTACCTGATACATTCGGACGTCTGTTTCCAGTTCTACCGGGTAGAGCGGGGCAACGATACTCGTAATGGACAAAAGCTCTTTCTTTACTTTGCGGTCGGCAAACCGGTGGTTTCTACTCCATCGGCAGATGTGGAAGAGTATCGAAACCTAGTCGAAATTGCAGGAACGGCTCAAACTTTTGTGTCGTGTGTCGAACGAGTGGTAGTGAATCGTTCACCAGAAGTTGTCAGGTCAAGACACGAGATGGCGCGCAAGAACTCTTGGCAGGTTCGCATAGGGCAAATTCGTCAGATTTTGATTGATGCGAATGCAAGATAGAACAGTAACTGCATGGCGTGATAATTTGAATATACCGTGTAGTTGCGCGGAACAAACCGTTTCGTCGGAGGTGTATGATGAGAACTATTACTGGGAACAGGATGGGCCTGGTGGCTGGCGGAGGTTCTTGGAGACAGGAGGACAACAACAGACTCCGGGGGAAGGCTACTTGCGCTCCCTGGGGCAACTCAAAGATGGGATGCGCGTGTTGGACATTGGGTGTGGACGCGGTGAATTCGTTCTTCGATGTGTGCAAGATCATCAACTATTCAGTGTGGGACTAGACTACAGTGCGGCAGCCGTCAAGGTTGCCCGCGATATCGTGTATCAATTTGGTACAGAGGAGCAAAAAACCCGGATGTTGTTTATTAGGGCAGATGCTCAACGCATACCCTTCGCAGACAAGTCTTATGATGTAATCTTTTCTCACCATGTAGTAGAACACTTGTATCCCGATCAATTGGAACGAATGTTGCGCGAATGTCATCGACTTCTAAAAGATGGCGGTCTCTTGGTGTTCGAAACGGCCCCCAACCTGTGGCGGTTGCGCTATGGCTTCCCCATTACCCGACTGGCTTACCGGTTCTTGTTCTTGGGAGATGTCTATTGCAGAATAATGGGAGTAAAAGAGATTCCCCGGCAAGCCAAGACTTCCGAAGATGCGATGTACCATGTAGGTGAGCAAAGTGTACCAAGTTTAAAAAGGGTACTACAGAGAAACGGGTTTGAATTCAAGGTGTGGGTGGGGCTTGGAACAGACAGTCGCTTCACAAGGGAAGCATTTCAAAAGCGTTTTGGGAGAATGGGTTATCCATTATACTATCTGTATTATCTGGTCTACGGTACATTTCCGTTCAACCTGATATTCGATGATATCATCTATGCATTAGCCTGGCCGGTCAGGTCAAGGATCTGAGATGGCAGTTTCTATGCACAAGGCTAACCATCGCCGTGTGGTTATGTTCATGCCTCAGAAGGTACATACTGGAGGAGAGCGTTATTTAGCCGAGATCTTTGACCACTTGCAATGCCAAGGGGTGTTGGTCGAACCGATCTACTTGGAAAATACCACACGAGAGCGAAGAGGTATTGCATTGGTGATGGACTGCCTGCTGGCAAATTTTCGCTTCTACTGCCAAGTCAAACAATTGAGTGATTTGGCGAATGTTGTTTTTTTTGAAGATTTCCACCTTCATCCCCGTCTCTGGTTATTCAACGTGCTGATTCGTTTGACCATCGGGCGGCTGAAAACGATTGTCCTGGTGCAATCGGAGCTTTTTTACCACACTGCTTTAAGTCACCGATGGGCCATGTGGCTGGATGAAAGAGTCGTGCGCGTATTTCTGAAGCAATCCAGTTTGATTCTCACCAACAGTGAGTTTACCTATCAGAGGGTTTTGTCGCTAGGTATGAATCCGCATAAAGTAACGGCTATCTTCTGCGGCTACGATGGGAATTTACTAATAAGGTCAGCAGCAGCGCCTGCAGCCTGGGAAAATCGGCAACGTATTCTGTTTGTAGGTCAATGTGCCGAGTGTAAAGGCATCGAGTTTCTATTGCGTGCCATGCCGATGATTACTAGTCACATAGCTCTGGATATTGTGGGAGATACGACTGCCGAACCAAGTTATTTTACTAAGTTGCAACATCTCATCATGGTATTAGGGCTGGAAAGTCGAGTATCCTTTCATGGGCACGTGAATGACAAAACAATTTTAGCACAATTCTACCAGCACAGTGATGTGTTCGTATTGCCCTCTCTTGTTGAGGGCTTTGGCATCGTACTTTTGGATGCAATGTCCTTTGGATTGCCGATCGTTGCTACACATGTAGGTGCGATCCCCGAATTAGTGCAGGACGGGGTAAACGGTTCGCTGGTCCCGCCTGCCGATCCGGCAGCCCTGGCTGAGGCGATTCGGCGTGTGTTAGATTCTCCTACCTTACACGAGCAATATGGGCGAGCCGGTTACAATTTTATTGCTGAACGCCGGGAGTTCTATAGCTGGGAAGCGGTGGGCAAGAGAGCGCTTCAAGCCATGCAGCCGCTTTTGTATGAGGTCAATCAATGAAAACCGCCATTGTCGGCTGTGGCCATATTGCTAGCGCCCACATCCCTTACATCCTAAAGATAGAAGGTGTTCAGTTGGTTGCTATGTGCGACCGGAATGAAATTCGCGGCCGCGACCTGGCACAGCAAAATGGCACCCCTCACTACACTGATTTTGCCAAAATGCTGGCCGATGCCCAACCTGATGTGGTCCACATTCTCACACCGCCTCAAACCCACGCCGCATTGACGATCCAAGCCTTGCATGCCGGCTGTCATGTGCTGGTAGAAAAGCCGCTCTGTCTAACACTCGATGAGGCGGATGCCATTCACGCAGCCGCCCAATCTTCTGGGCGGCGCATCAGTGTTGATCACACCCATCTTTGGTCGCCCTTGGTTCAGAAAGCCAGACGGCTGGTTGCTTCAGGCCAAGTGGGAAAGGTGCTGAATATTCACTATGTGATGGGTGATGATTATCTCGAGATGGTCAAAGGCGGCTATGCCCGATGGGCGTTGGATTTGCGCGGCGGCGTGTTTTGCGACCTGATTCCGCATCCCCTGTACCTAATCCTTGCCTTTTTGCCAGGCGCCCAAATTGTTTCGGTACAGGCTTGCGGTACTGGTATCCACGACCTGCACGAACTATGGGTGACCTTTGCAGTGGGGGGAACACAGGCCAGCTTATGGATGTCGCTGAACCAGCGCCCGCTGGAACACAGCCTACGCATACATGGTACGCATGGTGCTCTTCATATAGACCTGCGAAACTTTAATTTGGCAGTGATGCCTGAACGAGGTTTGCCTGGTCCTGCTGCGCGGGTAGTCAATACCCTTTCAGAGTCCTGGCAGCGTGCGATGGGCACTCTGGGCAGTATGCTGGGGCTATTAACCGGGCGATTCGATCCCCACGCTGGCACGGCTGGTGCTATCCGTGCTTTTTACCAAGCTATTATCGAAGATAAACCTGCACCTATCACTTGGGCAGAAGCTAACGCGCCCGTAGAATTAGCGGTTGCCATCTGGGAGAGGCTGGAAACAACATCTGGATGCATACGTCCTGCACGTGATTCGGAGGGACAAGTGATCGTACACAAAACGGTTGCTGACTTGGCAACAGGTGACCAATCAGCCACGATACTGGTTACAGGCGGGACGGGCTTTATAGGTAGCCACTTGGTGCGGCGACTGGTTTCCGAAGGACGAAGTGTGCGCGTGTTCTGTCGTAAGCACAGCAATCTTGATGCCCTGCCTATAAAGGGTGTAGAAGTAGCTTTTGGAGACTTGAGTGATTTTGACGCTGTGTGCCGCGCCATGCAAGGCATCGAGGTGCTTTACCATCTGGGTGCAACAATGGGGGGAGATTGGGCTGAATATCAACGCGGAACGGTGGATGGCACGAAGTATGTACTTCAGGCAGCGGTGCGGGCTGGTGTCAGAAAAGTTATCCATGTCAGTTCGTTGGGTGTGCTTGATGCTTGCCATTTTCCTAATGGCAAAGCGATGGATGAAAGCTTTCCTGTCGAGCCACAGCCAGAGGCGCGAGGGTATTATTCACGCGCCAAACTACAAGCTGAAATAATTGCGCGTGAGTTTGCGCATGAGGGAAAGCTTGCCCTTTGCATCGTACGCCCTGGCTTAGTGTATGGACCCGGCAAGTCAGGTTTTCTGTCCGATGCCGGGTTCCGTGTGAGCAATGGCCTGGTATTGGTGGTTGGGATGGGGATAAGGAGATTGGGACTCAGCTATGTAGAGAACTTGGTAGACGCTTTGTTGGGGGCTGAACTGAGTGAATGCTCAATGGGCAAAACATATCATATCGTTGACCCCGATCAACCCACTGTACACCAATATATCAAAACCTACCGACAGAAAACTGGAAAGCGTTTAACCGCTCTGTATATTCCGGCGGTAATGTGGACGGTCGGCTTTTACCTACTGGATGGACTGCTCCGTTTGGTGCGAGGTTCATCGCCCCATCTGGGTTACCGGCTGCGCTCAATTGCGCGCGGGCCGCGATACGATACCAGCGCTGCGAAAGAGCAGTTGGGTTGGAATGCGTGCGTCACATTTGAGGAAGGGATGAAAAAAACATATGAACCAAGGGGTGTCAAATGACCACGCTGATCTTTAGTTATGGCTATCCTCCCGCAGATGGTGGCATCGAGGTATATTCTGCCGGTATAGCAAATGGTTTGTGGGAACAAGGTGAATCCGTCGTTGTCCTCGCACCGCATTTCGTTGGGTGCGAAACCTTGGATATACGACAGCCCTTCCCAATCTATCGGGTCCCCGCAATGTTGTTTTTGCGGGAGTGGTGCATGTTGCTCTTCTTACCCTGGTTGGTCCGAAAGCACAAGGTGGATCGCATCCTTAACACAGTCTGGCTCCCTTGCGGGAGCATTTCTTGGCTGGTGACGCGCTTGCTGCGGATCCCGTACTTTATATCTGCCCACGGTTCGGAGATTTTAGATACTCAAAATCTCAAGAATCCGCTCAAGCATATGGTGAGGAAGAGATTGCGATGGTTGAAGATCATTACTCTGCGCAATGCCTGCGCTATCTTTGCCGTCAGTGAATTCACGCGGCATCTTGTCATCTCTCAAGGGATTTCTCCTGATAGAGTCTTTACAATCCTTAACGGTGTCGATACGAAACGTTTTCGGCCGCTTGATGATGTGGCTTGGGTGCGTAGCAAGCATAATCTCAAGGGATGCAAGGTGATCTTAACCTTGGGACGGCTCGATGATTACAAAGGACACGATACAGTGATCCGCGCATTGCCTCAGATTTTGAAAGAGGTGCCGCAGGCTGTTTATCTCATCGTTGGCCGAGGATCCGAAAAAGAAAAATTAGAGCGATTGGCGGAAGAAGAAAAGGTTTCAGAACATGTCGTATTTGCTGGTTATGTTCCTGATGAGGAAATAGTTTCCTATTACAACGTATGTGATGTCTTTGTCATGATATCGCGCCAGGATAATAAAGATATGGAGGGCTTTGGCTTAGTGTACTTAGAAGCCAATGCCTGCAAAAAAGCAGTAATCGGTGGAGACTCGGGTGGTGTGCGTGACGCGATCGTTCACGGAGAGACAGGCTTATTGGTTGATCCTTTGGACACGAAGGCTGTGGCGCATGCAATTATTCATTTGCTGAGCAATCATGACGAAGCACTACGGATGGGTAAGAATGGTCTTCAGAGGGTTGAAAATGAATTGGACTGGGTATCTGTAGCCAAGCGGATATGGCTAATTATGGAGCGAGTCGCGGCATGAAACTAGCGCTACAAATAATCTTATGGGCCAATGTTGGTTTAATCGCCTACGTGTATTTTGGTTATCCGGCGCTGCTATTGATATTGTGCCAATTCAAGGGCAACCAACCAAGTCTGCCTAAGGACAACTTTGAGCCGATGATATCGATGATCATCGCTGCCTACAACGAGGAGCAGGACATCGCCCATAAGCTGGAGAATAGCCTGGCGTTGGATTATCCTCGAGATAAACTTGAAATTATCGTTGTCTCCGATGGTTCTACGGACAAAACCGCAGAAATCGTTCGTAACTATGCGATTCAAGGTGTTAAACTCGTGAACCTGGTCCAAAACGTGGGCAAGGCTTCTGCTCAGAACGAAACGGTTAAACAAGCCGTGGGAGACATCTTGCTCTTCACTGACGCTAACGTCTCCTTGCAGCGAGACGCCGTGCATAAGCTGGTCAGACATTTTCTCGATAATACGGTGGGATGTGTGGTCGGTAGAGTGACATATATAAATGAGGGCGAGACAGGCGTCAGTGAAGGGGAGGGTCTCTACTGGCGATACGAACTTTTCTTGAGACACAAAGAGAGCCAAGTCGGCAATCTAGTTGCAGGCAGTGGCCCCATCATGGCTATAAGAAAAACACTTTTTGAGCCCTTGGATTCAGCGATCAGTGACGATTTCGTTCTGCCAATGAAATCTGCCATCAAGGGATGCCGGACATTGTACGAACCTGAGGCTATTTCCAGTGAACGGCTTTATCAAGTCAATATGCGTGATATGTTTAGAACTCGTGTCAGAACTATCATGCTGGACACCCGGAGCATTCTTCTTTGCCGCGCTCTTCTGAACCCGCTTCGCTACCCCCTTTATGCCTTGGGCCTCGTCTCGCACAAAATACTGCGCTGGCTGGTACCATACTTTCTTATTATAATCTTTGCTGTCAACCTGTTTCTCTTAGGTCAACCTTTCTACAATCTGATCCTGAGCCTTCAAATTATCTTCTACGCTTTGGCGATGGGCGGCTATCTTTGGCAGAAAATAGGGAAACCGCCACGGTTCCTTGGAATTCCCTTTTCCTTCTGTCTTGTTAACACTGCTGCTCTGATCGGGGTGGCTAAATTTGCAATGGGAAAGAAGTCGGGAAGATGGAAGCCTGTAAGATAGTTTGGTGCTGG